>Ga0068855_100011011_pt1 | contig 10917 bp, 10 predicted proteins | sample KBSCornC52_FD_66592 | JGI IMG/M metagenome (GOLD analysis project Ga0068855, IMG submission 66592) | Corn rhizosphere microbial communities from Kellogg Biological Station, Michigan, USA - KBS Corn C5-2 | ecosystem: Host-associated > Plants > Roots > Rhizosphere > Soil ... | reverse complement strand
TAGAAAGATAAGCGCCCACAAAAATTTATCCGGGGCCCAGATGCAAGTGTCAATAAATATCAGGTGTGAAATATTCCAACTTGCCGCCTGGATCCCGGATAAATTTTTCTGTGAGCACGATTTTCTTTTGAATTGCAATAGAGAAAAATTTTCCGGGACGACAGGTGCATAAGACATCTAAAACCCTTGATTTTCCTAAGTGCGATTGCCATGTCTGAACGATGATTCCTTTGTCCTCTTGTGCACTCTCTGCGTAATATGAGTCAATAAGTCGAGATAATTATATTTGTACACCATGATAACTCACGGTTGTTTTTAAAGCTGGTTTTATCAGCTCCAAATGATTTTTATCTGATGTCACCTTTGGACTAAAAAATAAATATCCAACTCTCATCAAATACCCTATCGATTGTTTACACTCTTTTACTTTCGCAAGTTTTGCTATTTTTTTTCCATTTGAAATTAATTTTTTTTCTGAAAATTCACTTGCGAGAAACTGCTGGCTAGCCCCACAATAATATATTGAATTTTTAACACCATCATGTAGAAATACTGACGAGAGCCAATGAAAAGCAAGCACTTCACCAAATGCCTGTGAAAAGTGTTTTGAATACTCTCTGCCTATAGGTATTTCATCAAAATTATCCATAAGGCAAACATTCTCTGCTCCATATTTAATTACCGCACCTGCAAGCATGATGACGTAGCTGGCATTATTTAAATCCTGCAATCTTGAAAAAGATTTACTCTTGAAAAAATGCTGCCATGTTTTACCAAATTCATTCTGTAATACAAGAAGTTTGCCAATAAAAAAGTCAAGCAAAGATTTTTCTGTTGTATATATCATGTTTTTAATATCATTGAGAACGTGCGCAATATTTAAGTCATCTAATGGTGAATGAATTTTAATCTGAATTTGATGAAGAATACTTATTGATTCTAAGTGTTTCTTAAGTATGGCTCCCTTAGCTGAAACAATATCAATGTACTTCAATAATAGCTCAAACGACATTTTATTTTCAAAATACAACCTAATACCATAGAGTTGATATTCTGGTACAGGTAAATGAAAGTTTATTGCAACATTTTGCTGTTCACCAAGTGCTTTCATAAAAGGAATGAAATTGATAAGCGAATTTAAGATAAACATTTCGTAAGCGTGCAGACTTAACTCGCTGGCAACACAACTGTCTTTTATAACGACGAACCTAACATCTTGATGAAGTTCTTGCTTTGTATCAGTTAAGATATAGATTAAATTTTTTACATCAATTCCCATCAAGCTATCACCAAACATACACATACCTGTGATATAGAATTTTATGGACCTTGTATTAAAAATATTAAAGGTATTTTTTCCTATATTTTTCTTTTGACTTTTCGACCCACATATCCATGGATAAACAAAAGCCCCGCCCACGATCTTATTGTTTTTTTCAAAAGACATAGGCCAAAACTGCTGTTCACCAAATCCCATCACACTTAATGTAATCGAATTGGCATTGATATAAACAGCAAACTCAGCATTGACATGGGAGTAAGTTTCGTTTTTTTGATGGAACAAATATGACAATAGTTTAAGAGATTCATTTTTATTTTTTTTATTTGCAGAGACGATAATTTCTTTTTTTTCAAAGAATAGTTTTACGGTAGATTCAGCGAAGAGAACTCCAAACTCCGATTATATTTTGTTCATTCATTTGATGTTTAATACTGACCAACTTAATACCTAACTTTTTTAAATCTAACATGATTTTCTCCTCATTCATAACTCAGTAATTCTAATAAATTTCATAAACCATGAGTCACCCTAACATATTTTTTTATTTTTTGTAAATACCCTCTTATAAACATGTGTTTAACAGTTCACCAGAATGGTGGTTTATTTTTCGGGCAAAAAACCATCCGTTTGCATATTCCATAACATTGCAAAGTGGCCATTTTGAGAAAGCAAAGATTCTTTTGTTCCGCGCTCAACAATTTGACCTTTATCAAAAACAAATATTTCATCCATGTTTGATAAAGTCGATAACCTATGCGCAATAATAATAGTTGTTCTATTTTGCATTAATTTCTGTAAGCTGTCTTGAATGAGTTTTTCAGTCACCGAATCTAATGACGATGTAGCTTCATCTAATATCAGAATAGGTGCATTTTTCAATAATGCTCTTGCGATAGCTATTCTCTGACGCTGTCCACCAGATAATTTTATTCCCCGCTCGCCCACTAATGATTGGTATCCATCATCTAATTTTTCAATAAACTCATGACAATGAGAAAATTTTGACGCTTCAATAACTTCTTCTTCGCTCGCTTCTAATCGTCCATAACGTATGTTTTCCATTAAGGTTCGATGAAATAATGCTGGATCTTGTGGGATCATGGCAATTTGGGCTCGCAGTGAATCCTGTGTCACCAAGGAAATATCTTGATTATCAATCAAGATATTTCCTGATTTGAGATCATAAAATCTCAAGATTAAATTCACAAAAGTAGATTTACCTGAGCCCGAAAACCCAACCAAACCAATTTTTTTACCTGCAGGAATGTTAATCGTTAAATTATTAAACACGGGGCTATTTTTATGATAACTAAAATCAATATTATCAAATTTGATGCTCCCTTTCGTGATCGTAATAGGACTTGCACTTTTTTTATCAGTTAAATCGTGAGGCTTTCGAATTAATTGCAAAGCATTATTAATTGTGCCATTTTCTTTGGCAAACACATTGAGCTGAAAGCTGATATACCACATCCAACCTAATAACCACCAGGTTTGCATAATGACTTGTGTAAAATCACCCACACTGACAAAATGATGCACCCAACCATAAATTAACAAAAAAATCATTCCAAAAATTAAACACAATCCATTAAGACCTAACAATATTCTTGTAATTTCGGTATACCATAATGCTTTTTTTGATTTATTAATTTCAGTATTTTGGTAATACTCAAGATATTTTTTTTCATATTTTTTTCGTGCAAATAATCTTACATTTTGCATATTCGTTAATATATCCACAATTTTGCCACTTAATTCCGATTGTGATTCAGAATGGGTTTCCCATAAAAAATCACCTTTTTTAACCGCACAAAAACTGATGGTCAAATGAATAGTTAACCAAAGTAGTAAAATGAGTGCAAAAAAATGATGTGTTGACCACATCATGGCAAGCACTATTACAGCACCAGTAAATGCCGTAATGAATTGAAAAAAAATAATCTCGACCATAGATTGACAACTTGTTGGTATGTCACCTATTTTTTTGGAAATATTTCCTGCAAAATGGCTGGAGAAATATTCATGCGAGTGAGAAGTAACATAATCAAATACCGATTTTCGAATATTTGCACGAAATTGTGGAAAAGTGTAAATCTGAAGAATTCCTTGTAATCGCATGAAAAATTCAGCCATCAACCAAAACAAGGCGACCAGAACTAATATCCCGCTCAATGCCGCATAAACGCCTACTCTATCACCCTGAAAAGCTTGTACAGTATTAACAATTCTCTTTAAAAAATAGGGGAAAACAGCATCGCTCACTGACCATATAACAAAAGCGAGTGAAATAATGAAAAATTGACTCTTTTGCTGTTTCGCAAAATGATAAATAAATTTAAACGGTGTTTTAGGAAGACTTGTCATCATTGTGGTACTGATTAAAAAGAAAAAAGGGTTGACAATAATACAGCTTTTGATTGGATAATACAACACATATTGAAATTTAACTATCAACATTGAAGAGAATATTTTCAAGGCAAATTTATGTCATCTTTCACATTAGAGAATTTTAAAAGCGAAACGAAAATTCTCATTTGGTTATCATTACCCATTATCGCGAATGGATTTTTAGAATCCGGTTATAGCTTTATGAATACCTTAATGGCAGCTCATTTAAGTAAAGCAGAATTAGGAGCATACGGTTTAGTTTCCATGTTATTTATTACGTTAATGGTGATTTTTTGGGGGACTTTTTCAGGAATTTCTGTCATTATTTCACACTATCATGGCGGTCAAAAAACAGAGCATATCATTGGCGTTATGCGCGATGGGTTAATCGCCTCTTTTATATTCAGTATTCCCATCATGTTAATTCTTTGGTTTTCTCCACTATTTTTTCATTGGACAGGCCAATCTGATTTTGTCGTCAGAGAATCGAAAAATTACATACATGCATTAATATGGGCGGTTCCATTTGATCTTCCTGGCATTGTTCTCATGCAATTATTTCAAGGAATATCAAAACCAAAAGTAAATTTTATTTTTACATTAGGCTACATTCCTCTGCTAATTTTTAGTAATTATTGCTTCATGTTTGGCAAATTTGGTATGCCTAAATTATATTTAACAGGTGTTGGTGTCGGAACCAGCGTTACTTTTTTCATTTTTTTTATCACTATGTGGTTGTTTATTGTCAAACAACCACAATATAAAAAATACATTGAGTTTAAAAACGCACCGAAAAACATTAAATTTTATTCGGAAATCTTTAAAACAGGGCTTCCACTTGGAATAATGTATTGTGTTGAAATTGCTTTTTTCTTAGTTCTTGCAGTATTCATGGGGAAATTTGGTAATACGACTTTAGCCGCTCATCAAATTACTATTCAATATTTTTGGATCTTTACAAACACTGGATTTAGTATTGGACAAGCTTTGTCTATCCGCATTGGATGGCGATTAGGCAGAGGAGAAAAAGAATGGATTATACCTATTACATGGATTGGACAATTGTTAACAACCACTTATTTTATCTTCACAGCTTTTCTGTTTTGGTTTTTATCTAAGTACCTTATTTTGCTTGATTTAAACTATACGCCATTATTACAAGATAAGGTTTTAATTGAAACCACAACGATATTGTTTAAATTCTTGGCAATATTTCAGATTATTGATGGCATAAGATTTACTTTTTTCGGCATTTTACGTGGCATGAAAGATACACGATTTGCGCTATTAGCTTCTGTCATTCAGTTTTGGATAATTTCTCTTCCCTTGAGCTATTACCTTGCATTTCATGCATTAAAAAATCCAACTGGCCTTTGGATGGGGCTCATATTAAGTGCTGCCGTAGGCATTATGATATTATGGCGAAGGCTTTATGCGTTAAACATTAATACTTGAAAAGAGAAGTTTTTTGATCTCGTAAAAAATAAAAATTTAGATGAATTAAAAAAACCGCCTTTCTAAATAAATTACAAAGGCGGTTTTCGTGCTGAATAAATATATAAATTTATGCAGTCACGCTTTCTTTGAGTGCACGAAGAGGAATTATTTTAACAACTGTTCTTGCAGGTTTTGCAGCAATCATTATTTGCTCACCTGTAGCAGGATTACGACCTAGTCTTTTCTTTGTTGCAGGACGTGTTTTGCGTTTTACTCTGATGCCAGTTTCAGGAATAGTAAACTCGCCGGAACCGCCTTTTTTCATGTGACAAACAACGTGTTCGCCTAATGATTCAAACACAGACAAGACTTCTTTTTTAGCTAATCCCGTATGCGCAGAAATGGAAGCTAACACTTGATTTTTTGTTTGCTTCACTTTTGCAGCCACTTTCTTTGATGCGCTAGCAGCTTTTGCATTCATACTACTTGCAGCTTTTTTCACTACTTTTTTACCAACTTTTTTTACGGACTTTTTACCTGCCATATATACCTTCCTTCTCAAATAAATAATAAAATTACATGCAAAACAACTCAAACATCCAGTTAATAAATCTGGACAGAACATAATCATAATGTTTTCTGTGAGATTTGCAAGTCATGGTACAATAATAATTGATAATTTATTGATATTTATAGGAAAATTATGCCCTCACAGCACGATTTACTCGAAAAAAAGCTGCTTCATTACACAGGTAAGGCGATAAGTGAATACACACTAATTTCACATAACGATAAAATAATGGTGTGCTTATCCGGTGGAAAAGATTCATTTACATTGCTGTATCTTCTGAAAAAATTAAAAGCACGCGCAAAAATCAACTTTGATTTTATGGCGTATACACTTGATCAACAACAACCTGGATGGGATGATAGTAAATTAAAAATTTGGCTTAACCAACAACAAATTCCTTATTTTATCCAACGCAAAGACACTTACTCTATTGTAAAATCAAAAATACCCGAAAATAATACCTACTGTTCATTATGTTCAAGATTGCGCCGTGGAATTATTTATAAATATGCCGAAGAACACCAATTTACAAAAATAGCTTTAGGACATCACAGAGATGATTTGATTCGTACTTTATTAATGTCGATTTTTTATAACGGGGAAATTCGCTCAATGCCGCCCAAATTACTCACCGACAATAAAAAACATATCGTCATTCGACCCTTAGTGTATTGCCAAGAAAAAGATATTGCAGAATTTGCTAAAATTTTAGAGTTCCCTATAATTCCCTGCAATTTATGCGGTTCACAAGAAAATTTAGTAAGAAAAAAAATCGCTCAATTAATTGAAGAACTTTCTGTATCCAATTCAAAAATTCCCAGCAATATTTTACATGCTCTTTCCAGCATAAAGCCGAGCCAGTTAATGGACAAGAATTACTGGGATTTCAAAAAACTTGATAATGATCGCATATTATCATCAAGCTTAAATCCCCTTGCACTCCAAGAGGAAACCACTGATGTCCTTTTCTAAACCCTTAAAAATAATAGTAGGGCTATCAGGGGGTGTTGATTCTTCTGTTAGTGCTTTACTTTTAAAACAACAAGGCCATCAGGTAGAAGGTATATTCATGAAAAACTGGGAAGAAGATGACACTGATTCCCATTGTTCTGCACAAGAAGACATTAAAGATGCCCAATCAGTTTGCGATAATTTAGGCATAAAACTACATAAAGTTAATTTTGCGCAGGAATATTGGGACAATGTATTCACCTATTTTTTAAATACTTATAAAAACGGTCAAACACCTAATCCTGATATTTTATGTAATAAAGAAATCAAATTTAAGCTGTGTCTGAATTATGCATTTGAATATTTAGGCGCAGATTATTTTGCTACTGGTCATTACGCGCAGATAATCAACCATAAACTCATTAAAGCCTGCGATAAAACAAAAGATCAAACTTATTTCTTATACACACTATCACAAAATTTATTAAACAAAATACTATTTCCAATTGGTCATTTATTAAAATCGGACGTACGTAAAATTGCATTACAACATAACCTTGTCACACACAACAAAAAAGATAGCACAGGAATATGTTTTATTGGGGAACGAAAATTTAAAAGTTTTTTACAAAAATACTTACCTGCTCAAAAAGGAATTATAGAAAATATTGACGGTAAAAAAATTGGCCATCATGATGGATTAATGTACTACACGATTGGCCAACGACAAGGTATTCAAATTGGTGGGCAACGGGCGGGAACAGGAGAACCTTTTTATGTAGTTGGAAAAGATATACATCGCAATACACTTATTGTTGCACAGGGTCATTCCCACCCAATATTATATTCGAAACAATTAACATTTAATGATCCTCACTTTATCCAACCAGCTCAATTTCCATTAAAATGTTTCGCTAAAATACGATATCGTCAACAAGAAGAACCTTGCGTGGTGGCAACAATGGATCATATTCGATACACTGTTCATTTCGATTCGCCACAATGGGCCATATCACCAGGCCAATCGATTGTCTTATACGATAATGACCAATGCTTGGGCGGTGGAATTATTACAGAAAATGATTAACTAAGGTGTAACGATGAAAAAAATTCAACTAAAAGAAGCCAATAAAACGATAGCTTTGGCTGGTATTTTTCAAGCAGCTTTTTTAGTACATCAAATAGCTTTTAATCAAAATTACAATGAAAAAGCGTTCTTGAGCAGCATTGAAAGCATAACAAAATTAAATATCCCCGATGTCAAAAGCTTATTTGGACACTCAGATAATATTAAAATCGGACTTTCATATTTGGTATATTACAGCACAAAAAGTTCTACAAAAAAAGAAGACAAACAATTGATAAAATATTTATTATTTATGGCAAAACTTGCAAAACATGTTTTATCAAACAAAAAAATATTTAATCGTTTACAACGCCGATTAGAGACTATTACTTCACAAGCAGAACAATTAGGAGCTAATCACAATATTGTTATTCATGAATTAGCCATGTTATACAAACAAGCCTTTGTTTCTATTGGACTAGAGGTTCCTATTCTTGGTAAGCGAAGTTGTTTCAAAAATTATGACATTTTAAATAAAATTTATGCACTTATCTTGGCAGGAATTCGCGCAGGAGTTTTATGGTATCAAGTGGGTGGCTCACGTTTGGAGTTATTATTCTCACGCTCACGACTTAAAAAACAAGCTATTTTATTACTTAGTCATGATTGGCAAACACTTGTTACATAATAATACAGATGTTTTTGCTTGCGAAATAGCGCCTATTGGCAGCCATTTGTACTACAGTATATTATTTTGTAAGAAAAATACTCGTGAAAAAATATTAGCCCTGCGCGGAATTGAAAATAAATTTCAAAATATTAGAAGTAAATCAAACGAACCTCAAATAGTGCAAATGCAATTTGACTTTTGGGAAAATGAACTCACCTGTAGCCATCCGCAACACCCGATCACTCAATATTTACAAAGTCAAAATCTTATAGACGAAAGATTAATGGCTATTCTAAAAGCATACAAAAGCGATGCGTATATCCAATTGTATGAACATCAAGTCGATATTATCAATTATTATAAAAACACAAGGGAATCATTAGAGAAAATAATTATTGAAGATGAATTTTTACAAAACTTTGGAAGCTTTATAGGCCGAGCTGAATTTTTAATTTATTTAAGAGAATATATTCAAAAAGGAAAAATATATTTTTCCGGTGAACAACTATTAAAACATCACGTTACACTTTATGACTTATCAAGACACCAAAAAAGCGCATCCGTGGAGGGTTTATTACAAGATGAACTAAATCAATTAAAAACTTATTGGGAATCACTTGATATTGACCTAAAAAAATTAAAGAAATTACGGCCTAGTTACATATTAGCCAAGATGTATTATAAACAACTTCAAGAAATTGAAAAAAATATATTTGTCATTTTTACACATAAAATTGATTTAACTCCTATTCGGAAACTTTGGATTGCCCTTCAGTATGCTTAATTTAAATACTTTTCTTTCAATTAAAATTAATTCATATCTCTAAAATATATACATCTTTCTTAAGTTTGTTTCTCACATTTTTCAATATTAAAATCGCTATAAACATTGCAAGAATTGCTAAAAACAGACAAACAATGAGTACGCATGAAAATGAAAATATAAATCCATGTTGAACAATAGTACCACCTAGGAAAGCCATCTTGGAGGGCAGTATAGTGGATATTTTATTTAATGATTTTGCACCTGATGCAATCGCACGAATTGAAATCATTTGTTCGGTATTTAATGTAATATTTGCTTTTGTTAATAATTGTGTAACTTTATAGTTACTCAGGGTATTAAGTAATGAACTTGATAAAGTGATCCCTGCTGACGCTCCTGCAAATGCCATTGTGAATAACATGCCTGTCACTAATGCCGATTGATTAGGCGGTGCAGCTTGCAAAACCGCAAGATTAGTTGTTGGGAAATGAATAGAGAAAGCTAAACCAAATAATATAAGCGATATAAATAAATACATAATCTCGTGTATTTGCGCAGCATAAATTAAAGCTATTAATGAAAATGCTAGAATTAAACAACTTCCAGCAACAAGAAAACGCAACGAGAAATAATTCATTAAATGGCCGGCAAAAGGAGATAGAGCACCTAAAATAATTGTAGCCGCTAATAAATAATAACCTGCTTTATCTGCATTAAATCCCAATATATTTTGCATGTACAAACTAATGGCAAACATAAAAACAAAGAAAATGTACTGAGCGCAGGTTCTTAGTGTGATAACACCCATCAGAATTTTGTTTGTCAATAAATCCACGTGAATAAGCGGTTCTTGGCTTTGTGATTCAATAATAATAAAAACTAAAAACAATAAAAAAGAAAAAATGATTGCTGCAAAGAAATTTAATGACAATAATCCCCATTGTGGAATTTCATTTAATGTTAATAAAAAGCAAATGAGCGCTGCGGAAAGTGTAATAATTCCGAGAAAATCTATTTTGATTATTTTCTTTTTCTCACTTTTGGAAATCAGTAACAATGCCATCATTATTGCGAATAAGCCAATAGGTATATTAATAAAAAAAACCCAGCGCCAATTTAGATAGGTAATTAATATACCGCCTACTGTAGGACCTATAGCCATCGATATACCCGTTGTTCCTGTTAAAAAACCTAACGCTAAACCTGTTTGTTTTTTATCAAAGGTTAAATACACCAACGCTGTAGTAATGGGTACAACTAAGGCAATTCCTATACCTTGACCGATTCGACTAAAAATGAGCAACGAGACTTTGGGAGAAAACCCAGCCAGAGCCGAGGAAATGACAAACACAAAAGTACCGATTATAAATAAGCGACGATGTCCATACATGTCTCCCAAACGGCCTCCAATAGCCATTAATGCGGCAGAAGCTAATGTATAAGAGGTGATGACCCATTGGAGGGTGTTTAATGACGCATGTAGATCATTAGCAATTGGTGCCAAGGCAACATTAACTGCTGTGAAGTCTATCCACATCAATGACCAGGCTAAACATATTGTAAATAATATTAACCATTTTCTCATGAGCTATTTCTCCATCTGTTTCTGCAGTAAGCATCAAAGATAGGTTTATACTATCTGAATACTAAATTCATTTCTATAACTCATGTTACGCATCGTTTAGTTAAAAGGAAAACAATCGAAAAACGAAAACGAACCCACCTCCGTGTGATCGTAAAAAACATCCCTGTCTTTTACGGTTTTCTTTTTTTCGATTGTTTT
>Ga0068855_100011010_pt1 | contig 10917 bp, 9 predicted proteins | sample KBSCornC52_FD_66592 | JGI IMG/M metagenome (GOLD analysis project Ga0068855, IMG submission 66592) | Corn rhizosphere microbial communities from Kellogg Biological Station, Michigan, USA - KBS Corn C5-2 | ecosystem: Host-associated > Plants > Roots > Rhizosphere > Soil ... | reverse complement strand
GTCCCGTTCTGGAGGATGAACTCCTTGTCACTTACTGCGAGGGTTGCCAGATCAGGAGTGCTCTGGATGACCTGGTTCACGATGTCCGCGGGAGTCGGAGCTGGTTTGATGCTGGCAAACAACCCATCCGGAGGATTCAGATTAGCCTGTGCGGCGGCGAGGAACTGGTCATAGCCGTCATCGCCCCCGTGATACTTCTTGTAGCAAAACTTTGCGATTGGCGAAAACTGAGCCTTGAAATTCTCCGGTGCATAAGCGAACGCCCGGCTGGCGTAGAAGGAGCAATCAAGATAATCCGGGGGAGTCGCCTGGTAGTATGCCTCGCCTAAGTAGAAGATATCTTGCAGGACCGAGCCAGGTGTCTTCGTAGCATCGGCCGGAACGAGTGCAAGTTCCTTCTTATAGGCGTCAATTGCGCTCGGGCTATCCTTCTTTAGAAGTGCGTCATACCCTAGCGCGCTATAGAAGACCGGATAGGCAAGCCCTTTGAGTTTGTCAAAGTCGGCGTCGCTCATTCCAGCGGGCTTAGGAGCTGTCAGCCCTTTTTGAGCGTAGGTGGCTATCTGGTCAAAGGCGCTCTGCTTGCCAGCCGCGTCGGTCAATCCATTGGCGTTGTTCACTCGAACAGCGACCTCGGCATATAAGGCCTGTAAATTGTTCGGCTCCATTTGCAGAATCTTATCTGCGGTCGCAAGTGTCTTCGGAGCGTCGAACGTCGAGTACGTCGCCATGAGGATCTGAAGCGTCTGGGCCTTTACGCAGGAATTGGGAAATGCCGTCAGGTATGCCTCAAGCGCGGCCGCCTTCTGCTGCGGCTGACTCTGATTCATCGCATCCGTGTAGGACTTATATTCCGCGTCCGGCATGGGCGGGCACTGAGGAGCACCGCCGGCACCCTGAGCCGCCGGTTGCGCGGCACCGCCGGCGCCTTGGGCCGCTGGTTCCGCGGCACCGCCGGTAGCCTGACCAGCCGCCGGGGCAGCCTGGGCAGAGGAAGCGAGTGTCAGGCCCGGAACACTAACGGCACACGCCAAGAGAGAGGATAGCAGTACCTTCTTCATTCAAAGACTCCTCGGATAACTCAAACTTTTTACTTTGATGCCTGCCGCCGGAATTATCGGGCGGCGGTACGACTCTGTCGCCAAACCCTGTCCGCCAGTGCCATACGCGCAGTTGCGAGGCAATATGATGCCGATTATAGGAACCGGGGTCGCCTCTGGCAAGTCTGTCAGAATGCTGGCACTTGTTGGTGCCGTGACTGCCCAGCCGGCCCATGTTAGACGTGGAAATCCGAAAACCGGAATCTGGAGTCGTATACTGGACCCGTTCGGGCCGCATCCGCGCGTCTTGCGGAGTGGCACTGGAGAACCCAATGTCTGTCACACAGCTCCGCCGCCCCGGCGCGGCAGATCCTCCCGTCCGCATCACAGCCGACACTCTTCTCCAAAAGAAGCAGGCACGCATCCCCATCGTGGCGCTCACCGCATACGACTACCCGACCGCGCGTCTGGTCGACGAGGCCGGGATCGATCTGATTCTGGTGGGCGATTCCCTGGCGATGGTGGCCCTGGGATACGACAATACCCTTCCAGTCACGATGGACGAGATGCTCCACCACACCCGTGCCGTTGCACGCGGTCTGCGCCGAGCGTTCCTGGTTGCGGATATGCCTTACGGCTCCTATCACCTCTCCGAGCTGGAGGGCCTGAGCAACGCTCTCCGGTTTATCAAGGAAGCAGGTGCGCAGGCAGTCAAGATTGAAGGAGGCCAGACGCGCGCTTCGCTGGTGAGGCGCATGACGGATGCCGAAATCCCGGTGGTTGGCCACATCGGATTGACGCCTCAATCTGTGCACCGGATGGGCGGCTACAAGGTGCAGGGAAGGACCTGGGAGGCTTACGACCGGCTCTGCCGGGACGCGGAAGCGCTCGAACAAGCCGGCGCCATTGCCGTTGTACTAGAAGGCATTCCCCGGGAGCTGGCAACCGATATCACCAGCCAGCTCACAATTCCAACCATCGGCATCGGCGCGGGCCCCGAATGCGACGGGCAAATTTTGGTTTTCCACGATTTGTTCAATCTCACATTCGCGCCGCACGCCAAATTCGCGCGGCAATACGGAGATGCAGCCGCTTTTCTCGGTGACGCACTCTCCCGATTTCGGGCCGATGTCAGCAGGCGCGAGTTCCCCTCCGATGCCGAAAGCTACCATCTCCCGCGAGAGATGCGCAGCGACCTGGAGCTGATCGAGCCTGCTGCGCGTCACGGGTAGGCGGGGCGGCCCCATGCGCATCTGCCACACGTCCGCCGATATGCGTGCTGCCTGCGATGAACTCCGCCGCGCGGGCCGCACCCTGGGCCTGGTGCCTACGATGGGTGCGCTTCACGCCGGGCACATGTCGCTGGTCGCCGCGGCCACGGCTGCCTGCGATGCTGTCGCGGCTTCCATCTTCGTCAACCCCACCCAGTTTGGTCCGAAGGAGGACTACGCCGCGTATCCCCGCACTTTTGAGGAGGACCGCCGCAAGCTCGAGCAGGCTGGCGTCGACCTCCTCTTTGCTCCTGTCGCCGCAGAAATGTACCCGCCGGGCAACACCACCTTCGTCGATCCTGGCGAGATCGGGGGCCGGCTGGACGGGGCTTCGCGCCCGGGCCATTTCCGCGGAGTGGCAACAATTGTCACTCGGCTCTTTAATATTGTGCAGCCGGAGCGGGCCTACTTCGGCCAGAAGGACGCTGCTCAAGTTGCTGTGCTTCGCCACGTAGTCCGTGACCTCAACCTGGGGGTCAAACTCGTAATTTGTCCCATCGTGCGAGAGCCGGACGGTCTGGCGATGAGCTCGCGCAATCGATATCTCAGCAGTGTCGAGCGCGAGCGGGCGCTTGCTCTTTCACAGGCGCTCCAAGCGGCCACGGAACTAGTCCGTTCAGGCGAAGAGTCAGCAGAGGCTATTCTCCACCGGCTCCGGACTTTCCTCGCTCGCGTTCCGGACGTCCGCCTCGACTATGTCGCGGTGGTGGATCCGGACTCGCTCCTCCCGGTCACCAATGTCTCCGCCGGTGCACTGATTGCCGTCGCGGCGTGGGTGGGGACAACACGGCTCATTGACAATCTGCTGCTCCAGCGGCATCAGGTTCCATAAGGCCGCGCGACCCTGTGGTACCTTGCGAACGGAGAACTTCATGTGTCGAGTGCTACTCCGGACTGCAGTGCTTGCAGGGCTTATTCCCGCTTTTTCAGGTGCGGCCGCAGCTGCACAGCAACTGCCTAAACCCATTCAGACGGACAGTGGCAAGGTGCAGGGAGTCCTGACCTCAGATCAGAAGGTGATCGCCTACAAAGGGATTCCCTACGCAGCTCCCCCCGTGGAAGATCTGCGTTGGCTCCCACCGCAGCCCACCGGCCGATGGAAGGGCGTTCTCCAGGCCCGCGACTTCGGCTCGCATTGCGTTCAGTTCGCCAGCTACCCGGATATGATCTTCCACGATCCGGGTCCAAGCGAGGACTGCCTCACCCTCAACGTGTGGGCGCCTGCCGAGGCCACCCGATCGAAGAAGTCTGCCGGTCTTCCCGTCATGGTCTGGATCTACGGCGGCGGCTTCATAACCGGCGGCACCTCCGAGAGCCGCCAGGACGGCGAGTTCCTCGCCCGCCGTGGCGTGATCGTCGTCTCCATGAACTACCGTCTCGGCATCTTCGGGTTTCTGAGCCTTCCTGAGCTGGATTCCGAATCGCCGCACCACGCCTCCGGCAACTACGGCCTCATGGATCAGGCAGCGGCTATCGCATGGGTGCGCGGCAACATAGCCCGCTTCGGCGGCGATCCCGGCAATATCACCATCTTCGGCGAGTCGGCTGGCTCGAGCTCCGTCAGCATACTCATGGCCTCGCCCATCTCCAAGGACCTCTTCGCCAAAGCCATTGGGGAAAGCGGAGCCGATTTCGCTGCGGAGCGGCCAAAATCTCTTCCAGTCGCCCCGGCAGAACAGCGCAATGCCACTTGGGCGGAACACGCCTTCGGGTCAGCACGCCTCTTCTATCTGCGGCAACTCGGTACGGACGAGATCGTAAACGCAGTCAAGGATAGCAAACGCAATCCTGCGCCCTCGTTCCGGCCGATCGTGGATGGATACTTCCTGCCTGACTCCTCCGCGCACATTTACGCAGAGGGTAAGCAGGCCCGTGTGCCCACTCTCGGCGGGTGGAACTCTGATGACCGGCAAATCGTCCCACCCGAATCGCCGTCTTCGTTTGCTCAACTGGCGCACAAGGACTTTGGCTCGGCGGCGCAGGAGTTTTTGAAACTCTTTCCGGCGACAACGGACGAACAGGCAAGCCGCGCCGGCTATGACTATGCCGGGGATAAGTTCATCACTTTCGCGACCTGGAAGTGGCTCGACAGTCAGGTCAGGACCAGCCAGGCTCCGGTTTATCGTTACTTCTTCGATTTCCCGTCGCCAGGCGATCGCAACCACACGGTTGCAATGGGAGCCTTTCATTCGGACGATATCGAGTATGTCTTCGGCACGCTCGACTCCAGGCCGGAGATGAAGATTCGACCGGAAGACCGAGCCCTCTCCGAGCTGATGCAGCAGTACTGGGTCAACTTCGCCCGCACCGGGGACCCCAACGGTCCCGGCCTGCCGAAGTGGCCTACCTACAGCGAACCCACTCATTGGCAGGTGATGCATCTGGACCCAAATGCACATGCCGAGCCCGATGCGCAGCGCGACCGCTATCTATTTCTCGATCGGGTCTGGCCGCAGGCCGCGGCGCAGTAGCTATCGCGAACTCGCCCACAGGTCGTGCAGGTGCAGCACTCCAAGCACTTCGCCCGTGGATCCAGCGACAATCAACGATGTGATTTTGCGCTCTTCCATTAGCGCTAACGCCTCGCCAGCAAAGGCTTCCGGAGAGATCGTGACCGGAGCCGTGTTCATGATTTCGCCTGCCGTGTGCGCAAGCGCTCCGGGTCCATCGCGTTCCAGCAGACGCCGCAAGTCACCGTCGGAGATCATGCCCAGGAGCCTTTGGCCTGCATCGGTCACGGTCGTCATGCCCAGCTTTTTGTCCGACATCTCATGAATCACCTGGGTCATGGCGGTGTCCGCCTCAACCTGGGGCAGCGCATCGCCGGTGTGCATCAGCGTCTTTACCCGCGCCAGCCGGCGACCCAGCCGTCCTCCCGGGTGCAGGTCTGCGAAATCCTCGGCCTCGAACCCGCGCCGATGCGATACATCCAGTGCCAGCGCATCTCCCAGCGCAAGCATCACGGTCGTTGAGGCGGTCGGAGCCAGGTTCAAGGCACCAGCCTCTCGCGCCACGCTGGAGTCCAGGCACACTGTGCTGGCCTGGGCCAGGGTTGACTCTGCCGCACCGCACAAACTGATCAGCGTGCATCCAAGCCGCTCCAGCATCGGCAGCAACTCCAGCAGCTCTTCCGTTTCGCCGCTTGCGCTCAGCGCGATCATCAGATCACCGGCCGCAATCATTCCCAGGTCGCCGTGCCGAGCCTCTGCCGGATGCAGAAAGTGAGCTGGTGTGCCGGTGGAGCATAGCGTGGCAGCAATCTTTCGCGCGATCAAGCCGCTCTTGCCCATCCCCAGCACAATCACTCGTTTACCGCGTGAAGCCGCGTCCGCGACCAGTTCCGTCGCCCGCGCAAAAGCGCACTGCATGGGCCCGTCCAGACGCATTGCGAGCTCCAGCAGCGCACGTGCTTCCGTGCGCACCAGTTCGGACGCAGGAGTACGGTCGGGCTGGGGGCTGGAGGTCATTGCCAAGTCTCTCCGCATGCTAGCAGAGGCGCTCCCGCCGAACCCGCGCAAGTTGTAGACTTGAAGAGACGCCCCTTCCCGGCGCGTCCTGAAAGGAAGCTTCCTCGTGCTCCGACGAGCGTTCTTGCTCCTCATCATGATCGGCGGAATAGGATTGGTCGTCTGGTCCGGCGTTCAGAACCTGCACCATCGCAGGCTCGAGGCTCAACGCCGTGCCGATCAGGCAGTCATCGTGCGAACGCCGGAGCCCGATCCTTCAGCGTCGCCCTTGCTAGGCAAGCCTGCGCCGGATTTCACCCTCGTCGACCTTAAGGGAAAGAAGGTCTCTCTCAAAGACTTCAAGGGTCACCCACTCCTGCTCAACTTCTGGGGAACCTATTGCGACCCCTGCAAAATCGAGATGCCCTGGCTTGAGGAGTTCCAGAAGAAATATTCGTCCCAGGGTTTTGAGGTCGTGGGTGTGACCTACGACGCCGAAGTGGGGAGAGATAAGATCGCTGCCAGTACCCGCCAGCTCGGTGTCACGTATCCCATCCTGCTCTCCGACTCCGACGCCGAGAAGGCGTACTTGAGCGACTCCGAGGTGCTGCCAATGTCGTTTTACGTGGACCGCAGCGGGAAGATCGTGCAGGTGACTGCCGGCCTTGGAGGCAAGGACCAGCTCGAGGCCATGGTCAAAAAGACTATCGCCGCCAATGACTGATATGAAACCCATGCTCGCCATCGCCGCTCTTCTTGCCCTGACCGCCTCTCCTGCGATCACCGCGTCCGCGCAGCTGAATATGAATGCGCCGGCCAAAGGCAAGACCTATGTCACCTACGCTGCGGAGCCGCAGACCGTCGCCGCCAATAAACAGGCGATGCTTGAGCTGCGTTTTCAGATCGCCAGCGGATATCACGTGAATTCGCACACGCCCAAGTCCGACTTCCTGATCCCGACCGCGGTGACCCTGCAGCCGACCGCCGGTGTGAAGGCGGGTGTGCCGCAGTATCCGCATGGGGTGCCGTACAGCTTTAGCTTCGACCCGGGCACCAAGCTCGATGTGTACGCCGGAAGCTTCACGGTCAAGCTGCCGGTCGTCGCGGGTTCGGGAGAGCACACACTCGAAGGCGCGCTGAAGTACCAGGCGTGTGATAACGCGTCCTGTTACCCGCCGCGCACCGTACCCATCAAGGTCCTGTTCAAAGCAAAGTAACATTGGAACGCGAGTTATCTTGAAGCCGGCAGGACAGGCTTTGTCCGCCTTGTGCTCACGTGAGAATCCCCAACGCACCCCGGAACGGAAGAGATGCATGGAAGAGTTTAGAAGGCTGACACGGCTGCCCGCCTATGTGTTCAATATCACCAGCGAGTTGAAGACCTCTGCCCGCAAACGGGGCGAGGACATCATCGACTTTGGCATGGGCAATCCAGACGGTGCCACTCCGCCGCATATTGTCGCCAAGCTCATCGAGGCGGCGCAGAAAACTCCGACGCACCGGTACTCTCTCTCCCGAGGCCTGCCCCGGCTGCGCAAATCCATCTGCAACTGGTACAAGCGCCGCTATGATGTCGAGCTGGACCCTGAGACGGAAGCCATAGTAACCATCGGTTCCAAGGAGGGCATCGCCCATCTATGCCTTGCGCTGCTCGATGAGCAGGACACCGTAGCCGTCCCGAACCCCAGCTATCCCATCCACATCTTCGGTCCGGTGATCGCCGGCTCCCGCGTGCAGAGCATTCCGTTCGATGAGGGTGTACATGAACAGTTGCCCACCTCAGACGACCTGATCGCGCGGCTGGAATACGAGCTGCCGCGCATGGACCCGCGGCCCAAGCTGCTCATCCTCAACTTCCCCGCCAACCCCACGACACAGTGCGTGGAGCTCTCGTTTTTTGAGCGGCTGGTACCGCTCTGCCGCGACCTGGGCATCTTTATCGTTCACGATCTCGCCTACGCCGATCTCGTGTTCGACGGCTACCGCGCCCCGTCGATCATGCAGGTTCCCGGAGCCCGTGACATCGCGGTTGAGTTCTTCACCATGTCCAAGAGCTACAACATGCCGGGCTGGCGCGTCGGCTTCATGGTCGGCTGTCCCCGGCTCGTGTATGCGCTCGGTCGCATCAAGAGCTACTTCGACTACGGAACCTTCACTCCCATTCAGGTCGCCTCCATCGCGGCGCTCGACGGTCCTCAGGATTGCGTTGCCCAGATCGTCGCCAATTACAAATCGCGCCGCGACGTCCTGGTGAATGGCCTCAATAAGATTGGCTGGCCGGTGGCAATGCCCAAAGCCACGATGTTCGTCTGGGCCCGCATCCCTGAGCAATACCGCGCGCTCGGGTCGGTCGAGTTCTCGAAGAAGCTGCTCAACGAAGCCAAAACCGCCGTCAGCCCCGGCGTCGGATTCGGTGAGTTTGGCGATACTCACGTCCGATTTTCCCTGATCGAAAACGAGGAGCGCACCCGCCAGGCTCTGCGCGGCATGCGCCAGATGTTCAAAGCCGGCTGATCGGAACCGGGCGGTATACTCATGGCGTGTTCCAAGGGGCCGAGTCCATGGCTGAACCAATTCTCTTGCAACGGCTCGAATCCCACGCCATCTGGCTTCGGAGCCTTGGCGTAAGAGGAATCCGGCTGGACCTTTCCCGGTGTCCGGGCATTTGTGTGCGCCTTCAGGGCGCTGAGCTGGTTGGTGCAAGTCTTCAATCTGCCGATCTGCGTCAGTCCGATTTCTCGGACGCTGACTTCTCCGGAGCGGACCTCCGCGGAACCGATCTTCGCTTTGCCGAGCTGGCGCGCGCCGATTTCTCCGTGGCAATCCTCAGAGACGTCCAATTCCGGGGCGCTAACCTGAATGGCGCGAACCTGCGCAGGGCTCAACTCTGGCAGGCCGACCTGCGGTACGCTTCCGTCCGCGGAGTTAACCTGTCAGGCGCCGAGTTGATGGGAGCGCAGCTCGCCGGGGTCGACCTTACCGGCACCCGCCTCTGCGGCGCCGATCTCGGTGGCGCAGACCTCAGCAATGCGAACCTCTGCGGGACCGATTTCACTCGCGCCAACCTTCGCGGAGCCAGTCTCGAAGGCGCCATCGTGGACCATGACACGAACTTCTTCGGAGTCAAAGCCGAAGGTAGAGTCTTCAGCACGGTGGATGTAGAGTTCCTGCGCGTCGCTCATCTACCGCCGTGCCTCGCGGGAACCCGCCTCGCGTAACTACAGCACCGGTGAATCATCTCCCAGCATCGCCTTCCGGATCACCTTGATCGGCGCAAATCCTTGCCGCATAAAGTTGTCGTGGAACTGCTGTAGATCGAAGGCCGCTCCCTCTTTCTTCTTCATGTCTTCGCGAAGCTTCATGATTTCCAGCTTCCCGAGCGTGTAGTAGAGATAAGTCGGATCGCCCGTGCCACGCTTGGTTTCCACCAGCCCCACGGCGCGGGGCTGGTAGCCCTCGTTTACGAAAAAGTCAGTCGCCTGATCCAGCGTCCACTTGCCCGCAGGCTCGCCTTCCCCGGTGTGCAGCTTGATGGAATTCACGAACCTGGCATCGCGCAGCAATGCATCTTGTAATTGCCCCAGCCGGATCAGCTTCGCTTGGCGCGCCTGCTCCGGTGTAGCGCCTGCGGGAGCCGCGGCATAGCCCTCATCCAGCATCATCTGCTCGCAGTAGTGCGCCCATCCTTCAATGTTGGTGTTAGCGCCCAGCACCTTCCGTATCTTGCTTCCGAACTGCGGCATCCACAGGAACTGTACATAGTGTCCCGGATACGCCTCATGCACGCTGGTGGAGACAATGGTGCCCACATTGAATTCCGCCATGTGCTCAGCGATGTGTTCCGGCGTCCACCCCTTCTCCGGCAGCGTCACGTTGAAGTAGGCCTTCTTCGATCGCGTCTCGAAAGGGCCAGGCGGATCCATGGATGCAAACGTAGTCGCCCGCATAAACGGCGGCGTCTCTTCAAGCACCGGCTGCACATCGCTGGGGATCGTGATGATGTGTTTTGCTCGGATAAACCCGATCAACGCATCGAACGTCGCATGAAACGAGCTGAGCAGCTGGTCGGGCGCCGGGTGCATCGCCGCCAGCTCCGTCATTACCTGCTGCGGAGTCTTGTCCGGATCCACCTCCTTCGCCACCCGGGCAAACTCCTGCTGGTTGCGATGCAGATCATCCATGGCAACCTTCAATAGCCGATCCAGTGGAAGGTCCACCATCTCGTCGTAAGCCAGTTTCTTGCGGAAGGTCTCTGCGCCAAGCCGGTAGTCCCCGTTCGAGCGCGGCAGAAGATCCGTCTTCATCCAGGCGGCGTAGCTCTTCAGAGAATCGACAACTGCCTCATTCGTCTTCGCAAACTCAGCCTTCGCGGCGGAATCGTTGGCAATCTCAGCCCCATCTGCCCCGCTGAAAAATGCGCTCGGCACGTCCTTTTCAAAAAAGCTGATGTCGCCATCGATCTGTTCCAGAGCGATTTCGGTGAAGATTCTCGGCGGATTCTTCAGATTCGTGCGCGCCTCCTCCAATGCTTTCGGCATCAGCTTTTCGCGAGCCACCAGAGCACGCAGCCGCGTGTTGGCCGGGGCATAGGGGCGCTCCAGGATCAGGAAAGCCGCATTGGTTATGCCGGACGAGTAAGTGTCCGGATTCTTCTCCCATGGCCGAATCGTCTCCAGCGTGAGCAGCATGGACCGGATATTGTTCAGCAGGATGGCCTGATCCGCGGCAATGGAGGCGTCCAACGCGCTCGCGTCGATCGCTTCAACCTTCTTCTCGTACTCGCGCAGCGCTGCAATCTCTCGCGCTATGTTCGCAGCCGAGTAATCCTCAAGCTGGGTGTCGTACTGGTGCAACCCGGAGTAGGTGCCAAGCGAGGGCTGGTACTTGAAGTAGGCCTCGGAAAAGAACTGGTCCGAGACCACCCCGAATGTCTGCGCCGCACCGTCAGCCGAAACCCTCTGGGCAAACATTCCGGATCCGGCAGACAGGGTTACTAGCAAAATTCCCGACAGGATCGAGATCTTCATGATCTTGAGCATAAGACAAACCAGTTGGACGTTCGGAGCGAACGTTCGTGGGAGAAGTGCGGATCAGCGAGCCTTAATGCCCCCTCATTTTGTGCTCATGGCGATCCCGGCAGCAGGTCTGCGGTAACCCCAC
>Ga0068855_100011005_pt1 | contig 10918 bp, 8 predicted proteins | sample KBSCornC52_FD_66592 | JGI IMG/M metagenome (GOLD analysis project Ga0068855, IMG submission 66592) | Corn rhizosphere microbial communities from Kellogg Biological Station, Michigan, USA - KBS Corn C5-2 | ecosystem: Host-associated > Plants > Roots > Rhizosphere > Soil ... | reverse complement strand
AGCGGCCTCTACCTCGTGGCCTCGCACGTCAACATCGCCCTCGGCCACCGCAAGCCCACCGGCATGCTGTACGACGAGAGCGCCGAGCACGAGCTGGTCGTCGACTTCCTGCCGCCGCCGGACGCGAGCCGCCTGCGCAGCCGCCAGCTGGAAGAAGACGACATCGTCGCGCTCTACCTCAACAACCGGGCCGCCGAATCCCTCGTGCAGGGCAAGCTCGACGACGCCTACTGGTGGGCGCGCGCGGCGGTGGCCACCAATCCGCCGAACGCGGTTGTCTACAATACGCTGGCCGTGATCTACCAGCGCCACGGCGACCTCGTCATGGCCGAACGCGCGTTCCGCACCGCCCTCGAACGCGAGCCGGAAAGCGTCGTCGTGATGCGCAACCTGGGCCCCCTGCTGGAGCAGACGGGCCGCAAGGCCGAAGCGGCCGAGCTGGCGCGGCGCGTGGCCAGCATCGAGCCGGTGCCGCCGTTCCAGTATTTCGACAAGGGCATGGAGGCGCTGAAAGCAGGCGACTACGCCGCGGCGCGCAAGCTGTTCGAACGCGAGGTCAAGCGCGCGCCCTATTACGACGAATTCCATTTCTGGCTGGCGGTCACCCTGGTACAGCTGGGCGAGGCTGCAGCCGCGCGCGAACAGCTCGCACTGGCGATCGACACGAGCACGAAGTCCGACAATCGCCAGTTGTACTCGGCCAAGCTGGCGCACCTGAAGCGGCAGAGCGCCAACAGCGTGCGGCTGTACTAAATGTAAAACGGCCGCGCCGCCGTGTCGGGATGACACGGTCGGCGCGGCCGTCTTGTTGACGCTGGCAGTCGATCAGCGGCGGCGCTGGCGTGCGGCCGACGGTGCGGGGGTGCCGCGCGTTTCGAGATGGCGGAACACGATGCGGCCCTTGTTCAGGTCGTACGGCGACATCTCCAGCGTGACGCGATCGCCCGCGATGATGCGGATGTGGTTCTTCTTCATCCTGCCGGACGTGTAGGCGACCAGCTGGTGGCCATTCTCGAGGTCCACGCGGAAACGCATCTCCGGCAGCACTTCGGTGACCTTGCCATTCATTTCGATCAGCTCTTCTTTCATGGTTTTCCTTTCGATGTGGTCCCAACCCTTCCACTGACATGCGCCCCCGATGACAAAAAAGCCACCGCAGCGTCATCCTCGGGACGCTGGTCACGCATTACCGGCTGGGGTCGGGAAAAAAAGATGGCGCCAGCTGCAGCGTGGCGCCGTACGAATGGGGATGTCTCCGATATGGGGACATTGCCGGGAAAAAAAAGGGGAATCGACGATCGGCGTCACATGGCTCAGCGACGGCCGCGGAACCCGGTCCTGGCAGGCACGCCGCGTTTCTCGATATGGCGGAACGTGATGCGGCCCTTGCTCAGGTCGTAGGGCGACAGTTCCAGGCTGACCTGGTCCCCGGCCAGGATGCGGATATGGTTCTTGCGCATTTTGCCGGACGTATAGGCGATCAGCTTGTGGCCGTTGTCGCAGTCGACACGGAAGCGCGAATCGGGCAACACTTCAGCGACGACGCCATTCATTTCAATCAATTCTTCTTTTGCCATCTGGGACTCCGGTAGGTGGGGCGGGCAACGGTATTGCCCGCGAAAGTCGGCCAGGATCCGGGCATCGGAACGGCCGCTGGGAAAACGGTAAAGATGGCCGCGCATCCGCTCGTGCGCGCTTGGGGACGGGAGGTACGGTCCGGGATTCGAAAAAAAAGCCCGCTGCTGCGGGCTTCGTTTCAATGTGACGCCAAAGTTCCAATCGTCGCGCCAGCCCTTGCTATCCGCAAGGTGCCGGGCCATGGACGCCCACGCTATCTGCGTGGTGTTTCCATCGTGTGAACCGATCGTCATTGTGGAATGACATCTCCGCCCAGCCTGTTCGCAGGCGGCCATCGCACGTGGCGCCGCGTTCCGGGTGGAGAACGGCAGGATCAGAAACCTTGCCGACCAACAGAGTATAGCACGGTATGGCGCTACCCGGCCGGGTCTGTCCGCGACATGCTCGACGGCAGGCAGAATATTGGCTTGTTGACATGATCGTTAATCGTACGCACACTTGTGCGCATGCTCATCCGCTCGGGAGATATCATGCAACACGCTCATGGCGGCAACGTCGTGCTCGGCAGAGTGAGGTGGTCCCCTGTCAAATCCCTGTGGTGGACGGGCATGGCATGCATCAGCCTGATTGGCGGATGGGTGACGTTCAGCTGGACAGCACTTGCCCTGTTTCTGCTGGCAACGGCCTCGGTATTATTATTCGGCCATTCCCTCGGCAGCCACCGCAAGCTCATCCACGACAGCTTCGGCTGCCCCAAATGGCTGGAATACGCGCTGGTCTATGCGGGCGTGCAGGTCGGCCTGGCGGGGCCGCTGGGTCTGGTCGCCCAACACAATCTGCGCGATTACGCCCAACGCCAGCCGGATTGCCACGATTTCCTCAGGCACGGCAAATCGTTCTGGCAAGACGGCTGGTGGCAGCTGCATTGCAATCTCGTACTCGACGATCCCCCTGCCCTGCCAATTCCAGAATCCATTTCCCGGGATCCGTTCTACCGCTTCCTCGAGTGCACCTGGATGCTGCAGCAGATTCCGCCGGCACTGGCGTTGTATGCGCTGGGCGGCTGGGCGTTCGTCATCTGGGGCGCATGCGCGCGCATCACGGCGGGCGTGACGGGCCACTGGCTGATCGGCTACTTTGCCCACAACCACGGCGGCATGCACCAGGTCGTCGACGGCGCGGCCGTCCAGGGGCATAACGTCAAATTCGCATCGCTGCTGACCATGGGCGAATCGTGGCACAACAATCACCATGCCTGGCCGGGCTCGGCGAGGTTGGGCTTGTATCCCGGCGAGTGGGATCCCGGCTGGTGGGTGCTGGTACTGCTCGAACGGGCCGGGTGGGTATGGCGCCTCAGGCTGCCCGCCGACTGCCCGTCGCGGCCGGAACTGCGCAGCCACGACGGCGCCGGCCCGCTCACCGCCCCCGGACCGCGCGCATCGATGGTCGCGACGCTGCGGTCCGTCATGACGACGAGCGCACGACTGCTGGCGCGGCGCAGGCGCGCGGTGCTGCAGGGACCGTGCATCGCATTGTCCGAACGATGGTTGCGGCGCCTGGCCGGACAACCCGTCAGTGTCGTGCGCACGCAGGAACACGCGCGGTTGGTCCTGCACGACGGTAAGGACAGCGTGTGCGGCTTGCCCGCCCTGCTGATTGCCATCGGCTCGCGCAACCTGCTGGCGGCTACCGGCGCGATCGCGCTGCTCCCGCTGGCCACGATGTGCGAGATCGTACGTGGACAGTTCGAGGCATGAAGATCCGGTTTCGTAGGAACAGGTAGAACACCGATGAGTGACCACGACCTCGACGATCGGCGGCGGAAAGCTGCGCCCTCGATGAGCAAGGATGAATTTCTCGCCTGGCGCGCGCCGCGCCAGGCAGGAACGCAGGCCGTCAATCTTGACAACCCGCTTTGGCATTGGCTGGGTCCGCACCCGACGTCACACGGCGAGCCAGTGTTGCTTTAGCGCAATAAGTTTTAAAGTTTCCCAATATCCATGCTAAGCTTTCGATCAAAAAAGGAGGCAAATAAAGCCTCGACCAAATAAGACAGACAATCGCCGTGCTGCCAGGGCCGGCACCGGCACGCAGCCGAGGCACAGCGTGCGGAGGAATGATCAATGGGCTTGGTGGATGCCATCATGCCGGGAAGCGTCATGCGTCGCCGGCTCATGCTGGTCTGCGCGCTGCTGGCGTACGTATTGCACGCCGATGCCAAAACCTTGCACGTCGTTACCGACAACAACTATCCCCCTTATCTTTACCTGGACAGGAACGGCCGGCCGGAGGGTTATATCGTGGATCTCTGGCACCTGTGGGAACAAAAGACAGGCGTCCATGTCGACCTCCAGCCCATGCAGTGGAGCAACGCACTGCAGAGAATGCAGGACCGCCAGGCCGACGTGATCGACCTGATTTTCCGCACGCCAGCGCGCGAGACGCTCTACGATTTCTCCCAGCCGTACGACGCGCAGACCGTTGGCATCTATGTCGATCCGTCGATTTCGGGCATCCATGACGTGCAGTCGCTGAACGGCTTCCTGGTCGGCGTGCAGCGCGGCGATGCCTGCGCCGAACAATTGGCCAGGCACGGTGTCACGAACCAGGTCGCCTACCCCGGCTACGTCGCCATCCTGGATGCCGTCCGGGCCGGCGACATCAAGATCTTTTGCATGGACGACAGTCCGGCGAACTACTATCTTTATCTCTACCGCGACCAGAAGAAGTTCGCCAAGGCCTTTACGCTATATCTGGGAGAGTTTCGCTGGGCTGTCACCAAGGGCGACAAGGCGACGTTCGATCTCGTCGAGCAAGGCATGGCGCGCATCACGCCGGCGGAGCGCGAGGCGCTGCGGAACAAGTGGTTCAACCAGCCGATACAGTTCCAACCCTACCTGCGCATCCTCGCATTCGTGATCCTCGGCACGCTGGCGGCGCTGGCCGCCACCCTGTTGTGGATCCGGTCCCTGCGCCGCGCCGTCCATGCGCGCACCGCCGAGATCCAGCTCAAGAACGCGCAACTGGAGCGGACCACCCGCGCGCTCGTGGTCGAGCAAGCCCAGCTCCGCACGCTCGTCGAAAACAGCCCGGATGCCATGGCGCTGAAAGACAGGAACAACGTCTACGTCCACTGCAATGCCGGCGCCCAGGCCCTGCTCGGCCTGCCGGGCGACACGATCATCGGGCGCACGGACGACGACCTGTTCGCAGACAAGGCGTTCGCCGGTTTCATCAAGGAAGGCGACGAGCATGTCATGCGCACGGGCCAGCCACACAGGTACGAGGCTGCGATCGCTGCGCCGGACGGCACGCAGCGCGACCTGGAAGTGATCAAGGTGCCGGTCCGGGCGGACGACGGCGAGACTGCGGGTGTCCTTGCTGTGGCGCGCGACATCACCGAACGCCGCCGCGCCGAGCGCGAACTGCGGGTCGCCTCGGTCGCCTTCGAAAGCCAGGATGGCATGCTGATCACCGATGCACAGGGACACATCGAACGCGTCAACGTCGCATTCAGCCGCATCAGCGGCTACGCCGCTTCCGACGCCATCGGCCAGAGCCCGCGGCTCCTGCGCTCCGGACTGCACGACGACGGTTTTTACGAGGCCATGTGGTCGACGCTGACGACGACCGGATACTGGACCGGCGAGGTGATCAACCGGCATCGCGACGGCAGCCTGTACACGGCGCGGCTCTCGATCACGGCGGTACCGGACGCGCAGGGCCGGACGATCCACTATGTCGGCAACCTGCAGGACATCACAGCGGAAAAACAGGCCCGTGCGCTTGCCGAGCGCCTCAAGATGTTCGATCACCTGACCGACCTGCCGAACCGCGTCCTGCTCGCCGACCGCATGGCCCATGCCATGGCCGGTGCCGGCATCTCCCAGGAGTTTGGCGCCGTCATGATGGTGAACCTCGACCATTTCCAGAAGCTGAACGATTCCCTTGGACATGCGGTGGGCGATCAGCTGCTCGTGGAAGTGGCGCGGCGCATCCGTTCGATCCAGCGCGAAGACGATACGCTGGGCCGGTTCAGCGGCGACAGCTTCGTGCTGCTGGCCGAGCGCCTCGACACGGACCGGCATGCGGCGGCAGAGCGCGCGCTGCTCGCCGCGGACGCCATCAGGGCGGCGATCGCCGAGCCGATGACGCTCGACGGCCACCGGCTGACCTGCACCGCCTCGCTCGGCGTCACGTTGTTTCGTGACGGTGCGGACAACCCCGCCGCCCTGCTATGCCAGGCCGAACTGGCCCTGTACAAGAGCAAGCAGAGCGGACGGAACACGGTGCGCGTCTTCGAGGACGAGATGCGGGCCGAGCTCGACGGCCGCAACTGGCTCGAGAAAGCGCTGCGCGACGCCGTCCGCGACGACGCGCTGACGCTGCACTACCAGGTCCAGGTCGATGCCTGGGGACGTCCGATCGGGGCCGAGGCGCTGTTGCGCTGGACGCACCCCGAACGCGGCGCCCTCTCGCCCGCCGTATTCATTCCGGTGGCCGAGGAGACCGGGCTGATCGAACCGATCGGGCGCTGGGTGCTCGCGACGGTCTGCCGGCAGCTCGCCGCATGGGCGCGCCACGATGCCATGGGCGACCTGACCCTTGCCGTGAACATCAGTGCGCGCCAGTTCGAGTCCGACAGCATCGTCGACGACATCCTGGCCGAAGTCAGGCGCACGGGAGCTCCCGTGGACAAGCTGAAGCTCGAGGTCACGGAAAGCCTGGCGTTCGGCGACCTCGAGTCGTCGATCCGCAAGCTGCACGTCCTCAGGGCCCATGGCTTCAACATCTCGCTCGACGATTTCGGCACCGGCAATTCGTCGCTCAACTACCTGACAAAGCTGCCGCTCACGCAGCTCAAGATCGACAAGTCGTTCGTCGACGAACTGCCGGCCAGCCATCGGGACGCGATGGTGGCCCAGACGATCATCGCCATGGGACGCGGCCTGGGACTGGACGTGATCGCCGAAGGCGTGGAAACGGCCGCGCAACGCGATTTTCTCGTCGCACACGGATGCCATGCCTTCCAGGGCTATCTGTTCGGCAGGCCGCTGCCGGTGCGCGAGTTCGAGGCGCAGGTGCTGGCCGCGCTGGCTGCGGCGGAGGTGTAGTAAGGTGACTGGCATCGATTTACTTAACCAAGAGAAGACAATGCGACGACTGCTACCCCTGCTCCTCGCTGCCGTTTCCCAGGGCGCGAGCGCAAACCCGCCCAGCGCCACCCTGCACTCGCTCTTTACGGGACCCGACAACTGCCTCGATATCGTCAACGCGGGTAACCATGATCAGTTGCGCATGACCCGCTGCGGTGACTATTCGGGCCAGATGTGGGAGATCGTGCCGGACGCCGCAAACGGCTTCGTGCGTCTGCGGACGCTCTTTACCGGCGCAGACATGTGCCTGGACGTGGTCGACGACGGCAACAACGACCAGGTGCACATGGCGCCCTGCGCCAACGTGCCGGGCCAGCAGTGGCACATGGATCGGACCGACCCCGGCCTGGGCGGGCATTTGTGGAACCAGTCCACGGGCCAGGGCACATGCCTGGACATCGTCGACGATCGCAGCGGACGCGTGCGGCTTGCGTCGTGCGGCAATTATTCGAGCCAGTATTGGATCAAGCGCGATGGTCCGCGTGGTTGAGCGCGGCGCCGGAGCCAAATGGTTTTAATTCAACGAAAATCCCCCCGCTCTTCCACATGCCCCGATCCTTGATTTTATGTCCACGAATTCACAGACTCGATGACGCTAAAGAATTCGAGGCGTTAACGCGTTGGAGTAAACGCGTTGTATACACTCCTTCTTTGTCTGACTGGTTCGCCAAGAGCAACGAGTCGGCCATTTCACCAGGAGTTTTGATAACAACTCAATTTCAATCCATTAACGCAAAAAATCGAACGACACTATTTCCCACTCAGGCTTTCTTTCTCCGCCACCAATGGTTACCAAAACTCATACTGTACAGTCAACCCGACTCAACGAGTCAATATCACTTCTCGAAACACGTCTGCTTGAACTTCAAAACAAGTATGACGCACGCCACGCAGAGCTGAAAATCGCCGAAGCGGTAAGCTTGAAGAATTTAGAAGAATCGGCAAACAAACAAACGGCAAATGCGATCGACAGGATTGTCAAAGTTGTTGATTTCGCGAGAAACATGCTTCTCGCACTCATTGTTATTGCTACTGTTTTAGGAGTAGGCGGCTACTTTCAGGTTCAAAGTTTTGTCAAAGAATTTGTAACCACCCAAGTTAAATCCTGGCTGAACATTGCTGAGCCTTCCTCTCCCCTTCACGGTCCCATCTCCACCCTAACGACGCATGTCGCTGTCGACGCGCTCATCATGGACCGTTCGCGCTACGGTACACGCGCGAGCTATCTTGGCAATATGAAAATAAGCGCGATGTGGATCGATAAGATGCTTGCCGATCTGGCAAATCCTATTACTTCAGATGGAGATTTCGCGGAACTAGCACTCGCTCTTTCGACCGAGGCGCCAATCACCGGCGGCGGCGACCATCGCGTCCTTATCATAGAAACAGTTCGCAAATTACTCCTTGATTCCAAGGTACCGGCTCACCGTAAGGCAAATTTGCTTAGAACGTTTGGATTTGACCCAGCCTTGCGAGAGGTGGCGATGGATTTGTATGTAAACAGCAAAGACATCGATATGCAAAGTGCGGCATTCCGATACCTTCGAAAATCGCTCTCGCCCGAACACTTGGCCGACCTGGCGAGATCGATCATCAGACACAATTCACCGAATGCTGGGGACGATTTTAAACTGCTTCAGCAACAAGCGGCAGAAACCTTGGCAGAGGCTATTCCTTGGGATGCGGACTTAACCACATACCTTTCGTTGAAAGGTCGTGCCGGAGAGAACCTAGAACGGGCACTAGTCGGTCTCGCGATGCTTGACGGTATTGCTTCTAAATCGTTATTTAGCGTTCAGAAAATATCTGACAATGAAAAAGCCAAACGTATTGCTATCGCAGCCCCCCTCTTGGCGGCAGCAATCGAAACAGGCGCAACTGTGACATGGTCAAGCACAGCTACGGGCAAGCCAGTAATTGCAATGCAGCGGAACGATCGTGGCACAACATATTATCACACAATCTCCACACCACGCTCTCTATTAGCCCCGACGTTAGGTGATGCCGTTCTTACAAAACTCGGCCGGAACATGGCCGGTCTCTCGAAATTAGTTGCCGCTGTTTCTGGCCCGCCCAATGTTAATGAGGAATTTGGCAGACCGTATCGTGTACAGATAACACTAAAATCCAACGATAGGCTTGAGACAACGACTGGCGACATTCTGACCGACCACCGTCTCGGGCATCCGCTGTATTTAGAACGCGACGCAGGTGCGAATGACGCAATCCTGATTCGCTGGCGTGACATCGATGGCTTATATAAAATATCCTATCTTCGCCAGGTCGAGCTCACCACATCAGAAGTAAAGATTGTTCCGGCATCGCCAGAATCCGATCTATATTTAGAAAATTATCGGTATAACAGCAACTTTGATTAAGAAAATGGCTGGTTGCGCTAACAGAAACAAAATGTAGCAGTAGACATGCTGCGAGTTCGATGGCACTAACCTAGAAGTTCGCGCCATTTTTCTAGTTTTTGATCAAAAATCATTGCCATATGCGCCGGCGACGACGACGGCAACACCACGGTCCGATATCCCTGCGCCGCGAACTGCGGCGCGAATTTTCCGGATGTCTGGCCATTGAACCCCACCGTCTCCAGTTCGGGACATAACCGGTGCAACCGCTCGAAATCATTGGCCGCAGGATTGCGGATCGCCGAATCGAGGCTGCCTTCGCGTTCGCACGCGGCCAACACGTCCCACAAGCCGAAGCGATGCGCGAGGAGGCGCGGCAGGCGGTCCGCATACGGCAGTGAGTAGAGGTCTTCGCCGATCAGGTCACCCACCAGCTTCCAGAACTGGTTGCGTGGGTGGGCATAGTACTGCTGGGCCGCGAGCGATGCGGCGCCCGGGAAGCTGCCCAAGATGAGGATGCGCGTATCCGGCGCGATGACGGGGGCCAGGCCGGTGAGTTGGGAAGAGTCGGATGATGTCGGCATGCGGCGATTCTAGCCCGCGCGCGAAAAAAGCGGCGATACGCTCGCACGTATCGCCGCAAAGGGCATTACCGGAATCACAGTAGTGCCAGGGACAGTCTTTCGGTGTCAGTTACGCGCCTGGGCCGTATCGTCCAGCTTCGCCACGGCGGGCGCCGCATCCCAGCCGCCACCCAGCGCGCGGATCAGTGCCACGGTGGTGATCGCGCGGTCGCCGCGCAACTGCACGGCATTGCGCTCGACATTGGCCAGGTTGCGTTGCGCGTCCAGCAGTTCCAGGTAGCTGCCGCGGCCGGCGTCGTACAGCTTGCGCGCCAGGTCGGCCGAGCGGCGGGCGGAGATCACCGCCGCCTCGATCTCGGCACTCTGCCCCGCCAGGATGCGCAGGCCGGCCAGGTTGTCCTCGACCTCGGCGAACGCGGTCAGGACGCTCTGGCGGTACGAGCCCACCGCTTCTTCCAGCGCGGCCTCGCTGCGCACGACGTTGTTGCGGTTGCGGCCGCCGTCGATCAGCGGCATCGACAGCGCGGCGCCCAGCAGCCAGGAACGGCTGCTCCATTTGAACACTTCGGCGAAGCTGGTGCCGACGCCGCCCGCGCCCGCCGCCAGGTTCAGCGCCGGGAACATGGCGGAGCGCGCCACGCCGATGCGTGCATTCGCCGCTTCCATCGAGCGCTGGGCACTGGCGATGTCGGGACGGCGCTCCAGCAAGGTCGACGGCAGGCCGGCCGGGATCAGCGGCAGCGCGGCGGCGTCACTCAGCGGACGCGAAGGTGCGGCGAAGTTCGACGCCGGCTTGCCCAGCAGGACCGCCAGCGCATGTTCCGTCGTGGCGCGCTGGCGCTGCAGGCCGATGGCCTCCGAACGCGCCGTCGCCAGTTCCGTCTTCGCCCGCGACAGGTCGAATTCGCCGATGTCGCCCGCATCGAAGCGGCGGCCCGTCACGCGCACGCTTTCCTCGCGCAGCTGCACCGTGTGTTCGACCGTCGCGATCTCGGCATCCAGCGAACGCAGGCGGAAGTAGGTCTGCGCCACGTCCGCCTGCAGCGACAGCAGCACGGAGCGGTACGTCGCTTCCACCGCGCCGGCATCGCCGCGCGCGGCCGCCACGTTGGACGACACGCGACCGAACAGGTCGACCTCGTAGCTGGCCGACAGCCGCGCCGAGTACGTGTTCGCGGCCGGGACATTCGTCCCCTTCGGCAGCGATGCTTCCAGCGGCGACAGGCGGGCGCGCTCGGCGCCG
>Ga0068855_100011003_pt1 | contig 10919 bp, 6 predicted proteins | sample KBSCornC52_FD_66592 | JGI IMG/M metagenome (GOLD analysis project Ga0068855, IMG submission 66592) | Corn rhizosphere microbial communities from Kellogg Biological Station, Michigan, USA - KBS Corn C5-2 | ecosystem: Host-associated > Plants > Roots > Rhizosphere > Soil ... | reverse complement strand
TCGGCGTCTGACTCGTTGCAATCGAGATGGTCGATCCATTTTGCGTCAGCGCGATGTTCTTCCCGCCGTCAACGGTCATCGTCGACCCCGGTTTGATCGCTGTCACTGACGTGCCACTCGCGTTACCGCTCGTCGTCACGTTCCAACCTTGATTCAGCGCGTTGATGGCATCGCTGACGTTGTTTTGCTGCTGGCCACCGATGTTATACGTCGGGCTCGTCAGCTTGCCGGTCGCTGGATCGTACGAAACGCCTCCGATCGCCGCGGCGGTCGTATCGCCAAGATTGTTGACGTTCACACCGAGCGACTTGAGTTGGCTCACGTTGACCGCATCGGTATCGCCCGAACCCGCCGCGAGATTCGTGATCCTGCGCTCCTTACCATTGCTGCCTACGCTGACCTCTCCCGCCGGCGAAGTACCCGCGAGCGTGCCCGAACCCGGGTTATAGGCCGCATTGCCGAGCGTGCTGCCGTTAGCGACCGAATTCGCACCAAGCGCAACGCTACCCGCACTGGACGCAGTCGCATTCGAGCCCAACGCGATCGCGTTTTGGGCCTTCGCATCGGCTGTGTCGCCTAACGCCAGCGCACCGGCTTGCTCTGCCTTCGATGTATTACCCAGCGCGACCGAGCCCTGCCCGATTGCTTGATTCGAGTTACCGATCGCCAACGCGCCGTTCGCGGCCGAGCTGCCGTCACTGCTACCAGCCGCAGTGTTGTTCGCACCCAGCGCGACGGCACCCGTGCCGTTCGCCGTGTTCGGATCCCCCAACGCGACAGCGCCGTCGCCGGTTGCCTTCTGGCCACGGCCAATCGCCACCGCGCCGCCCGAAGCGCTGCCGGCGTTCGCCGTCGTGCCGCTTGAGCCCATCGCCACATTCTGACCCTTCGCACCGGTTGTGACACCGTTGCCCATGGCAATGTTGTTACCGCTCGAATTCGCATTGGTCGCAGCGTTAAGGCCGATCGCGATATCGCTGCTGCCATACGATGCCGCTCCATGCCCCAGTGCGATTGCATCAGCGCCCTTGGACACCGCCGACACGCCCTGTGCAATGCTGTTGCCGCCGCTTGCCGCAGCATTCCGACCAATGCCGATATCTCCGGCACCCGACGCCGACGACGAATCGCCCACCCCGATCGCGGATTGCCCGTTGACTGTTGCTCCCGTACCGATGGCCATGGCGTTGTTCGCATTAGCAAATGCAGCCCGGCCAACTGCTACTGCTTGGTTATTCAATGCCTCCGCACCCGCGCCCACAGCGACCGTTTGATCTCCTTCGGAACTCGCCGTATTGCCTACCGCAACCGCTGAGTCGCCACTCGCCAGTGCGCCGCCGCCGAGTGCCACGCCAACCCGGCCACTTGCGACAGCCGCGCCGCCAGCTGCTAATGAGGCATTGCCGTTCGCCTGTGCGCCCGTACCCAAGGCCGAACCGGAATTACTCGCTGCTGCGCCAGGTCCCACAGCCGTCGTGCCTGCTGACACGTTCGCGGTTCGCTGGGTACTGCTGGAGCGCCAGTTATCAGTCAAAGGACCAGACCAGTTTGTCGCGCCCGTGGCAGCCGCATTGCCAATCGCGATATCGTTTTGCGCATGGGCAATCGAGTTATTGCCCATTGCGACTGAGGCCGTCCCGGCAGCAGTCGCATAATTCCCGACCACTGTCGCATAGTCGGCCGACGCTTTCGCGAAATTTCCGACCGCAGTGGTAAACGGGTTAGCCGCGTTCGACGAATTACCAACCGCAAGCGCGTTGCGACCGCCCGCGTTTGCAAAATTACCCAGCGCACCGGCCCAATCGGCATTTGCCTTCGACGTATTGCCATAGGCATATGCATCCTGGCCGACCGCGCTGGATCCCCGCCCGATTGCCACGGCCGACTGGTTGTTCGCTCCTCCGTTCGCTACCGTATTCGAGCCGATCGCAATGTCGGCGTTGTGCGCTGCGTTCGAACTCAGGCCGATCGCGATCGATTGATCCCCCGCCGCACTCGACTGACCGACCATCGCGAGCGCATTCGCGCCACCAGCATTCGCACCGGAAGCCGCTGAATTCGAGGAGTTGTTCCCGCCGATCGCTATCGAGCCCGTGCCATTCGCGCGCGTCCACTGACCAATCGCCGTCGCACTCTGCCCTGCTGCTACGGCCTGAAGGCCATAGGCGACGGCGCGCTGCGCAGCACTGGACGCGAAACCGACCGAGGTCGCGCCGTCGCCGGCCGCCGTCGCGAAAGCGCCCATCACCTGTACGCCAAGATAGTTTCCGCCGCTCGCGTCACAACCGACCACATTGGACCACGTACCGCTACCGTCCTTGGGGGCGACGTCCTTCGGGTGATTCTGTCCATCGGGCCCGGTCCCACTAGCCGCCGAACAATTGTTATTGCTGTAAGTTGCAGCTAACGCATCGGGCATCACGCAGAAAAAGCCACATGCGATGAAGCCAATCACCACCAACCGGCCCATGGCAGACCCACCGCATGACGATTTACCGCCGGCTGACGCATGCTCATCCGCGACGGCGTAAGTCCCGGAAGATTCATTCCAGATCGTTCGAAATGCCTTGTTCATGACCATTACCCTATCATTACTTTGCAGTACGAATTAGATGTCGCGGCTATCTCCACTCGCACACATGCTCCGCGTCACCGCCCCCCCAAACCTTACAAACCAAACACTTCGTGCCACGCGGCTAACAGCCAAACCAGCAGACAGCTTGCAGCAGCGTCTCCTCACTTCCCTTTCTTGAAAAAACTTCTCGGAGCCGGATTTAAAATTAACACGACTTCCATCAGATAATCTAAAAATCTAAATGCCGATCATTTTTATACCATCAAAATCCAAACATCTGAACCTATCCATTTGATCTACGACCCCAAACATTACTCACCGCGATTACACACAATGCCAACAACACAATGCAACCACGACAATAGAAATACCCACTACTGGAAATACTCAAACAATCGGGTTAAATAAACAAGTACCATAGGTCGAATTTAATGCGATATATATCATCGCAAGCAGTCAATCACACTCCGATTGTCAACCATTGGGAAACAATGTTCATCATATTGGCACGCAAATAAGTGCTTCACCATGAATAGATTCGACACTCGGCAACGACTGCATACGAATGAAATATTGACGTTCACCCCGCGGATAGACTTGTTAGCCGACGCCAATTCATGAATAAGATGCGATCGAACACTGAGCCGTCAGCCAGCGATTACCTTGAATATCAGACTAAATCACCAGCCCGGTGAGAAACCGAAGGTGTCAAGCGTCGATCGGGACGCGGATCGAAGACGTAGTCGAGCAACTCGAATATGTGCAGGCGCACGTTCGCGCGATCCGGTGCCGACCGAGACTGGCCAGCGCGTGCCGTGAATACATCGTAAAGCGGAGACACCGAGTCGGCCGATCAATGACGGCATCCCGGGCTCGGCACTGCTCGCGCACATTGCCTTTCACCCACCCATACCTCGCTACATCGACTGCAAACCATGTATGCACGTCACAGTATCGAGATCACTCGCAGCGCCATGGAATAGCGGTAAGTCAAATGGCCAGTTTGCTCGCGCCGCGGGTTGACGCGGTGCGCTGCGACACCCGACCGGCAACAAAATCCATACGGAGGACATGCATTTGCCGGTGCTGGCGCGATGTAATGGCCTGCACAAAATTTCCGTCGTCAACAACCTGTACTGCGGTACATCTCGAGCGCTGCCCCGGGGCGTGAATTCCCGCATGGTCAGCAGTGGAAGTTAGTGCTCGGCGAAATGAAATTCACTCATAGGTGGCTGCAGAGCGGTACGTTCTCCCACGACAATGCGCGGGAGTACAGTATGTGCGAATGAGTGGAAATCTCCGGACGGCGCGCGAGCAGGTCGCGCAAGTCTTCGCTGTCCCTGGCTGGCGACACACCTGCCTGCTGCGACGAACTCGGATGCTGGGGTGCGAGCAGCGTCAGGACAACCTTGAATGCGCCACCGTGAACCGGATCGGCGGCATGCGCGGGAAGCGGACTAGCCTGCCTCACGGCCGCCACACACGTGTCATCCCACTGCGGATCGCCGCTAGACCGACCGATGGTCGCGTCAAGCACGTTGCCGTGCTCATCGACATGAGCAATCACCGAGACACTGTCGCCCGCACCGGCTGGACGGTCCGACCAATTGAGATGGAGATTCAGCCTTCGTGGGGCCACGGGAGGCATCTCCGCTGCCACCGCGGGTACCATGCCGGGCCCGGAAAACGGACTCGTGGTCTTGAGCCGGACAATCGCGGAAGTTTCTTGAGCAACGGCAGGAAGGCAGACGGTCAGAACGGCAACAGCCAGAAGAATGCTTTTCATATTCAATCGCCCACCATTGTATTCTTGACATCCGGACCAGTTCAGGTAGCCCGACCCACATCCGGATCGTGAAAAGGAACAAAAGATCCTTAACGCGTCGAGACTCAACGCGCGTAGCAACGCAAGAAGCCCGCGGATCAGCGTCCTACCGCTCCACTGGACAAAAACGCATCCAGATCTGCGATATCTAGGCTGCCCCAGCCAGACACGGCATCCCAACCGACCGATGCAACATAGCCGTCTCCATACAGTCCATTGGTCCCTGATTGCACGTCGTGTGCCTGCGCCGTACGCTGGCTGGCATACTGATACAAGCGATCGCCAATGAAACCCAGTTGTCCGTGCTTCTGAACGATCCTGGCAAGGAGTCCGGCAAAAGTAGGTGTAGCGGCACTACTACCGCTTACCCAAAACGGTCCTTCCGTCCCATCTGCATTCGTGCTGATGACGAGCGCACTACTCGCGCCGGATCCATTGAATGCGACATCAGGCACCGAACGTGCTCTCTCACTTGACAACTGCGATACATAGCGCGGTTGCCAAGCAGGAATACGATAGAGATGGCTCACTCCTCCCTGCGTTATGCCGTGCCCCGTCTGAATATTCCAAGCAACATCACGCACATAACTACGTGGAGCACTCGGTGACGTCTGCAGTTCGGTCGCACCAACCGCGATCACATATGGGTGTGAAGCGGGAAACCCGATCTGACGCTGAGCAGGATACCGTGAGAGATTTGGGTAATATGGTGACGAGGGCCGCGCACTTTGCGGTCGATAAATACCGTCATCCCCCGAGCAAAACAAGAAGTTCTGATCCTGGTTTATCGCTCGGCTGAGGATCGCATCGATCTCCGTGAGAACGTCGTCACCAATGCTCTGCTCCGGCCCATAGAGGGATGTACTAATGATCGATGCACGGTTCTCCTCGACCGCACGCTGCATACCACCAATCAGGCTCGCCCACGAATAGTCGGGCACGTTGTAGATGATGAGCTTCTTGAGGCCGCCGGCATTCGCCAGCAACAGCTGCGTATCCATGTCCCATTCGATCAAATCGCTGGGAGCAGTGTGATATCCCTCGGTGGACGCATTGGCCGTCTGGACAACCTCCACATCAGCATGCAGGTTGTAAAGTTGCTCAAACGTAGCAAGGTTATGCAGCGCGGCACCAAGGTTACCCACCGCGATGACCGCCGCGGTTACGTCCGTGGCTGCCGGCAACACAGCGGCGTTATAGAGCACCGGTAAATCCTCAACGGCATGGCGCACGACTTCGGCCGTACCGTCAGCGGCGAATACACGCTCCTGCAGTTGCGTCCCCGCTGGACCACTTCTGGGAGCCGCCATCACGTCGATAGGTTTGAGTACCGATTGATTATCCAGACCAACGACGCCGACCACCGCATCGGCCAATGGTCGTGGAATCCGTACCTCGGAGGTGTTTCCGAACGTCACCTCTCCCACCCCTCCAGGCGCTTGCTTCAGCGTCACGCCGAAAGCCCGTTCGATGTCGCGAACACTCCCCATCGCGCTCACTGCCGCTCCATCGCTTGTCGGATGAATGTCGGTAAACCCCTCGCGGCGGAGATAGGCTTCGATTCGTGTCACTTTATCGCGCGTTCCCGGGCTCGCCAGGTTATTGAGAATGCGTGTAGCCGCACTCCGGTCAACCGTGTGCGCACTCAACCTCAATTCGTCCATGGCACTACGGCGAACAATCACGCTGATGGGCAGTTGCCGCCCCGGCAACAACGGCTGAAGCAAAGGACCATCAACAGGTTGGATGAGCGCCGGAGGCGTCACCGTACCCACCCAGCCGGATGTCGCCACACCCAAAGTCGCAGCAACACTGAATGACATATGAACGACAAGCAGAGAAGTCGCCGCGATAGCCATTTGGATGATCATTGTGCTCTGACTCCACCTAATCCTTTGTCAAGTACCTCAACCGCATTGATTGATTAAAAATATAACCCCACCAAACAAAAACTATAAACACCCACTTCATTTAAAAAACACGATAATAAATATCGCCGCCTCGAGGTTCGTTTGCGAAAGACAGCAATAGTCCGTCACCCTCACTCGCCTAAGGCGGCCAACAACTCCACTGGCCTTTTATCACGCGCGATGCGCATCGATTAGGAACAACAATACTACCCGCGATAGTTCACTATGTCATGGGCCGCCATCCATCGATAGAGGGTTGCGCGCGACACACCGAGGCTTTTGGCACACGCTGTAACGTGCCCCCTGGATCTCAATAGTGCGTGTTCGATTACCTCTCGTTCGCTCGCTCGAACGACACGAGAGATAGGCTGAACCGTGGTGTCGATGTAATGCCCCAGATCAAGATCGGTTGCTGTTAGCCATCGGCCTTCGGTGATTGCCAAAGCGCGGCGCACACGATTGATCAGTTCCCTGACATTCCCCGGCCAATCGTGCCGATGCATCGCATCCAACCCGTCCGCGGAAAATCCGCGCACAAAGTGCCATGCATCGTTGCGAAACCGGTCGAGTGCAAGGTTCGCCAGCATCTCAATGTCATTATCGCGGTCCCTCAAAGGCGGCTGATCAACGCGCAACACGCACAGGCGGTGATACAAATCTGAACGAAAACATCCACTACGCACGGCACCGGCCAGATCAACATGTGTAGCGGATATGATCCGTACGTTGGCCTGGATCGGCTCCCTCCCGCCAATGCGGTAAAAAAAACCATCCTGAAGAAAACGCAACAGTGCGGCCTGGCTATCGTGTGGTAAATCGCCGATTTCATCGAGAAACAGCGTTCCGCCGTTTGCGGCTTCCACGAAGCCAATCTTGCGTGCGGTTGCACCAGTAAAGGCACCTCGCTCGTAGCCGAATAACTCCGATTGCATCAATGGCGCACTGATTGCGCCACAGTTGATCGCGACAAATGGACCTCCGCAGAACGTCGACTGCTTATGAAGTGCAGTCGCGGTCAGCTCTTTTCCGGTCCCTGTCTCGCCGAGTATCAGAACTGGAGCATTTGTTTTCGCAACTCTTGAAATGGTCCGAAGTAACCGCTGCATCGCGCTTGACTGACCAACAATGCCGAGCTTCGGTAACAGGACCGTCGGCTTGTCCGGAACGTCTAGGCACTTCATCCCATACGCATGCCCTACTGCATCGGCAATCTGTTCCCCTGATACCGGAACCTTCAAGAAATTGAAGCAATGCCGTCGCAATAATATTCGCACCTCTAATAGCTCTAGTTGGGACGCCCTCACCAAGGCAATCCACACTACATGCCCAGTTGATCTGCACATTTTCGACGCCACCTCGATTTCAGTCGATGACATTTCGCTGATGTTTAGTATTCCCCCAACAATGCCGCTCTGGAAACGAACAGAACACTCATTGACCATCGAAATGTGAAGCATCCAACCACGTGCGGCAACCTCGTCGGCCAAATCACGCGGCGGCTTGGTCGGCGACCAGTAAATCAACGAGCGAAAACGTCTCCGCCGACCTTTTGAAAATAATTTCTCTAGTGACACATTCGACAAGCCTACAATCCACCCCTTACACCACACCGCAAATTCATATTATGTCTTTTACTTTGATTTCACCCCACCAAATCCAGAATATACCCGAACCCATAAATAGATTTCAAGACATAACCATTTTCCGGATGAAGCTTCAGTTTGGTTCTGACCTTTGATATGTGTGTATCGACGGTTCGCGACACCGCGACGGGATGTTGCTTCCAAACAATATCTAACAAATGTCCACGTGACACGGACTTTCCTAAATTTCTGAAGAATAGCAAAGCAAGGTCAAATTCCTTGGACGTCGTTTCCACATACGTACCACGCGCGAGTAGAATTTTCTTCCGGAGATCAAACTCAAACTCCCTAATGCTTAATTTGCTTGTAAAAGCAACCCCTGCAATGCATCGAGCAAACGCATTGACGTGTGCCGCTAGAACATCCGGGGAAATCGGCTTGATAAAATACCCATCTGCTCCGGCTGCAAGTATCCGGATGATGTCCTCGTCACGCCCGTGCTTGCTCAGAAAGATAACGGGCACTCGTCCAGGTAGATTTTTATGCGCCCACCTCATAACCTCTTCGCCCGAAATATCGGGTATCAACCAATCGAGTATCAGGAGATCATACGTTTCGCGACGAAGTTGACGAATGATCTCCCGCCCCGAGGCAAACGTCTGGCACGTGTGGCCAACTCGAACCAGGGCATCCTTCGTAAATCCGCGCGCGACAGGATCAGACCCGAGTATCGCGATTCTCATAAAAATTCGTTTTGAATCCCGAGAGAGATGGTCATGCCAAACTGGCTCCGCACAGGCCCGTGCCCGCCCGTATAGCTACGCACCTTGCCAGTGTTCATGCACGTCGAAATCCGGAGGCATTTCGTTGGTGCATGTGGCGCCGTGCTGCTCGATACTTCGAGAAACACCGATCAAGTGACACCAGTCGCACACACTGGAGCCGACCGACGCCTCCGGCGCCAGCCGCCGATTGCGTGGGATTCGCAGACATTCAGTGGTAGATCTCTGATGGTCCGAATGCCCCATGCCGGGTTAGATCTCCGACAACATCAATTGCCGGGGAAGCGAATCTGGACACGTCGATCGGGACCCAGGCATCGCACCAACTCCTGATGATCGGCCATCCGACAGGTCGTCCCAGGCGTGGCCTCTCCATAGCCACGAGCATCAATGCTCGCGGTCACGCCGTGTGCCTGTAAATATTGCTTGACCGTATTCGCACGCTGCTGCGAGAGCTGAGCGTTATACGCTTGAGTGCCCAGTCGGTCGGTATAGCCAGAGACCGAGGTCGGTCCGTTACCGGTAGGTGACGAATAAAGCTTGGCCGCAACGGCATCCAGCTTCTCCCGACCTTGCGGGGTAATTGCATCGAGATTGCTCCCACCAAAGGAGAACAATGCATCGGCGGACAGGATGATCGGTGCAGTTTCTGCTGCCGCCACCGGTGTACTGCCAGCAAGTAGAGCGGGAGCCTCGCATTGGAACGTCATGACGCGTGCGTCTTTCAACACCGCAATCGGATCGATGACCTCTTGACGACGATCCAAAACATGTACGGCGCGATCGCCGCAGACGCGTTGGGCTACGCGCTCGCACGAGTGCGTCGATTCGAACAGCCCGTGGCATTCAACGCGATAGGCTCTCGAGCCATCAGTGAGATCCACCGATGCGGCATTGAATGTCGGCCCTGACGCGGATGTGCAAGCAGTCAGACCACAAAGTACCAGCGAGGCGGGTAAGATGCGTTTCAACATAGATGATCCTGAAATCAAAATGAGAAGCTCGGCAACCGTGCATACACGGGCGGTTGGGGCACACCCTTCAACGCACTTACCATTGCATCGATGCACCCATCCCAATTGCCGTACCGCTTCCACCCAGCGACGCACCTGTACGCATCTTGATGTTTTCGGTGATCCGTGCCGTCGCGCCAAGCGCGATTGCGCTGTAGCCTTGATATGAGCCCACGCCCACGCCCACCGACAGCACCTTGTCCTTGTCGACATCAGGAATCATCGTCAGCGCCGTCGCAGCGGCGACGCCAGCATACGCTTTGCGCGCCGTGTCGTTGATGCTTTGCTGCAACTGACCTGCGGTCTGATTCAATGCCGTATTCAACTGTCCCAGATTGACGGCATCAGTCGGCGCGGTACCCGGTGCGACATTTGTAATCTGTCGCTCATGTCCTGGTGCCCCCACCGACACCGAATTGTCACGATCCGCGACGGAGCCCGCACCGAGCGCCACCGAGTCGTTGCCCGACGCTTTTGCGCCATTCCCCAAAGCGGTGCTGCCATTACCTGATGCAACGGCCCCCGCGCCGCCGGCCGTTGATTTGCTGCCGGATGCCTGGGGTGCCGTCGCGCCATCCTGACTGGTCTGAAACATCCCGGCCGCCCCCGCCTTGACGTTCGACATATCGTTCTGCAACTGCTGCACGTTATTGGTCACGTTAGCGACCGAGCCCTGGACGTCCTGCACTTGCTGATTCGTATAGCTATTGGCAGCCTGCACCGCGCCGTCAAGCTGACGCAGATTCACTGCATCGGTCGCTTCCTTACCATCTGCAACGTTGCTTATCGTGCGCTCCTGCCCCGGCGCGCCGACCGAGACCGTGCCGGCCGTATCGTTCTGCGCGCCCGAGTATTTGCCGGTGTATTTTTCCTCACCGCGATCTGCAACGGAGCCGGATCCGAGTGCGACATCGCCATCGCGCTTGGCGATCGCGTTGTTACCAACCGCGACCGAGTTGTCACCTGCCGCGGTCGCACCCGGCCCCATTGCCGTGCTGCTTGCGCCACTCGCCAGCGAATCCGGGAGCGAATTGGTCGTGCCACCGTTAGCGTGGAAGTACTTGATGCCGCCGCCATTCGCAATGCTTGCCACCTGCTGGCCGAGGTACTCTACGTTTTGGTTCGTCTGGTAAAGCTGGGCACCGTTGACGGCGTCCGTGCTGTTCTGGGACAGACCGCCCTGGGCGAGATTCGAGAGTTTCGTGCCGCCCGTTTTACCCCCATCCGTGCT
>Ga0068855_100011002_pt1 | contig 10919 bp, 9 predicted proteins | sample KBSCornC52_FD_66592 | JGI IMG/M metagenome (GOLD analysis project Ga0068855, IMG submission 66592) | Corn rhizosphere microbial communities from Kellogg Biological Station, Michigan, USA - KBS Corn C5-2 | ecosystem: Host-associated > Plants > Roots > Rhizosphere > Soil ... | reverse complement strand
GGCGGCCGATTCAGGAGCGCTGGCGAGCTCGCGCATGCAATCGATCGATGCTGGGGAGGCGCCGGTCGCAACACAGGTGATACCCGCGCCTCAGAAGTCACTGGCTTCTCCGAGCGCTCGGGCGGTGCGCCGAGGAAGTACGTGGTCTGCACGGGTGGAGAGCCACTGCTCCAGGTCGACGAGAAGTTGATCACCGAGCTGCACCAGCGTGGCTTCGAGGTAGCCGTCGAGACGAACGGGACCAAGCCGGCGCCCAAATCTCTCGATTGGATTTGCGTCAGTCCCAAGGCTGGCGCGCCGCTCGTGCAGAAATCAGGCAGCGAGCTGAAGCTCGTCTACCCTCAGGACAAGGCGCTGCCGGAAGAATTCGAGCGCCTCGACTTCCGCCATTTTTTTCTGCAGCCGATGGATGGTCCGCATACCGCTGCCAATACTGAAGCCGCGATCGAGTATTGTCTGCGTCACCCGCGCTGGCGGCTTAGCATTCAGACGCACAAGCTCGTTGGATTGAGGTAGTCGAACGAACCACTGCAACTGAATTGCAACGTAAGACTACCTGCCGGGGGCTTTCGGCCGAACCGGCTTAGGGCTTCGTGCGAGCTGCATCTCGGCGGAACACTTACCAAGTGGTTTTGCGATAGTGATCGCGTGCCCTCTGCGCCGGATCGCGCTCACCAAACAGCCCGCTCGCAGCCAAAGGCCGGTTCAGCTCAAAGCCCCCGGCAGGTAGTCTTACTTGTAGTTGTTGTTCAAGTCCGAAGCGCCGGCCCGAGCGCACTCGGCCGCTGACTCCTCGGCGTCCTCTCCTTCAACTCGGCATCGAACGCATCGAGGTACTTGATGCCCGACCCGGTGTTGAACAGCACCACGCGTTCGGTCTTCTTCACCCTCCCCCGATCGAGCAGCTTTCGTAGCGCCGGCACACACGCGCCGCCTTCCGGCGCCGCGAAGATCCCTTCCCTGCGCGCCAGCTCCCGCGCGCCGGCGATCAGCTCCTCGTCGGTGACCGTAACGGCCATCCCATCCGATTCACGGATCGCGTCGAGAATCAGAAAATCGCCGATCGCCTTCGGAACCCGCAGTCCCGACGCAATCGTCGTCGCATTCGGGAATTCCTCGGCGAAGCGTTCACCCTTCTCGAAGGCACGAACGATCGGCGCGCATCCTGCGGCCTGAACCGACACCATGCGGGGACGTTTCTCCCCGATCCACCCCAGCTCCTGCATCTCGTCGAACGCCTTCCACATTCCAACCAAGCCCGTCCCCCCTCCAGTGGGATACACGATCACGTCCGGCAAAGTCCACTCGGATTGCTCGGCGATTTCGTAACCGAGGGTTTTTTTCCCTTCGACGCGGTAGGGCTCCTTGAGAGTCGAGACATCGAACCAGCCTTCGGCGTCCTTCCTCTTCGCGATCTCGGCGCCACAGTCCGTGATGAGGCCATCTATGAGCGTTATCTGTGCGCCGGCGACCTCGCACTCGATGAGATTCGCGCGCGGCGTGTCGCGCGGCATGAAGAGAAAGGCTTCGATCCCGGCGCGAGCGCAGTAGGCAGCGAGCGCCCCAGCCGCATTCCCGGCCGAGGGCGCCGCGATCTTCTTGACCCCGAGCTCCTTAGCCATCGAGACCGCAACCGACATCCCGCGCGCCTTGAAGCTTTGAGTCGGATTGAGCGACTCGTCCTTCACAAACAGCTCGGTCATGCCGAGAGCGGCGCCCAGGTTTTTTGCGTGCGCAAGAGGGGTCCATCCCTCTCCAAGGGTAACGATGTTGTCTTCCCGCCTGACCGGCAACAGCTCCCGGTAACGCCACAGGTCCGGTCGACGCGAGTAGAGCGCCTGCCGGTTTAGAAAGTTGGCGATGCGCTTGAGATCGTAGCGCACGAGCAATGGCTTGCCGCAATCCGTGCAGACGTTGTAGAGACGTCTCGCCTCGTATTCGCGGTGACAGAAGGAGCACTCGAGATTCTTGACGTGCATCAGTATCTGAAAGAGAGCAACCTGGATGCCTGATTCCGGCGAGTTGACGAAACGCCGCTTAACTTTACAAAACTACATGACATTCGATAGAGAACACCTCTTCCACGCAGCTCGCCTCCTTGCGGCACTCCTGGTCGCTACGCTGGTGCCATTGTTGATCGACCGCCGCTTCCGCCGCTAGATGTACATCGGTCACGTAGGACGCTGGATGGCACGTTGATCGACCGCCGCATCCACCGCTAGATGTACATCGGTCACGTAGGCGCCGCGCTGGCAGCGAAGCGCGTGCGCGGCGGCATCGGGTTGCTGGTTCTCCTCATCGCAACGTACGCGCCCGATTGGGTCGATATGGGCATGTGCGTTGGCGGGGCATACAATCCGGCGGGGATTCTATCGCACTCGATCCCGGCGGTGCTGATCCTGATGCTCGTGGGATTCTCTGGCTACGCGGCGGCAACGCGCGACTGGGCGGGCGCTCTAATCATCGCCGCGTTGATTCTCTCTCACATGCTCCTCGACTGGATAACGGGCTACAAGCCGACGTGGCCGGGTGGCCCGATGATCGGCCTCGAGCTTTACAATTATCCCGTCGCGGATTTTATCGCCGAGGGAATCGTGATCGTGGCCGGCGCGCTGCTCTATGCGCGGACGCTTCCTCCTCGCCGGCGCCCGTGGGTCGATGTCTCGATCATGCTCGGCGCGCTTCTCGCTCTGCAGTTGACGATTGACGTCGCTCATCTACTTGTGAAGTCGCTTCCCAAGTGTTGATCAAATCCTCTCCCAGATACTTCCCCTGATGAACCCACTCCCCCAATGCTGACGCCCGATCTTCGCGCTGTCGCGAGACAGGCCATGATCGACGAAGGCTTCGACCCCGACTTCGGTCCCGCGGTGGAGGCCGAGCTGAAGAATATCGGGAAGCACCCGGACGGCGGAGCACCGCTCAAGGATTTGCGCGCACTGCTCTGGTCCTCCATCGACAACGACGACACCCGCGACCTCGATCAGATCGAGTTCGCAGAAGAAATCAGCGGCACTGCTTCCGCTTCCGTATCAGCCTCGACGGCAAGCAACACGGGCAAGTGGAGACTCTACATCGGGATATCGGACGTCGATTCCGAAGTGCCGAAGGGTTCCGCGATCGACGCGCATGCGGCAGCGCAGACGACATCGGTGTACACGGGTGCGGCGATCTTCTCGATGATTCCGCCCCAGCTTTCCGCCGGCGCAACTTCGATATTCGCGGGCTCCGACCGGAAGGCTATGGTGATCGAGATGATCATCGCTGCCGATGGCACGGTCAAATCAGCGCGGATCTACCGCGCGATGGTGGCGAACAAGGCGCAGCTCGCCTACTCCAGCGTGGGCGCTTGGCTCGACTCGGGAGCCGCGATGCCGCAAACGATCGCCGCGACTCCGCAACTCGAATCACAGCTCCGACTCCAGGCGAAGATCGCCGTGGCGTTGCGTAAGACGAGAACCGACAATGGCGCGCTCGAGATCGAGACCGTTGAGGCACGGGCGGTGTCGCTCAATGGGACGGTCACGGCCATTGAGAAAACGCAGAAGAACAGCGCTACTGATTTGATCGAAGACTTCATGATCGCGGCCAATGGCTCGGTCGCGAGATTCCTCGAGGCCAGTCACGTCTCCGGGATCAGGCGAATCGTGCGGAGCCCCGAGCGGTGGGAGAGAATCGTCGATCTGGCGAAGCAGTACGGAAAGACTCTTCCATCAACGCCCGATCCGCTCGCGCTCCACGATTTCATGCTCGAGCGCAAAGCGGCGGATCCGGACACCTTCCCCGATTTATCTCTGGCGGTTGTCAAGCTGATGGGACCTGGCGAATACATCCTCGATCAGCCCGGTGTAGAGGAGCCCGGGCACTTCGGCCTGGCCGTGCAGGACTACACGCACTCGACGGCGCCGAACCGGCGCTACGCGGATCTTGTCACGGAGCGCATAGTGAAAGCAGTCCTCGCCGGCGCTCCCCCGCCTTATACCGACGACGAACTGTCAGCGATCGCGCGCAACTGCACGCTCAAGGAGGATGCAGCGCGCAAAGTAGAAAGGAACGTGCGGAAGATCGCGGCGGCGATTCTCTTCAGCGATCGGATCGGCCAGCACTTCAAGGCGATCGTCACTGGCAAGAAGCCGAGCGGGACATTCGTGAGGGTGGTGAGCCCGCCGGTGGAGGGGATGCTCGTACGTGGAGGTGCTGGCGTCGACGTCGGTGACGAGATCGACGTCCAGCTCCTCTCGACAAATCCAAAGCGGGGCTTCATAGATTTCGGGAGGCTCGGCAACACGCCGACGCCGAATCCACCTGGGAAAAGGCGATGACGATTCTCCGCGACCTGGATCGTTGGCTGTCGGGGATCGCACGATGAGGACTTACGATGAGCGATGGTAGTGGAGTTCCCTCGCGGGCGGAAACGCTCGCGCTCATGCACGAATACACGGCCAGCGAGTCGCTGAGAAAACACATGCTGGCGGTGGAAGGCGCGATGCGCGCCTACGCGCAGAAATTCGGCGAGGACGAGGAGCGCTGGGGAACCACCGGACTCATTCACGATTTCGATTACGAGCGCTTTCCGAACAACTCTCACTCGCCGACGGAGGAGCATCCGTCGGAAGGCGTCCGGGTGCTCCGGTCGAAAGGCTACCCCGAGGACATCCTCCAGGCGATACTCGGGCACGCGCACTACACGAACACGCCGCGCGAGTCGAAGATGGCGAAAACTCTTTTCGCGGTCGACGAATTGACCGGCCTGATCACGGCGACAGCGTTGGTCCGTCCGAGCAAGAGTGTCCACGAAGTCGACGCGAGGTCAGTGCGCAAGAAAATGAAAGACAAAGCCTTCGCCCGAGGCGTGAGTCGCGAAGACGTTGTGAACGGCGCGAACGAGCTCGGCGTAGATCTCGACGAGCACATAGCGTTCGTCATCACTGCCATGCAGGCGCGCTCGGCCGACCTCGGCCTCTCTGGCTCATAGCGCTGTCACTAGGCGCCAAGGACGCACCTTCGCTTCGTCAGATGCGCGCGTCGTCTGACATCTCTGTATGTGGTCGGTGAGGGTATCCTCTCCGGCGCTACGCTCGCTTGGTCGGAGTCCCTCAATGCACTCCCTCGCTCCGCTCGGTCGTGGGTCTCCTCCTCGCGCTCGCTTTGGAAAGCGCCTACGAGGACACCCTCACCTCCCTACACAGATCTGTAACTGCGCGCGCCTTCGGCGCGTGAGGTGAGTCGGTTGGCGCGGTTCCCGCGCGTGGTGCGCCACGCGGCCGTCTCGACGCTCCCGCGCCTACTTGAACTGCGAGTGCGCGCGGTCGTTCGTGCGAGGCGAAGCGTCGACGCGGAGTTCAATCGCGTCGCCCAAGCCAGTGACTTTCGCGTGCACGGTCCCAAGATCACACCTGGAGGGAAGTCGGAGGGGGTCCTCGTAGCGGCTTTTTCAAAGCGAGCGCGAGGAGGAGACCCGCGACCGAGCAGAGCGACGGAGCGCAGTTAGGGGCTCCGACCAAGCGAGCGTAGCCGCGAAGAGGAACCCCCTCCGACTGACCGACGCGAAAACATCTAAAGGCCGAAAAGCTGGAAGCTCACTCCATTGCGAAGACGCGATTGAACACCACGTCGAACGCGAAGCTCTTGGGTTTGGTCTTTTTCTCCATGATCTCCGCGATCCGCTCGAGACGGGCCGGAATCCCCATGATCTTCTCCTGGGCCATTCGCCCCAGATCGTTCAGTCCATCGAGCGATTCGATCGACCAGTACTTGATCAATTCCTGGACGATGGCGAGATAGTCCCGCGGCCCGTAGATCCCGGCTCTCCGTACGACATCCGCGAGCTCGCGAAAATGAGGCATGTTGACCCCGGGCATGTCGATCGCCGGCATGATCTTCGATGCGGCCACGAGCCCCTGGTTCGGATCCCTCTCGAGCACTGCCTTGAAAACCGAGCGATAGAAGGTGTAGTGCCGCGCCTCTTCCTTCGCGACGTTCGCCAGCACTGTCCCGATCGTCGGCTCGTATTGCGATGCGAATTTGCCGGTGTTGGCGTGTGACACCTGGGTCGCTCTCTCCTGGAGCGACGTGTACACGAACACGCGGTAGGGATCGCGGTCCCACTCCGGCTCGAAGCCCGCCTTGATGTACTCGAACTGCATCTTCTCGATCACCACCGGATCGAAGACGCCCGCATCCCTCGTGTAATCGTGAAGAATTGCGCCGTGCCTATCTTCTTCCGCCGTCCAGAGGTTGTTCCACTTCGCCCAGATGCTGTCGGTGCCCAGGTAAACCGCGAGGAGACGATGAAAGTGGGGCAGCCCCTCCTCGGTGAGGAGGTTTAGGGCCAGCGCGACTCGCGCGGGATCGCTTATTCCCCGGGCGCGTTCCCTCAGCGCCTTCAAATGGTGGTCAGGGTCTTCACCCGGAGGCGGCTCGAGCAGCTCCGCGGGGAACCAGAGCACCCGCTTGGCCTCGTGCGACGTCATCAACTCCACAACCAGCTGCTCCAGATCGCTGAGCACTTCGATTTTCGACAGCGTTTCTTCTTCTACTGGATTCACTCGCGACCTCTTACAGGAGTAACGACGCGACGACGGCCCCGCGGGCCGCAGCGGAGAAGTAGAAGGTACACAAACACGCCGCCGCGCGCGTCCTGACCGGGCTTCGGCGGCACACCCTTAATCATAAGCCTCACACAAGTGAGAGAGAAGCAGAAATCCACATTCCGCCCGGCAGGGGCGCCTGAAACGTCCTCGCCCGGAAATTGCGGCTTGTAGGCCACGCACCAGAATCTTCATGCAGGCGCGGCCCACATTTCGACCACTTCGTCACTCACAGAGACGGAAGTCGAGAAGCCGCTCTGACAAACTCGAAAATTTGCGGCGGAGATGGATAATGGCAGACCAGGCCGACAACCACGGGGATATGATGGACGAGAGAAGCGGACGCAGCAACGGAGCAGGAGGCGGAAACACCGCCACCATAAGCGGCACGAGAGGAGAGAGCGGAGTTGAGACAAGGAATACCAGCGGGGCGGGTCGAAAGACTCCCCGCGGATTCGCGGCGATGGATCCCCAGGCGCAGCGAGCGATCGCTGCCAAGGGTGGGCGTGCCGCCCACCAGAAAGGAACCGCGCACGAATTTACGAGCGAAGAGGCCAGAATAGCGGGAAGAAAAGGTGGTGAAGCATCCCGCGGCGGTCGCCGGTCGAGCGGAGAGAACGAAAGCACTACCTGACCGACCAAACCGGACGGAAGCGAACGGGGCACGGATCTCTCCGTGCCTCTTCGTTTTTCCGCTCGCTCGGCCTCGTAGTTGCATCCTAATATTTTTGGACGGCAAGCCCGCAAGCTACTCATCGCCGGCGCTGAATGATGGACCCGCTGCCACAACCAACTTCAGACGAAATCCGAATTTCATCGCGCAATTTGCTCGATGCGGAACTGCGTCCTGAGAAGGGGCTGGCGGATGTGAAAATCGCCGACGCCCCCAGAAAAAGAAATGATCGCGATGAACTTCTCGCCACGATCGAGGAGCTTCGTCTCACCGAAGAGCAGCTTCGCCTCCGGAGCGAGGCGCTTACAGGCAGCCGTAATGCCCTCGCGGAAGAGCGGATCAAGTATCGCGAGCTGTTCGACTTCGCCCCCGAGGCGTACCTCACCACCGATCTATACGGCACCATACGCGATGCGAATGTCGCCGCCGGGAGGCTCCTCGGCGCCGAGCCGAGATCCCTCGTCGGAAAAGCACTCCACTCTTTCTTCGAGGAATCGGCCAGAAAGCAGTTCCCCCATCAGCTGGATCAACTCTCCGACCGGAAGAAGCTCGACGACTGGGAACTGTGGCTTCAGCCGCGACACGGTCCCAGGACCGCCGTCTCCGCCAGTGTGTCCCGATCCGAGAGAAATTACCTGGCCGCCGAATACCGGTGGATCGTCCGCGACGTCACCAAGCTTCGCAACGCCGAGGACGAGATCCGTGAATTGATTCGTCATCTCGAGGTGCGCGTCGCAACGGGGACGGTGCAGCTCGCGGCGGCATATCGCGCGAAGGACGAGCTACTCGTAAGCGAGCGCCGCGCTCGCGCAGAGGCGGAAGCCGCCAACAACGCCAAGACCGATTTTCTGGCGCTCATGAGCCACGAGTTCCGCACACCACTGCAGGCGATTTTCGGATACACCGAGCTGCTCGAGCGCGAAATCCACGGACCTCTCACCGATGCGCAGCGGGGCGACCTCAAACGGATTCAACAAAGCCAGCAACACCTGCTGGGCCTGATCACTGCGATCCTCGACTTCTCACGGATAGAAAGCGGCCAGGGCATGGAGGTTCGCGTTCAACCGACACTCGTGAACGAAATCCTTCATGGGATGGAAGGCCTCATCGGCTCGCAGCTGGAGCCGAAGGCGCTCCGCTATGAATTTCGTCGCGGCGACGCGCGCATCGCCGCACAGGCAGACGCGGCCAAGGTGCAGCAGATCCTTCTCAATCTTCTCGCGAACGCGATAAAGTTCACCCCCCGTGGCGGCACGATCAGGCTCGAGTGTAAGTCCGATTGGGACCACGTAGCGATCAGAGTCGTCGACAGCGGAATTGGAATCCCTGCTGACAAGCTCGAGGCCGTGTTCGAGCCATTCGTGCAAATCAGAGAGAAGAACGCGCGTAGCGATGGGACCGGACTCGGACTGGCAATCAGCCGCAGACTCGCGGTCGCCATGGGTGGTTCGCTCACCGCCGCGAGCACACTCGGCAAGGGCTCGACTTTCACTTTGCGGCTCCGGAAAGCCGAAAGCGCACAGCCGGCCGCCTAGCCGGCTCGGTCACTCCGATCTTTTGCGTCGCTCTCTGTATGAGCGGGAGACTCAGGATGCAGCGGAGCGCACAGCCGCTCCCTTCGACCCCATTACACAGCGCGTCTCGAGCATGTCCACGATCTCGTGCATGGTCGTGAGCCCGCGATCGCGAGCGTAGAACTTCCGGACCTCCTTGTAGCGCTCCTCCTTCGCCATGGACATTCCCGTCTCCACAACCCACTTCTGCAACGGGCTCGGACGTGGACCCCACCAGCCGCACTCCTGATACTTCTCGTTCAACAAAATCACGATCGGGATCGAGCGCGATTTCCCCCCGGTGAGATGAGCATCCATGATGTCCAGATTCTCATCGCGCGCGAGAATGCGCATGTCCATGTTGGTCACCGACTGGGTGAGCTTGGCAAGGATCGGGACGATGTTCACCGAATCGCCGCACCAGTCCTCGCTCAGCACCAGCAGATGCCAGTGTCCGCCCAGCGCGTCCACGCGCGCCGAGAGCTCGACGGGAATGACCACGTGGTTGGTGATCCCGACCCACATCTCATGGTTCTTGATCGGGCGGAGCATGAAGTCGGCGAAGGTTTCCCCTTCGCAATAGCGTGCTTTCGTTATCATGAGATTTGAATCCTAGATGACCATGTCGACGTGAATGATCCCGTCTTCCTCGTATGGATCGGACACGGTCCGGAATCCAAAGCCGAGGTAGAAATCCTCTAGCCGACGCTGAGCGGCGATTTTGACAGGCTGACCTGGCGCCAGCGATTCGAGGCGTCGCAAGGCTTCAGCCATCAGAGCCTTGCCAATTCCGGTTCCCCGGACCTCGCCCGCGGTGACGACACGACCGATCGAGCCTTCATCGTATCTCGCACCCGGCTCGAAGACGCGAGCGTATGCGACGAGCGCTCGTTCCTGCGAGCCCTGCAACCACCCGAGGAGATGCCACGCGTTGGGGTCGCGTCCGTCCGCGTCAGGATACGGACAGTTCTGCTCCACTACAAAAACCGCTTCACGGAGTCGTACGACGGAGTAGAGATCGGCGGTCGTCAGCTCGCTGAAGCGGGACCATTGCCAGAAGAAACTGTCGGAGTCCGGCGCGGCGCTTGCTCGATCCGACGCACTGGGCGTGCTTGTCTTACTCATTGCCGCCGCCTATTCTGAGCCGTTGAACCCGTCCTCACCGGATAAAAATAACATGAGAAAAAGCCCCCTCGGCGCGATTGTGCTCGGAGCTCTGCTCGCGGCATCCGTGACTCGAGCGCAAGTACCAGCTTCGACGCTCGGCCTCATCCGCGATCCATCTCTCGCCGCGACAATCGCCGACATCTCGGCATCCCAAATCCGCGCGACTGATTCGACCCTCGTTTCCTTCGGCACCCGTCACGCGATGAGTGATACGCTGAGCAATACGCGGGGAATTGGCGCGGCGCGCCGGTATCTGTTCAGCAAGCTGCAGGCGTACAGCCAGGCGTGCGGCGGATGCCTACGTGTCGAGTACGATCCGGCGATGATGGAGATGCGCGGCCACCCACAACGACCGATGGTCAACATCGTGAATGTGCTCGCGTGGCTACCTGGGCGCGACACGACGAGAGTTGTGGTGATGGGTGGACATTACGATTCGTGCATCTGTGCGCGCACCGACCTCGGGCCGCTGGCTCGATTCGAGGCAACACAGGACGCGCCCGGCGCCGACGACGATGGGTCGGGCACCTCGACGATCGTCGAGCTCGCACGCGTATTCTCTAAGCATTTCCCCCACGGCCTCGAGGCATCCGTGATCTTCGTCGCTTACTCCGGCGAGGAGGAAGGGCTTTACGGATCGACGCATCTCGCTCAGCGCCTTCACGCAGCCGGCTACAAGATCGTCTCCGCGTTTACAGATGACATCGTTGGCAACGTCGTCGCCGAGGATGGAAGCGTCGATTCGACGAGTGTCAGGATCTTTGGCGCCGAGCCGGACAACGGTTCCAGCAGAGAGCTCGCGCGTTACGCGTGGGCTGCGGGCGCGGTTTACAATCCGTCGTTCCAGATTCTCCCCGTCTTCAGGCTCGACCGCATTTCTCGCGGAGGGGACCATAGCCCGTACGTCAGCCTCGGCGATCCAGGACTTCGATTCAC
>Ga0068855_100011000_pt1 | contig 10919 bp, 12 predicted proteins | sample KBSCornC52_FD_66592 | JGI IMG/M metagenome (GOLD analysis project Ga0068855, IMG submission 66592) | Corn rhizosphere microbial communities from Kellogg Biological Station, Michigan, USA - KBS Corn C5-2 | ecosystem: Host-associated > Plants > Roots > Rhizosphere > Soil ... | reverse complement strand
GCCGCCGCCCTTGGCCATGAACATGAACTTGTAGGCGTCATCGCCCTCGGCGTAGATCTCGCACTGCGCCGGCATGTTGTTGGCGGTGTTCTTTTCCTCGTACATCGACAGCGGCGCCACCTGCGAATAGCGCAGGTTGCGGCGCAGATAGGCGTCGCGCGCGCCTTCCGACAACGCCGCCTCGTCGTCGCCGTCGCTGATGACATTGCTGCCCTTCTTGCCCATGATGATCGCGGTGCCGGTGTCCTGGCACATCGGCAGCACGCCGCCCGCTGCGATATTGGCGTTCTTCAGGAAATCAAAGGCGACGAACTTGTCGTTGTCGCTGGCTTCCTTGTCTTCGAGGATGTTGCGCAGCTGCTTCAGGTGCCCGGGCCGCAGATAGTGATTGATGTCGCCGAACGCGGCCTCCGAAAGCGCCCGCAACGCCTCGCGCGACACCACCAGCATGTCCCTGCCAAGCACCTTCTCGACCCGGACGCCCTCGGTCGTGACCTTCTTGTAGGGCGTGGTGTCCGCCCCCAGCGGAAACAGCGGCGTGTGCTTGTAGGGCGGAACGGGTTTTTGGTCGGGAAAGGCGGTGGGGGCGTTCATGGGCGTGATCTCGGGTTGGAGCCGGCAGCGTACACGGGGCGCTGCGCGCAATAGACCCGTTCTAAGCAGTTTCCATGCAAAAGGTAAGGTGCCGGAAGGCGGAGCCGGTCGTGATCCAATTCACAATCTCTGAGACATATCCGTGAGATCGATATCCCCTTGGTTGTTAGCGGGCAAACTCACCCAGGGAGGCAATCATGAAATCAGGGCACTTCGTTTCGTTGTTCGCGGCACTGGCAATGATGATCGCGGTCCCCACAAGCGCCGATGCAGTCGGGCTCGGCAAGCAGTGCGGCGGCTTCCCCGGCATTCCCTGCGATGCCGGCCTGTTCTGTCAGAAGAAGCCCGGGACGTGCTCCATCATCGACATGTCTGGTACCTGCGCCAGGGTTCCGAAATTCTGCACGCGAATCTATCGACCGGTTTGCGGCTGCGATCACAAGACCTACAGCAACGATTGCGAGCGCCAGGCCGCCATGGTTTCGAAACTTCACAACGGCAAGTGCACCTATTAGGCGCGCCGACAGGGCGGTCGCGCGCGCCACAACTGGCGCCGCGGCCGCCCTGTCAGGTAGCCGCCGACCCGCAATCACAGCCCTCGGTCGTGGCTCACGTATTGACGTGTTCGCGCAGACCCTGCATGAACCTCCCCGCGCGCGTTTCAATGCTGTGGGGGTTTTCATGACAAAAAGACTGCGCAACCACGCCGTGTCGGGCTTGCGGACCGCGGGCCTCGCTGCCGCGCTGATGTTGCTGGCCGCATTCGCCGCCTCGCCGGCGCGGGCCGACCGCTGCGACGATACCGCCAAGCAACTGGCCGGCGGCATCGACGGCCTCAAGGTCGGCATATCAGCCGCCAACTACATCTACCTGTCGCATCCGGCGGCCAAGGAGCTCTCGCTCGGCTGCCGCGGCGCGAATTTCTCAATCGAGCTCTATGCCAAGACCGACCGGAAGCCGAAGCCGGAGTTTTACAATCTCGTCGCCGCCGCGGCCGCCATCATCTTTACGGTGCCAAAGGACGATACGGCGACCGGCACCGCGCGCTGCATCAAGCGGATGGGCATTCTGCGCGGCGACAAGATTTCCATGCGCTTTCGCCGGCTCAACATGGAATGCTCCCGCACCAAGACCGAGGCCTCGATCGTGGTGACCCGCGGCAAGGACGAGTAATCGCTCCGCCCGCCTCGGCGATCCCTACATTTGTAGTGAAATCACCCGCCTCCCGTTCACCACCAGACGGGATTGGAGGCGATGCGGCCGGATTGAGCGGCCCGATTCACCACTCATTCGTTTCAACCCGCCAGTGTCGGAAACAACCAAAAGGATGTTTCCGATGAGTACCTCTGCTGTCGCCGCACCGGTGGCGATCTCCCCGCCCGTCAACAACGCGCCGCCCCAGGCACCCGCGAAGACCCCCGACGTGCAGAACGGCGCCGCCGCCGACGGCACCCGCACGCCGCAACCGACGCTGGTGGCCGCCCTGCCGCCCGGACAGGGCACGCGGGTCGACCAGTTGGCCTAACTCCGCCACGGGCCGCGCGCGCTGCGACCTGGAACCCGGCGCCGCAAGTTTGCCGGAAAATTGCGCCATCATGCCGCCCGTGAGCGAACGGGATCGCGCGTGATCGCAAAATTGCTGCTTCAAAACACCATCTTCGTCGTCGCCCTGGGCGCGCTGCTGTTTGCGACGGCGGGCACAACGCACTGGCCGGCGGCCTGGCTGTTCCTGATTACCAGCGCGATCATTGGTCCGGCCTGCGGGCTATGGCTGGCCTGGACCGATCCGGCGCTGCTCGCCGAGCGCATGCGGCCGACCTTTCAGGCCGGCCAGCCCGTCGCCGACAAGAAATTCATGCTGACATTCGTCGCCGTCATGCTGGTCTGGCTCGTCGCCATCGGACTGGACCGGCGCGCGCACGCCTCCGACGTGCCGCAGGCCCTGCAGGTGATCGGCTTTGCGATGTACCTGCTTTGCACGGTTTTCATCATGTGGGTATTCCGGGAAAACTCGTTCGCGGCGCCGGTAGTCCGGGTGCAGGCCGAACGCGGCCACCACGTCATCTCCACCGGGCCTTACACGATCGTCCGCCATCCCATGTATGGCAGCATCATGCTGTTCTTCTTTGGCGTCCCGCTGCTGCTGGGCTCGTGGTGGGGTCTCCTGATCGCGCCGCTGTTCGCTGTGCTGTTTGCGGTCCGCACCGGGATCGAGGAACGCGCGCTGGCGGCCGACCTGCCCGACTATGCTGACTACGCCGCGCGCGTGCGCTATCGTCTGTTACCTGGAATTTGGTGAAAGCAAATGACGGCGGTTGCACATGCCGCATGGGGTTACAGATGCCTGACAGCAAGACCTATACCGGCGGCTGCCATTGCGGCCAGGTGCGCTTCGAATGCACCACCGACATGGCGATGGTGACCGCCTGCAACTGCTCGATCTGCACCAAGAAAGGCCTGCACTGGACCTTTCTGGCGCCACAGCGTTTTCAGCTTCGCGCCGGCGAGGACAATCTGCGGGAATACCTGTTCAACAAGCACGCCATCCGCCATCAGCTCTGCCTCGATTGCGGCGTCGACGTCTTCGCCCGCGGCAAGAAGCCCGACGGCAGCGACGTGATCGCACTGAACGTCTCCTGTATCGACGGTATTGATCTCGCGAAGCTGACGATGACGCCGATCGACGGCAGGAACAGGTAAAGTTTGACGTCGTCATTCCGGGGCGATGCAAAGCATCGAACTACGATGCGCAATTGCGCATCTGAGAATCTCGAGATTCCGTGTCTGGTCCTGACGGATCATCCCGGAATGACGGCCTCACCTATCCAGCTCCCTGTATCTCCTGAAAATCCCGTCCTCATTGAACGCGATCCGCCGGTCACTGGCGAGATAGGCCTTGATGTTCGGCCGCGCCGCGACGCGTTCGTGCAGGCCGACCAGACCGGGGATTTCCTCCTCGAAAGCCTTCATCCGCCGGGGAAACGCGTAGCGCAGCCCTTCCACGATCTGGAACAGTGACAAATCGACATAGGTGAGCCGGCGGCCGGTAACGTAGCTGCCACCGCTGGCCGCCAGCAAATCTTCGAAATAGCCGAGATATTTCGGCACGCGCGAATCCCAAAACTCCGCCGTGCGTTTCTTGGCCGGGGCCTCTTGGTCCTCGTAATAAAGCGAGGGGCCAAGTGGGTGATGGGTGTCGTGAACCTCCAGCACCAGATCCGCGATCGTGAGCTGCAACTGATGCACCCACAATTTTCCGGCCTCCGATTTTGGCGCCAGTCCGTGGCGTGAACCGAGATACAGCAGGATATTGGCAGTCTGCCCGATCACGAGTTTTCCGGCCTTCAGGAACGGCGGCGCGAATGGCGGCGTGCCCTTCTCCGCCTCCAACATCTTGCTCATCGCGCCCATCCCGTGGCCGTGGCGCGCCACGTCGGTGTAGCCGGCGCCCGCCTCCTCCAATGCCAAGCGGACATATTCGCCGCGGCCCTGAATGGTCGGCCAGTAATAGAGCTGGTAGTGCATCGACGACGCCTCCCTGTTGCTGTCTGACAGGCTTAACAAATCATTCCACGATTGGTTCGTCACGCACGTTTGCAAAAGGCGCGCCCAACCTGTCCCTCGCCACACCAAAAACGATCTCCACGGGCCTCAATCTGTCCGAAGGCACCCGCGCGTGTTAGGGTGCCCGTTCTCGAGCATCTGATTTTTCAACGCGACAGGAGAACGGGATGGCGGACGACAAGAAAAAGCGCGGAGGCATGGATCGCGCGCTGATCGCACTGAGCGAAGCCTATGAAGTCTCTTACTGGTCGAAGAAGCTGAAGATCACGCCGGCCAAGCTGAAGGCCGCCGTCAAGAAGGTCGGGCATTCCGCGAAGAAAGTGGAAGCCTACATCAAGCTGCAAAAGCACAAGGCGGCCGACCGGGCGCTGATCGCGTTGAGCCAGCCCTATGAAGTCCGCTACTGGTCGAAGAAATTCAAGGTCACGCCGGCCAAACTGAAGGCTGCGGTCGGCGCCGTCGGACATTCCTCGAAGAAGGTCGGCGAATATCTCACCGGCAAGAAGGCGACCAAGAAGAAGGCCGCCAAGAAGACCGTAAAGAAAGCCGCCAAGAAGAGCGCTAAAAAGAGCGCAAAGAAAAAGGCCGCCTGAGGGGCGGCCTTTCTCGGCAGGCTCCAGCGCCGCTCGCTTTCAGCACGTCGTCGACCAGGGCGACGGCTTGAGCGACGGTAGCTGGGCCTTGCCCTATCTATTAATAGCCGCAGGTGCTGCAGCGCGGCGCGACCGGAACGTAGTAGCTGCGTGCCGGAGCCACCATTTCGACGCGCTCCTGGGTGGCGTATTCCGGGGCGGTCCGCTCGTAGGCGACGCCTTCCGGGGCAACCATCACGGTCTGCGGCACCATCACGGTGCGGTACCGCGCCGGCGTGCGATGGGCGATGACGCGGCCGGGCGACACCATCACGGTCTCCTGCACGGTCCGGTACTGCGCCGGCGCGACCTGCATCTGATACTGCGGCTGGGCGCAACAGGGCTGCGGCGGCGCGTAGCACGAGTAGCAGCCGGCAGAGGCGGCGGTCGGGATGGCGGCGGCAACGATCACGGTGGCAAAGGCGGCGGCAATAACGCGAGACATGAATATTCCTGCTGGCTTGAGAAAATCGCTGGCGAAGCTGCACGCAACTCCGTTTCGCCAAATGATCTAACCGGGCAGCACCTAACGTCAACTTGAGATGGAAATTTACCTTGATGAAGATCGCTAATGATTCGTAAACGCGGCCGGCGGAGCGCCGGATAGGCGGCCTTCGTCGGCATGCCCGCTACATCGATATTGTCTTTCACGCCAAAGGGAATCCCAAGCAGCGGCAGATATTCGCCGGCCTCTGCGCGCGCCAAGAGCTTGCGGCATTCTTCCAGGGCTTCGTCGCGGGAGCGAACGTGGATCCAGCAATTGCGGTACGCCTCGTTCTCGATGCGCCCATAGGCCGTATCGATGGCTTCCAGCAACGCGGAGGAATTCCACGCAACAGGCTCCTGAGGCTCCTGGCGTGTTTCAAAGCACGCATTCTCAGAGCGCACATTCTGTGGGTTCAACGAACGATCTCCCCTCTCATCAGCATTGCCGGAAATTGCTGGAGAGCGGCGGGACCAACAAGCAATTAAGTGCTTTGCGCCCACGCGTCGCAACGGCAGTTGGATGCGACGGGGCACATGAAGACGGCCTCATCCGTCATTCCCCGGTGCGCAATTGCGCACCTGAGGGCGATGCGCAGCATCGAACTCCGAGGTGCAATTGCACCTCGGAGAATCTCGAGATTCCCCGGGGTGCAATTGCACCCCTGAGGTCTGGTCCTTCGGACCATCCCGGAATGACTTCGTCAGTTCGCGGCGAAGCAGTACATCAGGCCGTCGCCGCCGGTGCTCTTGAAATCGGCCTGCGAGCAGCCGCCGTCATTGCCGCGCGAGGGGTGCGACGAGTTCCAGGATTTCGAGGCATCGTCGTCGCGCAGGCCGACGCGATCGATATGGCCGAGCATGGCTGCACCCTGCGTGGAGCTCGTCCAGTTCTTGCAGGTGCGGTCCTCGCCGGCTGTGAACGCGGTGCCGTCGGGCTGCGATCCCGTCAGCGCGTCGTGGCGGTTCGGCGTGTCGCCGCGGCCGTTGACGACCTCACCCTTTTCATTGAGTGCGGTCTGCTTGGTGAGGCCGTTGGCGCCGTGCAGCTCGGCGACGTCCTTGGCGATCACCATGCCCTTGGAATTCTGCCACGGCCCCTTGCCGATCCGGTCGCGCGCATTGACCGCCGGCTTGCCGTCCGCAGCCTGGGTCGAGAGATAGGCGCGCCAGGTCTTTACTTCTCCAGAAGCCTTGGCGCCGGAGCCTGCGGCCTGCGCCAGGGTCTGGCACCAGTTGTCGGCGCCGGCGAGACCGCCGAGATTGCCGCCATTGCCGATACCATTGCTGGTCACAAAGAAGCTGGTCGCGGCCGATTGCGCCTGCGCCGGCTGGGCGGCGACAAACGAGATCGCGGCAAGAGCTGCGGGCGCAATTATGCTTGCGAAATTCTTCATCTGGTTCCTCCCTTTTGTTCTTGGTTCGCCGTCATTCAACCCGCTACGGCATCGATTATTCCGGCCGCGCGACGGTGAAATCAATCAAGCGCAATCCATCAAAAGAAAAGGCGCTGCGGAATGAACCGCAGCGCCCTTGTTGTCGTCGTCAGGCAATCAATTGGTCTGCTGGATCGCCGAGAGTTCCCAGTTGCCGCCGCGACGGCGTGCGAAGGTCCAGACTTCGGTGGCCTCGATCGGCGTGTCGCTGCCGGCGACCAGACGACCGGTCGTACGCTCCAGCGTCTTGTCGACCAGCGAGAACCGCATCGCGACGCTCGCATAGTCGGTTTCGCCGTCACGCCAGGCTTCCGCGAGGTCGCCCTGCAGCAGCTTGACGTTGGACGTCTTGTTGACGTCGTTCTGGGCCTTGTTCTGCTCGAGATCCTTGGTGAAGTAGGACACCATCTCGGGCGTCGCCAGCGTATTGAGCTTGGCGATATCCTCGTCCGACCACGCGCCCTGGATCTCGCCGAGCAGCCGCTCGAACGCTTCATAGTCGGCGGGCAGGATTTCCAGCGGCGCGCTGCCCGAACCCAGTCCAAACCCCATTCCGGGGCGGAAGCTCGACTGCTGCGGAGCGGGGCCTGCGTCGGGGCCACCGGCATAGGCGGCCGCGGGCGTATGGCGGCGCTGCCACCACGACATCGCCAGCCGCACGACGACGATGATGAGGCCGATCTGCAGGATCAGGCCGAGGATCGACGACAGGCCGCCGAGGCCGGAGAACATCCCGCCGCCGAACAGCATGCCGAGCAGGCCGGCGCCGAGGAAGCCCGCGGCGAGACCGCCGAGCAGGCCGGGTCGGTTGAAGAACCCGCCCCGGGCGCCAGCCGCGGCCGGCGCGCCCACGCCGGGGCTGCCCGGCTGGGTAAAGGTGCGGTTGAACGGTTGTGCCGTCCCCGGCGCTGTTGTCGTCGAGGGGGGCGCCGAAAAGGTCCGCGATCCCCGCGAACCGGAGCTGCCGCCGCCGCCTATGCGGGCGTCAGCCGACGAGATCGCGATCACCAGCGGAACCGCCAGCGACAGGACGACGGCGATGGCCCGAACAATTCCGCGCATACGCGTGAAATTCATGTCTGTTTCCTTTGGTCCCCGGCATGGGGAAACGCCCTTAACATGGGCAGAGCTGCCTAAAAGTGAAGCCACTATCGATAGAGGCGGCTGCGGCCCTCAGTCGCGGGGATGTGACGATTTTGCCGGAACCGGCTCCACGCTGTGCCACGGATCGGACCGGAGGGATACCCGTCCGCCGGCCGATTAGCCGGCGGACTGCCCGGATTCACCCCTAACGGGTGAATTCGGCTCAGACAGCGAGAGAATGTTCAGCGCCATCCGCCCGATCTGGGAAGCGTCGGCGCTTTCGTCTCCGGCCAGAGCGAGCTGCATCGCATGCGCTCCGAGTTCGCACATCGCCTGCGTCGCGACGTCGCCGCGGCGGAGGCATTCCTTCGCCAGGAATTCGAACTGGGCGCGGGCCTGGCGCAACGTTTCCTTCGGCACGATGGCGCTGGCGTCGTCGGCCAGCGCGGGAGCCGGATCGCCCTGCGATTCGGCGCGGCCGGACTCGAAACGACCGGCATCGTGACGTTTGGGTTCGACGCGCAACTGGCCAATCCGCTCGAAGCTCAACCGCAACTCGGCCCGCTTGACCTCGAGCGCCTCGACCTGTTGGCGGAGATCAGCGGATTCACGTTCGGAATCGACGCGGGACGCAAGCAGCGCCTCCTCGCGTGACTTGAGCTCGGCTTGCAGCGCTTCACGTTCACGGTCAAAGGCAAGCCGCAGTTCGGCGACTTCTTCCTCACGCCGCTTCAGCTCAGCCGCAAGCTCCGCCCGTTCGCGTTCGAACACCCGGCGCTGTTGATCGACTTCCTTGGTGCTGACATCGGCAACCGCCATCAACGCCAGACGATCCTGGTCGAAGGCCACACGAAGTTCGGTCACGGCGCTTTCGTGCGTTTCCGATGCGCTCGCCGACTGGTCCAGTTCACGCTGGTACTCCTGGCCGAGTTGGAGCAGTTCGGCTTCACGCTTTTCCAGCGCAGTCCGGAGCGAATCGCGTTCCGCCAGGATGAAACCGGCGACGTTCACGTGTCCTTCGATGTCGTCCTTGAGACGTCCGCATTCGGTTTCCAGCTGGTCGGTATGCTGGGTCAGGGTTTCGTACTTGTAACGCCAGAGCTTCTCCTCATCCGTGGCGGCAGACGCCTCGACCGTCAGGGTTTCGAGCAGTTCGGCGGCCCGAAGCAGATATTTCGCATTGTGTCCGTTGGACATCAAATCGGCGAAACGACGCAGAAAATGCGCCGCCTCGGCGGCGTCGGGCGTCTCGGTGTCGACGGCGGGATCTGTCACCACGCTTGCCTTCTCAATAAACCATCGCCGCAAGCGGCCGGTGTGGCGCACACCATATTTCGCTCAGAACGGCAAATGTATGATCGCGCGGGTGTTCCGGTTTATGAGCGAAAAACGCCGCCGGCCCGGCTGTCAAACAACAAACCATGAGTCGCCGCAACTCCGGCCGAAAACCGGAATCGAGATGCCGCTTTTATCCCGCCCGCGCCGAAAACGCCATCGGCCGACGTCACTAGGACGTCATGGTCTCCTTGACCTTCTCGACCAGCGCGGAGAGCGCAAAAGGCTTTGGCAGGAAGGCGAACTGCTCGTTCTCCGGCAGGCTCTTGTCGAAGGCCTCTTCGGCATAACCGGAGACGAAGATGATCTTGAGATTGGGATTGCGCTTGCGCATCTCGCGCAGCAGCGTCGGGCCGTCCATTTCCGGCATCACCACGTCGGAGACGACGAGATCGACCGCGCCGTCCTTTTCCTCCAGCGCTTCCATCGCCTCGACGCCGTTCGAGGCCTCGATCACGCTGTAGCCGCGTGAACGAAGTCCGCGCGCATTGAGCGAACGCAGGCCGTCCTCGTCTTCCACCAAAAGGATCGTGCCCTGCCCCGTGAGATCGGCGCGCGGCTTCGGCGGCTCGGCGGCAGCCCCCTTGGCCGCGCCGTTCGCCGCCTGAGGCTCCGGTTGGACCTCAAGTTCGGGGCGATGCCGCGGGAAGAAGATGTGGAACGAGGTGCCCTTGCCGGCCTCCGAGTCGACATAGACGAAACCGCCGGTCTGCTTGACGATGCCGTAGACGGTCGAGAGACCGAGCCCGGTGCCCTTGCCGACTTCCTTGGTCGAGAAGAACGGCTCGAAGATCTTGTCGACGATCTCAGGCGGAATGCCGGTGCCGGTATCGGTAATGTCGATGCGGACGTAATCCGCCGCCGGCATGCCCTTGTAGGACAGCTGCGCGGCCTCGTCCGTCGTCAGGTTGGCGGTCTTCACCGTCAGCTTGCCGCCGTCGGGCATGGCGTCGCGGGCGTTGACGGCGAGATTGACGATCACCTGCTCGAACTGCGAGACGTCGACCTTGATCGGCCAGAGATCGCGGCCGTGCACGAGGTCGAGCTTGACCTTCTCGCCGATCAGACGGCGCAACAACATGGTGAGATCCGACAGCGCGTCGCCGAGGTCGAGCACCTGTGGCCGCAGGGTCTGGCGGCGCGAGAACGCCAGCAGTTGCCGCACCAACGTCGCCGCGCGGGTGGCGTTCTGCTTGATCTGCATGATGTCCTGGAACGACGGATCGGTCGGCTTGTGCGCGTTCAGCAGGAAGTCGTTCGCCATCATGATGGCCGACAGCACGTTGTTGAAGTCGTGCGCGATGCCGCCGGCGAGCTGGCCGACCATATCCATCTTCTGCGACTGGTTGATCTGGTTCTCAAGCGCGCGCCGCTCGGTGGTCTCCAGCAGATAGACGATGGCGGCCTCGGTCTCGCGCTCGCTTTCCTCGACCGAGGTCACGAAGAACTGGCCCCAGCGCTCCTTGGCGCCGTCGAGCATGGCCTCGACCGGCGCGATGTCGCCCTGGCCTTCGGCCGCCTGGTTGATGGCCGCAATCAGCAAGCCGCGGTCGCGCGCGTTCACGGTGCGGAAGATCGACTTGTTGGCCGCCCCGTCAGGGCTCAGGCTTTGCGCCAGCTTGGCGAAGCGGGCATTGGCGCGCACCACGGCGCCGCCGCGGTCCACGGTCGCGATCGCCATCGGGGTGTGGTCGAAGAACCGCATGAAGCGGACTTCGGCAGCGCGTTCGGGATCGGAATGCTCGTCGCGGGCGCGGCTGATCACCAGCGTGCGGGAGGAGCCGGGCACGCC
>Ga0068855_100010999_pt1 | contig 10920 bp, 7 predicted proteins | sample KBSCornC52_FD_66592 | JGI IMG/M metagenome (GOLD analysis project Ga0068855, IMG submission 66592) | Corn rhizosphere microbial communities from Kellogg Biological Station, Michigan, USA - KBS Corn C5-2 | ecosystem: Host-associated > Plants > Roots > Rhizosphere > Soil ... | reverse complement strand
AGCGCGGCGGCCCGAAATGGCATTTCGACGTGAACGACCTTTTTCCGGACTTTCGAATCCGGAGCTGGCATATGGTGGGCATCCGGAACGAGACGCCGCGTTTTGCTCTTGGCGGCCCCATCATCCGCAATCGCTTCTTCATCAACAGCGCCATCATCTATATCCTCGATAAAATCCCCAGCCGGACGCTCGGCTTCCCGCACAACGAATCGAAGCAGGAATCGATCAACTGGTTCACGGATCTGGCGTACATCCTTTCGCCGAGCCAGATTGTGACGGCGACCCTTCACATGAGCCCCCGCCACACCAACTACGTCAATCCGGATTACTTCAATCCGCAGCCTGTGAGCCCGACTTATGCCCAGCACGATTATGTCGGCACGCTCGCGGATCACTATGGCCTCTGGGGCGGCCTCCTGGATAGTTCGGTTTCATTTCAGCGCTTCGATGCGTATGTGGGTCCGCAGGGTCCGGCCGGCATGATCATGACGCCGGGCGGGAATCTCGGGAATTACTTTTCCACGCAACAACGCAATGCGGGGCGCACGGAGTGGCTCGAGAACTGGTCCCCGGTGCCGGTCAACTTCTTCGGCGTGCACCAGTTCAAGGTCGGCAGTTCTCTCACGTACTCGACCGACCACGGCCAGTACACGAACCGGCCCATCGATATCCTGGGCGCGTCGGGTGCCTTCATTCGATCGATCGTTTTTGCGAACCCGCCGCAGTTCAGCCGGACGGATACGGAGATCAGCGCTTTCGTGCAGGACCACTGGACCATCGCCCCCAACCTTTCGCTCGATTACGGTGGGCGCATCGAACACCAGCGGCTGGCCGAGAACCTGCGGATGGCGCCCCGGATTGGAATCGCCTGGAACCCATTCGATGACGAGAAGACGGTCTTCCGGTTCGGGTGGGGGCAGTTTTACGATCACATTCCGCTCGATGTCTATACTTTCGGCCGCTATCCCACGCGATTCATCACCGACTATGGTCCGGATGGAATCCCGCTCGGGCCGCCGGTGGAATATACGAACGTGATCGGCAGCGCCGCGGGCCCGAGATCCTTTTTCGTTCGTGGCGAACAGGTGGCCGGCGCTTTTTCGCCGCGGGGCCAGACCTGGAATGCGCAGTTTGAACGCATCGTCAACTCGCACCTGCGGCTGCGCGCCGCTCTCATCGACAACCGTTCGGTGGGATTGATCGTTCTGACTCCGGTAGTTTCGGATACAGGCAATGAGATTGTGCTGAACGGCGATGGCGATGCGCGCTACTGGCAGACCGAGTTGACCGCGAAGGTCTCATGGGGAACGGACGACCAGCTGGTTTCCTCTTACGTTCATGCGCACAGCCGGGGCGACCTGAACACCTTCGACAATTTCCTGGGAAATTTCCCGGAGCCTCTGGTTCGCGAAAATTTGTATTCCAATCTGCCCGGGGATTTGCCCAACCGCCTGGTGGTTTGGGGGCAGGTGAATACGCATGTGTGGAAAGTGCGCATTTTGCCGACCATCGAATACCGGACTGGTTTTCCTTATGCGCGGCTTGATCAGCTGCAAAATTATGTGGGAATACCGTACGCAGCGGATACGCGCTTTCCGAACTTCCTTGAGGCCGATGCGCGCGTAATGCGGGATTTCAAATTCCGGTCAAAATACAACGTGCGCCTTTCGGTTACGGGTTTTAACCTGACCAATCACTTCAACGCGCTCGCGGTGCATAACAATATCGACGATCCGCAGTACGGGATATTCTTCGGGAACTGGCATCGCCGCTACCGGTTCGATTTCGAAGTGCTGTTCTGACGGTTTCGAAACCGCGCCACCGAAACCAGTCACGTACACAGCGCTTTCATCGAAGAACCGGACATCGCGCCAATCAGGCCGGGAGCCTCAACGTCAGGGCGCAGAGCACACGAAATTCGCGGCGTCGTCGAACGAGCCCGAGCCTTTATACTTTGCCACCTGAGGATAAGGACAAAGCGGGCGCGTCCGCCCGGACGGATGTGATGCGATCACCCGCTCTGGCATCGTGCCTTTTTCGATCCATTCGTCGAGTGCACCCACCTGATCGAAGCGGGACGGACCCTCCCCGCCGCCGCAGTGGTTCATCCCGGGCGCCATGAACAGCCGTACCGAATCGCTGAGCTTCGGACCCAGCTTCTTTACTACGCTGTTGTAGTAATTCACCGTGTTCCGGGGCGCAATCAGCTGATCATTCCAGCCGTGGTACAGAAAGAGCTTGCCGCCGCGCGCAACGAAGTCTTTCAGGTTGGGATCCGTCGCATTCAGGATCTTCGCATCGACCTTATCGGCTTCCGCGACGTCTTTATCGAAGTTCAGGCTGCGGAAATCCCAGTCCGGATTCTGAAACAGCACGTATCGGAAGTAGGAATCGACGATGCCGAACGGCTTCGGCCCGCCTGCAACGGGTCCCCAACCCAGCTCGCTTCCGGGTTCGAACCCGGGAAAGATCTGTTCATGCGTGCGCGGGTTCACCGGACCCTGGTAGATTTTACGCGCAGCTTCAACCTCGGCCTTTGTCAGGCATGCCGGTCCGTCCGGGCCTTTGCATTCGAGCGAGGCGGGGTCGAACCTGCAGCGCGTCGGATCTTCGATCACGCCATCGCTCACGCCATCGTCCGCATCGCACGCAGCTAACGCGGCTTTGTGCAGGACCGCGAATTTCTCCTGCGAAAGGTGGCGCGAGGGATCCGTCAGAGTGACTTCGCCCGGCCACATATCGCCGAACATCAGGTGCGTCCAGTAATTCGCCGGCGCCCCGGCCACAATGCCGTCGTAGTCGCGCGGATAGCGCTGCGCCTCCATCAAGCCCTGCTTGCCGCCTGACGAGCAGCCAAACCAGTAGGAGCGGCGTGCGGCGTCGCCGTAAAACGCGGCGACGATCGCTTTCGCTTTCACGGTCAGCTCGTGTTCGGAACGAGACGCGAAGTCGATCAGTTTCTCCGGATGTCCCATCGCAAACTTAGCCTCGCCGCCTTCGTGGCCGGTATCTGTTGAAGCGGTCGCGTACCCTCGGGAAAGCATTTGCCGCATGCCGCCGTAATTGATCGCGCCCGACCAGCCGCCATTGCCCACGGCGACCAGCTTGCCGTTCCAGCCGGAAGAAGGCATCCAGACCTCGATCCTGATATCCGAGTCCGTGGTTGGTTTGAGCGTCGCGGCAACGCGACAGAACGCAGGCAGGTTTCCGAAGGGTTGGCCGGGCGAGCCGTCGGGAGGCATGAACTCTCCGGCTGCAACCTGCCGAGCCAGGGAGATGGTGGTATTCGGGAGATTCAGCGACCCCAGGCTATCGCATGTCGCAGCCATTACGAAGGATGCCGACGCCAATGCGAGACCTGAACATCTGATCATCGGATTAGCTTATAGCAGTGCTGTGCAAAAAAAGGCGCGTCCGCCGCAGCCCGCATAGAGCCGCCGGGCTCGGGCGCGAGGGGCGTGTTGCCGCCTGCGCCTGTCTGTACGAAACGTAAAAAGCCGACACAATCCCCATAACTGACGCGTGCCCCGCAAACGCGAGCGGATCAGTTCAAACGGCCCTATCGAAAGCGCCCCGCCCTGAACATCCGTCCGCCCCGGAGCCATACCTGGCGGTGCGCTCCCGAGAGGGTTCTAACGTTTAGCGGGAGTAATCTGCCCGACTCAATATTTGTCCCAGGTTTCGGGGTCGATATTGGCCTGATTCAGAATACTGCGAAGCGTTCCGACAGGCGCCTCGTGTTTTCGCGGCACGATCGCTGTATCTGTGCGTTGATCCAGGGTTCGCGCGAACTTCACATGGCTTCCCTTCTGGCTGACTTCGACAAAACCGGCGGATTCAGGCGACGCTTGATCTCGCGAAAACTGAGCGGGTTAAGCCGCCCCAACTTCCACTTCGATATGCCGCACGACAGGAGGGTTGGCCGAAACGGGAGGTTCAAAGTGCAGTTCCAGTGCTTCGCGAAGGTTGGCGAGCGCCTCGTCTTCTGTCTTGCCCTGACTCGCCATATCGACCTCCAGGCACTGGGAGGCGATCCAATCGCCTTCCCGCCAGGTTGTCGCGGAGAACGCACGTTTCATGATTCGATTTTCACATGCGGCCCAGAGACCGGGTCAACCCTCGGGGGATCGTTCCCGTGCACGTCGGGATCGAAGCACGTTTATTGGGAGCATCTCCGAGGGCCGGACTTTTCGGAGAGTTGCGTAGTTCTCGATTGATGGTGGAGGGAGACTGGCGAGGGGTCGTCTGCTGCCCGACTAAGGCGTCGCTGAACAGGAGTGGGCTGGCAGCCAACAACGATAGCGGACCCCGCAAGTGGTTGGCTGGGCGGCCCAGGCCAACCTTGCGTGTGCGCCACGGATCCGAAAGCTGTCATTGCCTCCAGTCGTCTACCGGAAATTGTCTCCGGAACGTGTGGTTGAGGACGACGCCGGGGTCAATGCAGATAGCGTGAATTTCATTTCCGCTATCGGCGATAACGAAGAACAGCGTAGTCCCCGGGATTACGTAAGTACCGCTGCAATCGGGATTCACCTGGTATGTGCCCTTTGCGGTCACCGGGACTATGTTGCCGTTTATGCTGAGGGTTGCAGTGGTCGTAACACCGCCATTTCCGTCGAACGTATCGATACCGACACCAGCGAGCGGCCCGGCTATGGCTGGCGGGGCGATTTCGAATCCGCTGGCTGTGTGTGCGAAGGTGCCCTTCAGCGTAGCGTTTGAGCATCCTTTGTTATCGGCTTTGGCCGAGAGTGATGTGCTCAACGCGAGCACGGCAACTGCGGCGATGTTGAAAGTCTTTATTATCCTGTAGCTCATAAGTCTCCTTTGCGTCCGGAATTCATTGTTTTCTCCTGACACGAGAGCGTCTGTCTTCCCCTGTCGAGAGTACGGGCGGAAACGCGCTGTGAATCCGGCCATTGATGTCATACTTTTTTTCTGGACGCGGAAATTACCCGATTACTGAAAGCCTGGAGCGCCGGGGACGCCGCTGCCCTGCAGCAGTTGTCGGACCACGTTTACGGCGAACTGCGCCTCATGGCGCGCCGCCACATGAGGAACGAACAAGCAGGCCACACGCTGCAAACGACCGCACTCGTTCACGAACTTTACTTGCGCCTGGCGGGAGTCACCGAGGTGGAATGGCGCCAGCGTGCGCAGTTCTTTGCCATGGCAGCGCAGATGATGCGCCGCATCCTTGTGGACGCGGCGCGTGCCCGGGCGGCGCAGAAGCGCGGAGATGCGCGTGTCTATTTCGACTTCAATGAAACGGCCGTCGTTTCACCCCGGCCGGACCGGTCCATACTTGCACTCGACGACGCGCTGGCCGCTTTCGCGCAAATCGCGCCCCGTAAGGCGAAGGTGGTGGAACTCCGCTATTTCGGCGGATTGAGCGAGGAGGAGATCGCCGAGGTTCTGAACGTTTCTGCCCGAACCATCCGCCGCGACTGGGAGTTTGCACGCGTCTGGCTCGCCCGCGAACTCGGCTTTTAAAACAGGCGTCAGTTCCGATGCGCCGATGCCTGGGCGGGTACGAGAGTAAGATCATTGAACACTCATGACGCCGGATCTTCTTCGGAAAATCGAGGATCTGTATCACGCGGCGCGCGAAGCATCGGCCGAAGAACGATTGGCTCTGCTCGAGAGAGCCCGTCCCGAATTGCGTCGCGAAGTCGAGTCACTGCTCGCGCGGCAGGGAACCCGGCTTATTCCTGACAGCGCCGTGGGTTCTTCCGGCGCAGGGCAACTCTCGCGCGCCGGCACTCTCGCGGGTCCTTATCAGGTCGAGGACAAGCTTGGCGAGGGAGGCATGGGTGAAGTCTTTCGCGCCGTCGATACTCGTTTGGGCCGTCTGGTCGCGATCAAGTTTCTTCATCAGGACTTCAGCGGCATCTTTGAACACGAGGCGCGCGCGATTTCATCGCTGAATCATCCCAACATTTGCACGCTCTACGACATTGGCGCGGACTACCTGGTAATGGAGTTCCTCGAAGGCGACAGCCTCGCAGCGAGACTCAGAAAAGGCCATCTGCCGGTCGAACAAGCCCTTCATTATGCGACGCAAATTGCCGATGCGCTCAGCGCGGCCCATGCGCGCGGAATTGTTCACCGGGATCTAAAACCCGCGAACATCATGCTTACGGCAACCGGCGTCAAGGTTCTGGACTTCGGACTCGCCATCAGGGAAGGCGATCAGTCGTTCACAGTCGGCCACATGGTCGCGGGCACGCCAGCGTATATGGCGCCGGAACAGCGCGAAGGCAGATCAGCCGACGCACGCGCGGATCTCTATTCCTTTGGCTGCGTCCTTTATGAGATGCTGACCGGCGAGCGCGTCACGTCCGAGCGGAAGCCGGTCTCACCGAGGAAGCTTCAAAAAATTGTGAACCGTTGCGTCGCGGCGGACCCCGGAGAGCGCTGGCAATCAGCCGCGGATATGCGGGGCGCGCTCGAAGCGGCGTGCAAGAACGAACGAAATTCAAACCGGACGGGCGCCGCCGTTGCCCTCGTCGCACTGCTTGCGTTTTTGATCCCCGCCTGGCTGTATTTCCGGCCCGCGGCGAAACTCACTGACAAAGACACGATCGTCCTCGCTGACTTCGTCAACCAGACCGGCGATCCCATCTTCGACGGCACACTGCGCCAGGAACTCGAGATCCAGTTGGAGCAATCGCCTTTCCTCAGGGTCATGGAGCGCCAGCAGATTCTGAGCGCTCTTCGCCGAATGAACCTCCCCCCGGGCGCACGCGTCACGGATGCGGTCGCCCGCGAAATCTGCGCCCCCGAAAAGGCCACGGCCATCATCGGCGGCGCTATTGCGAGGCAGGGTAACGAATACTTCATAACCCTCCGCGCCATCAATTGCCGGAATGGCGCAACGCTTGCTCGCGAACAGATCCAGTTCGAAACCAGAGCGGGCGTGTTGAAGGCGCTGGGAAGCGCCGCGATTTCGTTGCGGGGCAAGCTGGGAGAACCGCGCGACTCCATCCGAAGGATGAATCTTGCGCTGGAAGAGGCCACCACCTCATCGCTCGAGGCCCTTCAAAACTACACGGTGGCTCTTTCCACGATGGCGCAGGGTAATTTCCTGCCCGCTGTTCCTCTGTTTGAGCGCGCGGTCGCAATTGATCCGAACTTCGCCATGGCTTATTACTATCTTGGCGTCGGCTTCGAGCAGGCCGGGGACATGGCGCGCGCCCGGGATTATGCGATAAAGGCCTTCCGTCTCATCGACCGGGTTTCCACGTACGAGCGAGACCAGATCGCGCCATATTACTACCTGGCCACCGGCGAAGCAGACAAGGCGATCGAAGCCTATCAGACGGGTATACGTGATTATCCGCGATGGTGGGGAGATCATAACAATTTAGCTACTCTCTACATCGATCTGGGCCGATTCGAAGACGCTCTGAAGGAGGGACTGGAAGCAAGTAGGCTGCAGCCCGAGGCTGAACCTCCCTATCGCCGTCAGTTGGATGCTTACATCTGTCTGGATCGTCTTCCCGAAGCTGGACAACTTGCGCAGAAGATGCGGGCTCAGGGGATTGCCGGAGCCTTAATTCACCAGCGCTTCCTGGAAATGGCCTACATCGAGGACGACCAGGCGGCCATCTCCCAGGAGCTGCACTGGTTCGCAGGTAAGCCTGAGGAGTACATCAGCATCGGCTTGCAGGCGGCCGACCGAAATGTACACGGCCAACGTCGTGAATCGCGCAAATTGTTCCAGCGAGCTGCCGAGGCGGCTTTGCGAAGAGGGCTTCTGGGTACCGCCTCTGAACTCGATGAGGCCGACGCGCGTGCGGACGCGCTCGTAGGAAACTGCCAGACGGTGCGGCGCCTGGGGCGTCCGGCCATCGCGCTGGCGATGTGCGGCGATGCGGCCGCAGCCAACAGGCTTTCTGCGGAAACTTCGAAGATTTTACCGAACGGAACCATCTGGAACGCCGTCCAGCTACCCGCGATTCGCGCCGCAATCGCTCTCAATCGCAATCACCAGGCGGAGAGCGTGCAGCTGCTGAGAACCGCTGCGCCCTGGGAGCGCGCTTATCTCGAGATCATTTATCTGCGAGGCCTCGCCTGGCTTCGCCTGAACAAGGGCGCCGAGGCGGTCGAAGAGTTCCGCAAGATAACAGATCACAAAGGCGCGAGTTGGGCCAGTGCCTGGCGGTATCCCCGCTGGGGCGAATACTATTCGCTTTCCTGGTTGGGGATGGCGCGTGGCGCGGCGCTTGCTGGCGACGTGGTAAATGCCCGGAAGGCGTTCCAGCAGTTCTTCCGGCTGTGGAAAGATGCCGACCCGGACATCCCGGTTCTTCAACAAGCCAAAGCGGAAGATGCCAGGCTGCGGTGAGCGCCTCGTGTTTGCCCTGACTGCTGCCTCGCGATGTACATGAGCAAGTAGCCGGGATCTGAATCTCCGGTGTGTGGTGGTCCTTAGACGGCGTTCGGAGAGATTACTCCCGCTAACTCGGCTTGCATCCGTCGATAACGCCCGGATCACGCGATCCGGAAACTGAAGCGACGCCGTAGCGCACTCGATCGTTCGCCGAAGAGTCGAGTATCGGGAAACGTGCCGGCAGTCCACATCTGACAGTCACGACTCCACAAACACCGCAAGCTGTCGGGTGTGATCCAAAGTTCACAAGTTATGCTCACCATCCAGCGCTGGTCACATTGCGTGTTCCGCGCGCATCTGCCGCTGGTTATATTGCTTCACCGCCGTCCGTAGTCCGTGAAAACATAATCTCTGGCCTTCACGCTTGTGTGGCATGTGAAACCGCATTTCGCGTCATTTGCCTGGGGCGGTTTGCTGGCCATAGTGCCGGGCTTGAACGCATCGGAGGCGGTATCGTAATCGAACACGGCATATCCCCATCCGCCGCTGTCCGCAAACCGCTTGCTGTCCTTTACCATGAAGTCCACGTTCTGCAGGTTGCCCGGTACTGAAGCATTCGGGAAAAACTCGTTCGCCTTGGGCGCCCAATGGACCTTGGCCATTTTGGCCCCGTCCGGAAAAGGCTTGCCGTTCTGTGGAATGCCGGCGCGGTAAGCGTCAATCATCACGGGATTGCCGAGGATAATGGCGAGCGCCTGTTCATTGCGGCTGATCGAGATGGCCTGCCATGCTTCATATCCCCTGAACTCGGAAAACGCGAGCCCACCCGGCACTTTCACCGCGTATTTGTCCTGCGAGCCAATAGCCCCGCTGCCCACGATGGCGAGCCCTCCCGCCATGACCCCGGTCACGAGCATCCATTTTGATTTCATCGTCTGCCTCCTGAATCAGTCTGCGCTAATCCGCAACCAGAAACGATCGCGAGATGGAGTGTTTTTCAAATAACGTGGATTAGTCAAATGCCGCTACCACAAGAGTGTTATGGCGGATTGTTTATCCAGCCAGGTCTGTAGCTTCGTTTTTGACAAACTTACCGCACATCCTGAATTTGTTCGTCACAGCCCTCGCGGATTGCTAACTCTCGTCATTTCAGCGATCACGGCGCCCGACGTCGAAAACGCATGCTAAATCTGGGAGGGATGTTCGTTCAGGGGCAAGGGTGCAGTGATCAGGACTACTGAATTGGACTATTTAACTTAATGATGCGCAGTCAGGATTCTCCGCCGTATTCCGCATGCAGGCCCACTCTACCGAACGAAGCATCATCCGGCATTTACCGAACCCAATCCGCCTTCCCTCGGCGTTTGCAAAACAAAGCCAATCCGTCCGGCGCTGCCGAACGAAGCCATCGTCAGCCCATGCCAAACGAACCCAACGCGGCCGCCAGACGCCCTGCGTCTCCAGCCACACACCGTTGCAAAACAAAGCCAATCCGTCCAGCGCTACCGAACGAAGCCATCGTCAGCCCCTGCCAAACGAACCCAACGCGGCCGCCAGACGCCATGCGCTATTGCAAAACAAAGCCAATCCGCCTCGGACCCGTACCAAACGAAGCCAACCGCTCGGCCGGCAACCCGCCCGCCTCGCTCCGCCGTGGCGCAGCGCGTGCTCGTCAAACTCTCATCCCATTACCAAAGGAAACTGAAATATGGATCAGTCGCAAACTGTGGAAAAACCAGCGATGGTGGCCAACGACATACAGGGCTACGACTACGGTTCAACTACCGTGGCCAGGTCGCCCATCAATGTAAAGGATCTGGAACAACTCAAGGAAAGCGCCGGCTTCACTCCGGAAGACGAGCGCTGGCTTCGGGCCGCCGGCGATGTTCTGAAAGGCCAAACAGCGCCACTGGTTGAGAAGTGGCGTGCGGTCATTTCGGCCCATCCCCATCTTGCGCGGTATTCACTGCGGCTCGACGGCCAGAAAGATCCGCATTATTCCGAAGCAAGCGGACTGCGCTTTCAACAATGGGTGCTCGACACCTGCTTCCGCCCATATGACCAGGACTGGCTCAATTATCAGCAGGAAATCGCTCTGCGGCACACCAGCGTAAAGAAGAACAAAACCGACAACGTTCAGTCCGTCCCGACCATCCACCTGCGCGACATCATCGCGTTTGCCGCAGTGATCAACGACCCGGACATTATTAAACCGTTTCTCGCGGCAAAGGGCCATTCTTCGGCCGATGTCGACAGGATGTATCAGGCGTGGCGGCGATCGATCTCACTGCAAATTGCTCTGTGGACTGAACCCTATACGAACAGCGGGACTGCGCCGGACCAATGGTAATGCCAGCCGCTCGCCCGCAGGATCCTTCCGTATTGCAAACGGTCCGCCCAAACGTTATCATCCACTCTCAGGAGGTGACTCGATGGCCAGTTCGGGGATGGCTTTCGACATGGACAAGCTGAACCAGTTCATGGAATCGGCGATTCGCGATTTGGGCGCTGCAATGCATGCAACACTGGCGCTTATAGGGGACCGGCTGGGTCTTTACAAGCAAATGGCCGGCGCGGGGGAACTG
>Ga0068855_100010990_pt1 | contig 10924 bp, 9 predicted proteins | sample KBSCornC52_FD_66592 | JGI IMG/M metagenome (GOLD analysis project Ga0068855, IMG submission 66592) | Corn rhizosphere microbial communities from Kellogg Biological Station, Michigan, USA - KBS Corn C5-2 | ecosystem: Host-associated > Plants > Roots > Rhizosphere > Soil ... | reverse complement strand
TCTTTACTTCGACGATTCCAAAGCACTCCGCGCCTTCAAACCCTCCATCTATTTCGCATTGCGCTCGATCGACAGCGACCGTCACCTGGCTGCGCTCACCCTCGATATTGCTGTGGATCGAGAAATCGAATCCCCCAGTAGACATTCGGCCGAAAACCGTAAGCGCGACGGAAGTCTCATCCAACACGTCCGCGAGCACCCCGGCGTGCTGCGCACAGAGTAAACAGGACGATTCCGAATACAGATCATCCCACGACAACGACTGTATCCAATCCGGAAATCGCCATTCCTCGATTTCGACGTCTGGCGTTGACACGACTTCTTCGTAGCAGTCAAACCGGCCAATCAGGTAAGAGCGGCGGGAATCCGGAAGAATGGAGAGCCCGTTATCGGCGAACACAGTCGGAAGGTTGATCTTGTGATCGAACTTGGTCATCAGGCGCGCCTCGCGCCTGGTGTTGATAGCACTCGCGCTGATGCTGTGAACGCCGGTCGTGTCTACGTCTCGCAGGATGGGCCGCTCGACAAAGAGCGCTTCCCAGGCGACGTCATTCTTGGACTTCTGAAGCGGCATGGACGGGAACGCCTCTATACCTCGTAATTCAGGACGAGGACCTCGTCTGTCTTGCCACGACCAGTTGGATCGGAATTAATTGCCCTGCGAGCCTGAATGTCCTGAATGTTGTACTGTGAGCCGCTGTATAGGCCTCGGATGAACGAAGTATCGGAATTTGACACGAGCACCTTGACGCCACGGTTGGTCAACAGATCGCAAACCTCTCTCAGCCGGCATTGCTGGTCCCGGCCGAAGCCGTTCAAGCTATATCCGGTGAACGAAGCTGTATCAGACACTGGATCGTAGGGCGGGTCAAAGTAGACGAAGTCACCCTTTTCTGCGTCAAGGACAGCCTCTCCGAAATCCTGGCTGCGGATTGTCACCTCGGCTCGGTTCAGGTACGCGCTTATCGCCCTTATAACCGCTGGGTCGGCGATAAGGGGGTTCTTGTAGCAGCCGAACGGAACGTTAAACTGGCCCTGGCTGTTAACACGGAACAGACCGTTATAACAGGTCTTGTTAAGGTAGATCAACCGCGCCGCGCGTTCTGCTGGAGAAAGCAATTCGAACTTGGGGTTTCGATCCATTTCTCGAACACGATAATAATGTTCGCTTGTGTTTTGGTGCTTCGATGCTTCGATGAGCAATTCTTCGGGCGAATCACGAATAACGCGATAGCAATTGACCAGCTCAGCATTAAAGTCGTTAATCACCGCAACGCGGGCTTGCAAATCGAAGAACAGCGCTCCGCCGCCAATGAACGGTTCGAAATAGCGCTTGAATTTGCTTGGAACGAGCGGACGAAGAAATGGCAATAGCTGGCGTTTGCCACCCGCCCACTTCATAAATGGCTGCACGAGAGGTTCGCGGCCCCGCCGGCGGGGTTGAATCAACTCAATTCCAGTAGCCGATTCTTCATTCATGCGTGTTATTGTGTCCTGAGAACGTTATCGATTCCATCGAACGGTGGCGGCGAAAGACCGCGCTTGGCAGAGGGTACGGGAACAGGCGGCGCGAGCGGCAATACATCCTCCGGCATTTCCCCCATTATATCTGCCGGCTGGCCCGCCGTCAAAAGAAAATGCGCCGATGCGGCCAGTCACCCATTGAACGACTCGAGAACGCGCCGCGGTGTGGAGGAACGGTGGAGACCAGGTGGAGGAACGGTGGGGGCCGGCGCTGCGTGAACGCAGCGCCAGAGGTCCGGCGCTATCGTCCGGTGTGGTGGTCCACAGGCACGTACTGTTTCGTACCCATGATCTGCTTCACGCGCCCGTACGAAATGGGCGCGTAATCGTGGCAGTCCACTCCCGCGTCGAACGACCGCGCGTGCGGGTCGTCCGGCAACGAGCCGTGCGAGTGGCCGTAGAGATGCCACGCGCCGTGGTGCGACTTGTTCCACACCCGGAACGCGTAGTGGCAGAGCACGATTCGCTGCTTGCCGCCCGGCGCGTCATTGTCGGGAACCTTCACCTCGGCAATCTCCTTAATCCACGCGAACCGCTCCTTCATCCGAAGCGCGGTCGATTCGTGGTTTCCCTGAATCAGGCAGATGTTGCCGTTCAGCCGGTCCCGAATCGCCCTCGCCCGCGACAGGTCCTTGTAGAGGAATATGTCGCCGAGATGGTAGACCGTGTCGCCCTTCCGGACGACGCCGTTCCACCGCTCGACCAGCGCCTCGTCCATCGCCTCGACGCTCCCGAACGGCCGGTTCGAGAACCGGATGATGTTCGCGTGCCCCCAGTGATGGTCGCTGGTAAACCAGATTTCACTCATTCTTCTCACCTCCTTCCTACTATGACTTGCTCAAAACGAAGACCGGGGCAGCCCCAATGGAGCCGCCCCTTCCATCTCACAAAAGCCGTTCTGAATCTGCCCTTATACCCCTATCCTACACCACCATCCGCCAACTGTCAACCCGCCCGCTCCACTGGCGCGCTCAATTACCGGTTCAATTGTCGGGCGTCGTCTCTCCCAGCAGATGCCTCGCCGAGTATATCTGGCCCGTGTGATACGCGACGTGGAACACCAGGTACTTCAACGATTCGCCGTTCGTCCAGCCGCCCAAACCCGGCACCGGGCTGTCCACGGTGGGATTCAAGGCCCTGAAATGCGCCACCGATGCCTCATGTACCCGGAGCAGCTCGCCCAAAACCTGTTCGCCCGTCATCGCCAGATGCTGCTCCGATGGCGCGGTATCGACCGTCCCCGAATAGTACCGGAACCGCCGATCGACCAGCGGGCTTTCGACTTGCTGCTGCACCCGCTCCTCGTCGCCCTCGGCAGCCAGCCGCGTCGCTTCCCAGTACGCAACGTGGGCCGCCACCTCTCCAACGGAGAGAAGCCCCGCCGGCCGCTTCCACACGTTCTCGTCCGCCAGGCCCCCAAACGCCTCCTTGATCTCGAAATAATCCAGCTCCAGTATGCCCAGATACGCTTCGATCATCGCCACCCTCCCCTTTCCGGGACACCGTTTCACCACTCAACCACCAGAGCAATATACTGTGACTTCCGTGCATGTAATTTGGCGCCGACCGTCCACCCTCCTACCACAGTCGCGGGAATCCGCGAGCGTTTTTTCGCCGCTCAACCGCGTCTCTCCGCCCGCTCCAAACCGTCATATGAACCGGCCGGCGGCCCGGCATTCTCGGAGTCCGATCATCACGCCACGACATCGCCCATCCCCACCCGGGCCATGTGTTATACTGACCGAGACACCGTCGTGTCCGATGGAGCACTCCACCATGGCGAACCTCATCCTCGAAAAATTACGACTTATTGAACAGTGAGCTCAAGCGCCTCTACCTACGACCGGATTGTTGTGGCAGGCACACCGGCCGCTCGCTGGTCGAAGCAAGGTGACACGTGGAAAAACCCGGCGACTTCTGGAACGCGCTTGCCCCGTACCACTGGCGAATCGAGAACAGCTACCTGAAACCGTCCGTCGTCCGCCACTTCATCCGCGAGGTTCGGGGACCCGTGCTCGTGGTCGGGGCGGGCCAGGGTCTCATCGTCGAAGAGCTGCAAGAGCACGGTCTGGCGTGTGTCGGCATCGATCTCTGCAAAGAGATGGTCCGCCAGGCAAGACGTCGCCGCGGCCTGACACTGGTCCGCGCGGACGCCACGGCCCTGCCATTCGCCAGCGGCTCCTTCGAAACAGTCATTTTCGCCACCGGAGTGATCGATTTCATGGCCGACGACCGCGCGATAGCGTCGATGCTCCGCGAAGCCCGACAGGTATCCTCCCCCACCGGCAAGGTATTGGTCGCCTTCTACCGGATCAGCGCCTCCAGCGAAGCCTTCCTGACCCGCCTCGGCCTGCTGCGCGACGGCACGCTCTGCTACCGCGAGCTGCTCGAGTCCTATCGTCTGCGCCCAGCCCAGGTGTTGGCATGGATCGCCGCGAAGGCCGGCGTGAGCAGGCCGAATGCTGCCCTCCTGGCGCTGCGATGCTGGGCGCTCACCACCCTGGAGGAGAAGCGCAACGCCGTAAGCCTCCAGCGCGTTTTCGCGGACCCCGAGGCAGCCACGCACCTCGTCGATTCCGCCCCTGTCGAACAACCTTATCGAGATTCAGCCGCGATACATGCCCTCTTCAAGCGCCTCGATTGCCCGACGGACTGGGTCGCAGCGTTTCCGAATTGTCGCGTCGTCGCACTATGAATCAGATGCCAGTTCGCGCAGCCCGGTGTCACTTACCCAGACCTGCCAGACGTCGTCGCCCGCGTCGGCGTTTAGGATTCCGTGGTTATCCATGAACACGGCTCAGCGATTGTCATGGTACCCACCGGTAGGACATAGCCTCTGGCCGATCTGGTTCTCGCAATATGGCAACCCGTCTGGCCATGGATCAAGGAACGGCGACTCGCAACGAATTGAGAAGTTATTGCCAGGGTCGCCCTTAGGCGTACCGCTCGGCCTGGCGACGGAGAGTCCGGAGAATGCTCGCAAAAACTGTGAGATGGTCGGATCCGGTGCGATTCCGGCCGTTGGCAGTGCCTGTTCGTACTCCCGCAGTGCGAACGAGTGGCCCTCATAGCATCCAGCATGATGAACCAGGTCCCGCGATTGCTCCGGCAGCAATTGGCGTTCAATTGTCGAGTAATTGAGATAAGCAAGTCGTACGTTGACAAGAATCACATACAATGTGCGCCGCTTTTCGGCGGTTTCCGCGCGGCCGGATTGGTGACTTCCGTCGTGACGCTGACCAAGCCGGCGAATAGCGATTCGCCTCCATCGGCCTCGACGTCCTGACCTTCTCCCCGGATGCCGGCCTTGCCGCCCACGCCTCACCCGGCCTCTTTCGCGCCTATACCATGACCACGACGGATCGTGAGGCTGGCAGCATCACGCTCAGGCTCGCTTCGGCGGACGCGTAGATGGTGGGAGAATCGTTAGCGCTTTATCCGGCCCGCCTCGGTTGAGGCGGGCCGGGTTGTGTGCGGCGGCGATTGCCACTGGTGAGCGGGCGCCGGGTACAATCCGGCTGAACGCAATTTTGGAGAGCGAGGTGCGGCATGCATAGAGTGACCCTGATTCCCGGAGACGGGATTGGACCGGAGGTGTCGGAGGCGGCGGTGCGCGTCATCGAGGCGACGGGCGTGGAGATTGAGTGGGAGCGGATGGAGGCGGGGTCGGAGGTGATGACCAAGCACGGCACGGTCGTGCCGGACGAGGTCATCAACTCCATCGCGAAGAACCGCACCGCGCTCAAAGGCCCCATCACGACGCCTATCGGGTCAGGGTTCGCGAGCGCCAACGTCACCCTCCGCAAGCGGCTGAACCTCTATGCCAACGTACGGCCCGCGCGCACGATTCCGGGCGTGAAGACGCGCTACGACAACGTCGATCTCGTGGTGATTCGCGAGAACAGCGAGGATCTCTATTCCGGGCTGGAGCATATCGTGGTCCCCGGCGTGGTCGAGAGCCTGAAGATCATCACCGAAACGGCCTGCCTCCGAATCGGCCGCTACGCCTTCGAATTCGCGCGCACATTCGGCCGCAAGAAAGTGACCGCGGTCCACAAGGCAAACATCATGAAGCTGGCCGACGGCCTCTTCCTGGAGTGCGTGCGACGGGCCTGGCGGGAGTTCCCGGAGATCGAATACAACGAGATGATTGTCGACAACACCTGCCAGCAGCTCGTGATGCGGCCGGAGCAGTTCGACGTGATGGTGATGGAGAACCTCTACGGGGATATCGTGTCGGACCTCTGCGCGGGGCTGATCGGGGGACTGGGGCTGACCGCAAGCGCGAACATCGGCGAGGGCGGAATTGGGATGTTCGAGGCAGTCCACGGCTCCGCGCCGGACATCGCCGGACGGAACCTCGCGAACCCGGCCGCCCTCATCCTCTCGGGCGCGATGATGCTCCGGCACCTGGCCGAGAAGGACCCCGCGGCGCGCATCGAAAAGGCGGTGCTCGACGTATTCGCCGAGGGCAAATACCTCACCCGTGACCTCGGCGGCAAAGCAAACACGAGCGACTTCACTGAAGCCGTCGTTAACAAGCTAAAGGCCTGATTCTCACCGCTAAGACGCGAAGAGCGCGAAGAACGTCAAAAGCCTGATTCTTACCGCGAATAACGCGAATACACGCGAATGGGATTCAACTGTTCTCGCCATTCTCCGTGTCCTCTGTGGTTCGGATCGCTTTTGATGTTCTTCGCGCTCTTCGCGTCTTCGTGGTGGGAATCAGCCGTTACTCGACGGTGACGCTTTTCGCGAGGTTGCGGGGCTGGTCGATGGAGCAGCCGCGTGCGCACGCAACGTAGTAGGAGAGAATCTGGAGCGGGACCATTGCGAGGATGGGCATGAGCGCGTCCTCGGTGGCCGGTACCGCGATGACGGCGTCCGCGCAGTCCGGCGTGTGATCGCCCTCCCGCTGAACGACGACGACCGTCCCCTCCCGCGCCTTCACTTCCTTCAGGTTCGATACCATCTTCTCGTTGGTCGCTGGCTGCGTGCAGAGTCCGACGATGGCCACGCCCGGCTCGACCAGCGCGAGCGGGCCGTGCTTCATCTCGCCAGCCGCGTAGGCCTCGGCGTGGATGTAGCTGATCTCCTTGAGCTTCAGCGCCGCTTCCATCGCCGCCGCATAGTCGTAGCCCCGGCCGAGGAAGAAGAAGCAGGAATGAGCCGCCAGCTCGGCCGCGAGATTCCTGAGCGATTCTGACCGCGAGAGAATCGATTCGATCTGCTCCGGCAGCCTGCGGAGCGCCTGGACCAGCGCGAGTCGCTGCGGCTCATCCAGTCCGCAATCCTGCGCGAGGTAAACAGCGAGGAGGCTGAGGGCGGTGAGCTGGGCGAGATAAGCCTTCGTGGAGGCGACCCCGATCTCCGGTCCCGCCTGCGTGTAGAGGACCGCGTCCGCCTCGCGCGCCAGAGTCGAGCCCACGACGTTTACGATGGCGAGCGTCCGGGCGCCCTTCTTCCGCGCCTCGCGCAGTGCGGCCAGCGTGTCCGCCGTCTCGCCGCTCTGACTGATGAGGAGCACGAGGGTCTCGTCGTCGAGAATGGGGTCGCTGTAGCGGAACTCCGAGGCGACCGTGGCATCGACCGGCCGCCGGAGGAGCTGTTCGAGCAGCCGCTTACCAACGAGGCCAGCGTGATAGGCCGTGCCGCATGCGACGATTGAAACGCGGCGAATCTTGTGCCACTCCTCGGCGGTGAATCGGACGTCGGGGAGGACCACGCGGTCATCCGCGGTGAGCCGGCCGCGCAGGGTGTCGCGGACGGTGCGCGGCTCCTCGTGGATCTCCTTGAGCATGAAGTGGTCGAATCCGCCTTTTTCGGCCGCCTGGTCGTCCCACGTCACGTCCAGAATCTCACGATGGCGGGGCTCGCCGTCAATGCCGAATACGTCGACCGATTCGCGGGTCAGCAGCGCGCAGTCGCCGTCCTCCAGCAGGATCACTCGGCGGGTATAGGCCATGACCGCGGGGATGTCTGAAGCCAGGAAGTTCTCACCCTCGCCGAGCCCCACGACCAGCGGCGAGTCCTTGCGGGCCACGAAGACGGCGTCTGGAAGATGGCTGGAGACGACGCCAACCGCGTATGAGCCGGTCAGACGCGAGATGGCTGCGCGGGCTGCAGCTACGAACTCTTCGGCGGTGGGAGAATTCGAGTGGAGGAACGATTCGATCAGGTGGGCGATGACCTCGGTATCGGTCTCCGAGCTGAACTCGTGGCCCTGCGCGATAAGATCGGCCCGAAGCTCCGCGTAGTTCTCGACGATCCCGTTGTGGACGACCGCCAGCGAACCGGTGCAGTCCCGGTGCGGATGGGCGTTGGCCTCGCTGGGACGGCCGTGGGTCGCCCATCGCGTATGGGCCACGGCCACCGTGGAACCCTCCTGCGCACCGTTGATCTGCGCCTCCAGGTTCACTATCTTGCCGGCCGCGCGCAGTATGGTGATTCCGCCCGGGTCGGCGTAGGCCACGCCAGCAGAATCATATCCGCGGTACTCCAGGCGCTTCAGGTTCTTAATTGCGGTCGCGACTGCGGGCCTGCGGCCGACGTATCCCGTGATTCCACACATCTGTTTCTGTCACTCCGTTACTGCCGGCTTTCGGCAACCATATAAGAGAATCGGCAGCCCGTTCGATGGGCGTTTTCGGTGAGCTGGTCGAGCGTCTCGCGCTGCTCGTCGTCTATCGCGCTGGTGTAGAGCCGGACAATCTTGCCGGTCAGGATTCCGTTGCTCGTGAAGCTCCAGGGATGGCGGCGGCCCAGCTTCGACGCGTCCACGGCGACATATATCTCCGGTATCGGCAGGAGAAGCTGCTTCAGGAACGCGGCTTCCTCCGCGCGGTGCGAGAAGAGGTCGAGAGACCCCGCCACCGCGTTCGCCACCACGCCGCTTGCGCCGACGATGCCGACACTCGGCTGGAATCCGGAGCGGAACTCGTGGGAATGGAAGGCGCTGTCGTCCGGGTTGTACACCTCGCCAATTACGCCCGTCGAGACTCCCGCCGAGATCAACTCGTAGAGCGCGGGAAGGCTGTTCGTGAAGGCGATCAGGTTATGCGGCCGATCCTCTTCAATATATGCTCGCCGGATCTCCCGCGCCACGTAATACGTTGTTGAGCCTGCTGCGAGCGCAATCGCCAGGTTGTCCGTCAGGCTGCCGACGACCGTCCGGGCGATGGATTCCTTCTCACTCAGCCGATGCGCCAACTGGTCGTGGAAGTAGCCCGCGCCGTGTCCGCTCCGCGATGCGTAGACCCTGCCTCGCCGAAGACCAACCTGCTCGACTCCGCCGACAATTTCCTGAAGGTAGTCCACGTCTCGCCGAATCGTCCGCTCGTCCACGTTGAAGGCGCGCGCGTAGTCGCCCAGCTCTCTGCCCGTTCCGTCGCGCCTGAGCTCTTCCAGGAGCTTCATCCGCCGGGCCGCCGCAAGTTCCGTCATCGGGATTCAATCTCCTTGTCGGGGTTGTGCTGCCTGACCATCATAACACATACGTGACAACTACGCAAGCGGTTTTGACAATATCGATGCGACTTGTGACATGACGGTCTCCGCAGGTGCTTCGGGGCAACTGAGGTATAATCTCGTGAGCGCGGGCAGGCTGGTCTGCCCGCCTGGAGCGCGAATGGCCTACGACAGCTTTCAGGATTTTCTCGGCCGACTGGAAAAAGAGGGCGAGCTGCGGCACATCTCTCAGGAGGTGAGCCCGCATCTGGAAATCACCGAGGTCGCGGACCGCGTGATGAAGAGCGCCGGCGGCGGGAAGGCGCTCCAGTTCGACCGACCCACGGGCTATGATGTTCCCGTCGCGATCAATACGCTCGGTTCGCGCCGCCGCATGTCGATGGCGCTCGGTGTGAGCGATTACGAAGAGATCGCCTGCGAGATCGCCGACCTTATCAAGCCCGACATACCCGTCGGACTCGTCAACAAGCTGAAGATGCTCCCGAAGCTCGGACGGCTGGCAACCCTGCCGCCGCGCACCGTTGGCGACGGAATCTGCCAGGAGGTCGTGCGCACCGGCGAGGACGTCGATCTCACGAAGCTCCCGGTGCTCCACTGCTGGCCGCAGGACGGCGGTCGCTTTATTACCCTCCCCCTCGTCTTCACCTACGACCCGGCCACCGGCAAGCGCAACGTCGGGATGTACCGCATCCAGATATTCGACCGGAATACGACCGGGATGCACTGGCAGCTCCACAAGGTCGGCGCGGAGCACTACCGGAAGAGCGAGGAGGCGGGCCGGCGAATTCATGCCGCGGTTGCGCTCGGCGGCGACCCGGCCATCACCTTCAGCGCCATCTCGCCCCTGCCGCCCGGAATCGACGAGATGCTCTTCGCCGGATTCCTCCGCCACAAGCCGGTCCCGCTGGTCAGGTGCAAGACCGTCGACGTGAAGGTGCCTGCCGATTCCGAGTTCGTGCTGGAGGGTTATGTCGATCCCTTCGAGCGGCGGCCGGAAGGTCCGTTCGGCGACCACACCGGCTACTACACGCTGACCGACGACTATCCAGTCTTTCACGTAACGGCCCTCACGCACCGAAAGAATCCCATCTATCCCGCGACCATCGTCGGCCGGCCGCCGATGGAGGACGGCTGGATGGGCAAGGCCGTGGAGCGAATCTTCCTGCCGCTCGTGAAGCTGATGGTGCCTGAGATCGTGGACATGAACCTGCCGGTCGAGGCATGCTTCCACAACCTCGCGTTCGTGTCGATTCGCAAGCGCTATCCGGGCCATGCGTTCAAGGTGATGAACGCGCTCTGGGGCCTGGGCCAGCTCATGTTCACCAAGATGATCTTCGTCTTCGACCATGACGTGAACGTTCAGGATATCTCCGAATGTATCTGGCGGCTCTCGAACAACATCGATCCGGAGCGCGATATGATGGTTACGCGCGGCCCGATAGACGTGCTCGACCACGCCTCGCGGGCGCCCGGATTCGGGTCGAAGATCGGGTTCGACTGCACGATGAAGCTTGCGGCGGAGGGGTTTACGCGCGAATGGCCGGACGTGATCGAGATGTCCGACGACGTGAAGCGGCGCGTGGATTCGCTCTGGCCGCGGCTGGGCTTGTAGATGATCGCAACCGATTTTGGCATGCGTGAGTTAAGACCGTGGACCAACCTGTGCAGGCGCTGACCGCGTGGGACCGGCGCGTCTTCGCGGAAGTGAATCACGGGCTGAAGAACCCGGTTCTCGACGTCGTTATGCCGCGAATCAGCGACCTCGGCCTGGGCCACATACAGGTCCTGTTCATTCTCTTCTGCGCTATATTCGCGGGCTGGCGCAATGGAGAGCTGCGGCTCCGCACGCTGTTACCAGACATGGGGCGGTCCATCGCCCGGCGGTCATGGTGGGTCGTGCCGATGCTGATCGCGTTCGTCCTGAGCGGGATCG
>Ga0068855_100010987_pt1 | contig 10926 bp, 7 predicted proteins | sample KBSCornC52_FD_66592 | JGI IMG/M metagenome (GOLD analysis project Ga0068855, IMG submission 66592) | Corn rhizosphere microbial communities from Kellogg Biological Station, Michigan, USA - KBS Corn C5-2 | ecosystem: Host-associated > Plants > Roots > Rhizosphere > Soil ... | reverse complement strand
GCCAGCAATCTCGACCTTCATCCCCTCGTGCATCTCGTCGGTGGGGTTGGTGACGAGCTTCTCGTCGCCGTGCAGGCCCTCGACCACCTCGGCCTCTGAGCCAAAGTCGCGTCCCAGGACCACCGTCACGTAGTGGAGCGTCTTGTCCGGGCGGACGATGGCAACGCGCGTGCCGTTCGCGCCTACATCGAGCGTGTTCGCCGGGACTCGCAGCCTGGCCGTCTTTCCGCCGGTGGCAAAGGAGACGTTGGCAAACATACCGGGCAGCAGCACGCCGTCCGGGTTCTTCAGCCGGATCTCGTTCATGCGGGTGCGGGAGGTGGAGTCCAGCGCGCCGGACTGCCGCGAGACGATGCCTTCGAACTTGCGACCTGGAAGCTCTTGCACGGTAACTGTAGCGTGCGTGCCCGGACGGATCGATTGGGTGTACACCTGCGGCACGCTCACCTGAATTCGCAGCTGGTCGGTCCGTGCGAGGCCAAACAGGCCACTCGTGGATACCGTCGAGGTAGGCGATGGATTTGCCGTTCCGGCTCCGGCTGCCACTAGCGTTCCAACATCCACGTTCCGAGCCGTAATCACGCCATCGAACGGGGCGCGCAGCTGCTGGAAGCTGCTCAGCGCGGCGTATTTCTGTTCGGCGGCAAGCAGTGAATTGACGCCCGACCGGTTGGCATTTACGAACGATTGGCCCGACCGCAGGCTGGCTTGATTCGCGTTCACGTTCGCGTGGCTGGCGTTCTCGCTCGCTAAGGACGCATTCAGGCTCTCTTTACTCGAGACGACATCCGCTTCCGCTGCCTCTACCGCCGCCTGGGCGGAGTTGACGGCCTCTTTCGCGGATTGCACATTGGCGATGGCAGCGTTGACAGCCGATTTGGAAGCGGTGATGTTGGCGCGAGCGATCTTAAGGCTGGCCTGTGCCTGATCGTCGTCCTGCTGCGTGACGAAACCCTCTTGAAGCAATCCCCGATAGCGCTTAGCAGTCGTGTCGGCAAGCTCGAGCTGTGCATCAGCTTGAGACGCGGCCGCCTGCTGGCCCTCCACTGCGTGCTGTGCAGCCGCGAGCTTAGCTTCGGCTTCGGCCTTATTCGCTTTCGCCAGAGCGACCCGCGATTCCGCGTTTGAGATCATCGCGCGGCTCTGCTGAGTCGTGGCGGCGGCACGGGCGGAATCGGCTTTTGCCTGAGCGACGCCTGCGCGCAGTTTTTCGACATCGGACTGCGATTGGGTAACGGTGAATCGCGATCGACTGGTATCGGCCAGCGCCTGCTGCAGCTGGAGACGGGCCTCCGGGGACTCGATCTCTGCGAGCAGCTGCCCCGTCTTCACGCGAGAACCGATATCGACATAGCGCTTCACGATATAGCCGCTCGCCCGAGCATAGATCGGCGCGTCTGAGATCGACTGGATATTGCCTGGCAGCTGGATGTCGCTGTCGTTCTCCAATCGCGCCGACACGACCTCGACCTTCTGAATATGGTCGGCGGCTTGCTGTGACTGCGCCTTCAGCTCGTGATCCTGGCTTAACCGTGGCAAGACCCCCAGCCAGATCGCGGCGCCCGCAAGCAGGAAGCCCCCGATCGCGACGTAGCGTTTCGCGCCGCCGCGCTGGCTGTCTTCGAACTCCTCATTGTGTAGCTCTGGGCTCATTGTGTCCGTTTACTCCGTTGCAGTCCCATATGATCTGTCAGCGCTCTTCGGCGTGCGCCCTTGCTGTCGAGCCCATTCCTCCGTTTCGCCTTCGTCGTCGTCTGGCTCCGAGGCGATTCCGTGTGAGTTCCGATGGATGTAGCTGAATACAATAGGTACGAATAAGAGCGTGGTTACCGTTGCAATCAGCAGGCCGCCAATTACCGCTCGGCCAAGAGGAGCGTTCTGCTCGCCGCCCTCGCCCAGCCCGAGCGCCATTGGCATCATCCCGATGATCATCGCGCCCGCCGTCATCAGGACCGGCCGCAGACGGGTGTATCCCGCGGCCAGCGCCGCCTGAAATGCGTTGTCGCCCACTGCGCGCCGTTCGTTCGCAAAGGTCACTACCAGGATACTGTTGGCGCTCGCAACGCCGACGCACATGATCGCTCCCATGAGCGCCGGGACGCTGAATGTGGTGTGGGTGAGATAGAGCATCCACAGGATCCCGGATATTGCTCCTGGAAGCGCAGTGATGATAATGAATGGGTCCACCCACGATTGAAAGTTGACCACCATCAGAAGGTAGACCAGCACAATCGCGAAGATCAGCCCAAAGCCAAGCCCGATGAAGCTGGAGTTCATGCTCTCGATCTGGCCGCGAATCTGGATCGTCGTGCCGCGTGGCAGATGCGTTTTGTTGACGACCGCCTGAATATCGTGGGCGACGCCGCCAAGGTCGCGACGCTGAACGTTCACGAAGATATCGTAGACCGGCTGCACGTCGTAATGGCTGATGTTCATAACGGTGGTATCACGCGAAACGGTCGCGATATTGCTCAGAAGCGGTGTTACGCCACCCCTCGGTGCATTGGTGACCGGGATGCCTGCCAGATCACCGATTGAGTCGATTCGGTACTGCGGCGCCTGAGTAACGATCGGGTAATTGACACCGTTTTTCGGATCCAGCCAGTAGTTCGGGGCGGTCTGGCCGCTTCCGCTGAGCGTGATCAGGACGTTGTTTGCAACATCGCGCTGCGTCAGCCCGATGTCCGAGGCGCGATCGCGATCCACCGTGACATCGATGCTCGGCGCATCCACCACCTGGCGCAGAAACACGTCGGCCGCGCCCGGTATTACGTTAAATTTGTGGGCCAGATCCTGTGTGATCTTATAGTTCTCCGGGCTGCGCCCGACCACCTGGACGTCGATTGGCGCGGATAGGCCGAAGTTCAGGATCTGCGTTACGATGTCGGCGGGCTGGAAGAAGAACTGGGTGTCCGGGAACCGCTCCGGCAGCCGGCGGCGAAGCTCGGCAATATACTTCGCTGTGGGTCCGTGCTTGTGCTCTTTGAGCGATATGAGCATCTCGGAAGTGGCAGGACCGGTCGCCATGCTATCGCCGTTTGCAAGCACGCCTCCGTTCGGCAGCCCCACGATATTCGAGACCAGCTCGATCTCGTTGCGCGGGATCACTTCGCGAATGAGGGCCTCCACTTCGCCGGTCCGGCGCTCGGTCTCTTCAATTCGCGTTCCGGCAGGAGCGCGAACGTGCAGACGAATGAGGCCGGCGTCTACTGACGGGAAGAAGTCCTCGCCGATGAACGGCACCACTGCGAACGAGAGAACAAAGAAACAACCGAATAGGAGGGCGACCTTGCGGCGGCTCTGCATGCCGCGATTGAGCAGCCGCAGGTAGGCCGCGCGCATTCGCTCGAAGCGGGCATTGAAGCGGATGTGCATCCGCCAGATCGGCCCATACTTGCTGGCAGTTTCCGCGCCGTGCGTCCGCACTCTGCGGCCGGAGAGCGCCTGCTGCACGCCCTCGGCGATCGAATGGCCCGCCTCGGCCTCGCGAATTCGATCGACCTCCTTACCAAGCATCAATAGATTAAGAACCGGTACGAGCGTGCGCGAAAGAAGGAAGCTGCTCATCATCGCGAAGACGACCGCGAGCGCGAGGGGCGTAAATAGCGACTTGGCCGAGCCGGAAAGGAAGATGACCGGTGCAAAGACGATACAAATACAGGAGGTCGAGACGAAGGTCGGCCCGACAATCTGCTGCGCGCTGTCGAGAATCGCCCGCCGAAGGCCTTTGCCCATCGACAGGTTGCGGTTTGTGTTCTCGACCTCGACCGTGGCGTCGTCGACGAGAATTCCGACCGCCAGCGCCAGCCCGCCAAGTGTCATGATGTTGATCGTCTGCCCGATGGCGCTGAGAATGATCAGGGACGAGAGGATAGACAGCGGGATCGAAATGATTACAACGAATGTGCTTCGGAGACTGCCCATAAATAGCAGGATCATCATTGCGGTGAGGAAGGCGGCGATAACGGCCTCCGAGACCACGCCCATGATCGAGTTGCGTACAAAACCGGACTGATCGAACAGCGGCGTGATCTTCAGCTCGGAAGTGATCGTAGCGGCCACTTTCGGAATTGCCTGTTTTATGCGAGATGCGACGTCGAGCGTGGAGGCGTTGCCGTTCTTGATGATCGTGATCAGGCTCGCTCGCCGCCCTTCCTGGTTAACGAGGTTTAGCTGCGGCGAGAATCCATCATGTACGTGGGCGACATCACGAACATAGATCGTCGATCCGCCCGACGTCTTGATCGGCAGATTGTTCAGCGCGTCGATCGTGTCTGTGCTGCTGTTCAAGAAGACGTTATACTCCCTGGACCCGATCTTTGCCGACCCGGAGGGCAGGATCAGATTCTGTGCGTTAATCGCATTAGAAACGTCGATCGGGGTCAGCCCTTTGGATTGCAGCGCGGGTATGTCCAGATCCACCATAATCTGCCGCTGCTTGCCGCCCATCGGATATCCGACCGAAGCGCCGCGAACCGTCGAAAGGGGAGTACGCACGAAGTTGTTGCCAAGGTCGTTGACCTGCTGCTCCGAAAGCGTTTTGCTGCTGAGGCCAAGCTGCATGATCGGCACCGCTGAGGCGCTGTATCGAATGACGAAGGGAGCCGTGATCCCCGGCGGCATGAATCGCACGAGACCCGCCGAAATCGCTGATATCTGAGCGATGCCGGTCTGCACCTCCGCGCCCGGCTGGAAGAAGATCTTGATGATGCTGACACCCGCGAGGGACTGAGATTCGATGTGCTCGATATCGTTCACGTTCGACGCATACGCACGCTCCGAAAGTGTCACGATTCGCTTTTCCATATCCTTGGCCGAGACGCCGCTATAGTTCCAGAGCACGCTCACTACGGGGATGTCGACAACCGGGAAGATGTCAGTGGGCGTCCTAATCGCAGCCAATCCACCCAGGATTGCGATCAGCAGTGCCATGACGATAAACGTGTATTTTTGCCTCAGCGCTAATTGGACGATCCACACGGGGTTGTTTCTCCTGATCGTACGATCTTACACAGTAGTTGGAGGGAGTTAATCCTCTCAGGTTACAAGTCCTCTCAGGTCGATTTCGGCCTTCCGTTGACACAAGCCTGCGCGCTATGGTACACAAGCGGGCAGGAATATCGATCCGGCGGGTAAAATTACCGGCGGGAGTGAGAAAACGGAACCTTATCGGACGGTAGGCTGTCTTGTATCATCGGGCGGGGTCCTGAACACTCCTCTATGGGCGGACCGTCGCGGCTGCTGCCGGACGCGGGTATCGCCGCAGGTGTTTCGTTCGAATTCATCGATTGGATTCAGTCATGCAATTAGAAAAGAAACAGATCGTGAAAGAGGACGGGCGCTATTTAGTCTACTTTCACTTTCCGGCCACCGCAACGGAAGAGCAGACTGCAGCATTTCATGACGTGGAAACGCATGCCCCAAATCCGTTGACGGTGAACGCTTCGCACTCCCAAACTGACGATGTCGGCCCCAACAAGGTATCTATGAAGGACGAGCCTGGTGTCTGAGCTGCGCTGGAATCCAATTCTGGAAGAGTGGGTGGCTACGGCCACACAACGTCAGGATCGCACATTCTTTCCGCCTCCGGATTACGATCCGCTTGCGCCGACGAAGCCGGGCGGCTTCCCCACGGAGATTCCGGAGCCCACTTACGAAATCGTCGTGTTCGAGAATAAATTTCCGTCTTTCCGCCGTAATCCGCCGGAGGCATCTATCTCAGGTACCGATTTGATGCCTGTATTGCCTGCCCAGGGAATTTGCGAGGTAGTCTGTTATACGCCTGAGCTCGACACGGAGTTGGCAAAACTGCCACTCACGAAAATTGAAGAATTGATCTACGTGTGGGCCGACAGGTTCGAAGCCCTGAGCGCCCACGAATTCGTGAAGTATGTATTCATCTTTGAGAATAAAGGACGAGAGATCGGCGTGACGCTGCAGCATCCGCATGGCCAGATTTACGCCTACCCATACGTTCCGCCGATTGCCGCGAAGGAACTGGACGCTGCGCGGAGGCACTACGGAAAAACCGGACGCGATCTACTGGGCGATGTGCTTGCCGAAGAGCTAAAGGACGGTCGCCGAATTGTCGCCGAGAACGAACACTTCGTCGCCATCGTACCATTTTTCGCGCGATATCCCTACGAGGTGCATATCCTGCCGCGTTCCGTGCGTCCGGCCATTATCGATTTCAACGCGGAAGAGAAGAGCGCGCTGGCCGCTATGATGAGCATTGTCATGGCAAAGTACAACAATCTCTGGAATCGCTCGATGCCTTACATCATGCTGATGCACCAGCGGCCGAGCGACGGAGACAGCGAACAGTATCGTTATTATCGTTTTCATATCGAGTTCTATCCGCCTTATCGAACGCCAGACAAACTTAAGTATCTGGCCGGTTCCGAGGCAGGCGCGGGCGTGTACATAAACGACACGCTCGCCGAAGTCACGGCAGGCACGCTGCGGGACACCCCCCCACGTGGCTAAAAGGAGAACATCACTTGAAGCGAATCAACAAGATCGTCCTCGTTGAACCACGCGCTCCCGGCTATCATGTTTACAGCAGGGTCGCACTCCCACGGCTCGGGCTTCCGCAGCTAGCTTCTATCATGAAGCGCGGCGGCTACAACGATATCACGATCTACTGTGAAGACCTCGCTCCCCTGAACTACGACGACATCTGCAGCGCCGATTTTGTCGGGATTTCGACGACAACCTCCACCGCCATGGCGGCGTATCGGCTCGGCGCGCTCGTAAAGAAGAAGAATCCAAAAGCGGTTGTAGTGATTGGCGGCGTCCATGTGACGTTCATGCCCGACGAGCCGTTCAGCGAGATCTTTTGCGATCAGTGGAAGATTCCGTATCCCGTTTGTGACCACGTGATAAAGGGTGAGGCAGAAGAGATCATCCTGCCGCTGATGCAGAGCTATGAAGCGGGCGATGTCCCCGCCCGCATCCTGGGAACGACGCTGCGCAACAACTTCAGTGAGAAGATCGATTATAAGAAGACGGTTCAAAATATCGACGACCTTCCGTTTCCGGATCTCGATTGCATCGTAGGCAAGGAGAAGATGCATATCGCTCCCGTGGTGACATCGCGCGGGTGTCCGTTCGACTGCACGTTCTGCTCGGTGATCGAGATGTTCAGCCAGAAGATGCGCTACCGCACCCTGGACCCGGGCGACCCCAGAAGCGTCATCGCCGAGATGAAGAACCTGAAAAGCAGCCGTCTGCCCTCCATCTTCTTCTATGACGACAATTTTAACGCCCACAATAAGCGAACGAAAGAGCTGCTTGAGAACATGATCCGCGCGAACGTCGTGCCCAAGGCCTGGACAGCTCAGGTGCGCGCCACGGAGATTGTTCGCGACCGTGAATTGCTGAAGCTCATGCAGCGGACAAACTGCATCATGCTTTATCTGGGATTGGAGTCGGTCAATCCGGCGACGCTGCTGGAGTACAACAAGAAGCAGAGCGTCGAGCAGATCGTAGAGGCGATCAAGATTCTGAGGGAGTACGGTATTCGCGCGCACGGGATGTTCGTATTCGGCGCGGACGGCGATACGGCCGAATCGATCCGCCATACGGCAAGTTTCGCGATCAAGCACGACATCAGCACCGTCCAGTTCATGATCCTCACGCCGCTGCCCGGCACTCGCTACTTCCAGCAGCTGCACGAGCAGGGCAGGATCTTCGACTACGACTGGTCACGGTATGACGCGCACCATACCGTCTACTGGCCAAAGCACATGAGCCCGTACGAGCTGCAGATCGAGACCTTTGAGGCCATGCGCAAGGTCTACGGCTGGAGCCGCATCGCGAGCCCCATCTTGAAGGGAAACTATCTCACCAGCTTCTTCCGCTATTACGGCCACAATCTCGTGGAAAAGCACAAGCAGAAGACCGCCCTCTATGAAGAGACACTCCCGCGGCGGGTAATGGCTGAGAGCGACTACCGCGAGGCGAAGCAGCTGATTAAGCTCGTGGGGTAGACACGACCGGGTGAGAGGGTAGCCGCGGCTACCCTCGCTTCTTCTTGGAAACCTCGTCCATCGTCTTCAGCATCGTCTTGGCGTCCATAAATGCGCCCTTCTTGATCACGTTGCCGTTTGCATCGAGGAATAAGACCACCGGGATTGCGCCGATATTATACTTCTTGACGATGCCGGGCTCTTTGTCGAAATTGATCAGCACAGGGACGAACTGTTTGGATCGCTCCACCACTTGCTTGTCCTGGTAGGTCGTCTTCAGCATCTGCTTGCACGGCCCGCACCAGGGCGCCCAGAAATCCACGAAGATGACTTTCTTCTCCTTGGCAGCCGTCTTCTTAGCAGCGTCAAGCGACTCCGTCCATGCGATCGGCCCATGGTCCTTGGCCGCATCCTCCGCCCGGGCGCCAACGCCGCCAACGAGCAGCAAAGCCCCCAAAGCTGCCGCCATTCTCATACCGTAATATGTTGCACTCATATCCACTCCTCCCCTACAAAAGGATCAACCAACGGCATTCGGCAGCAGGCAGTCGTACGAATGCCAACTGCCAACTTCCTTTCCTCACCATCCGCTCGCCTTGTACTCTTGAAACACCTGTTTGTATACCGCGTTCGTTTGTCCGGCGATCACATCCCAGTTAAATACGATCTGGACGCGCTTTGCGGCCTGCTCCGCCATCCAATGGGCGTGACCCGGATCGTGCAGAACGCGCAGGATTCCCCACGCCAGGCTGTCCGGGTTGTTCGCCCAGGTGACCGTTCCGGTGACATCGTGCTCCACCACCTCCGGCAGCCCGCCCGCATCAGAGACTACGACCGGCGTATGGGCCGCCATGGCCTCCAGCGCGACGATGCCAAACGGCTCATAGAGGCTTGGGAAGCAGGCGACGTCCGCTACTTTGTAGATTCTCAGGAGTTGGTCATCGGGGACAAACCCTGTGAAATAGACGTTGCGCGACATTCCGATCGCCTCTGCCTGGTCGACCAGATGCTGCCGATAGCCTCCGCCCGCTATGATGAGTTTCGTATCGTAATAGCCTGCCCTCACACGCGGCAATGCATCAATCAGTACCTGACAGCCTTTTTCTCTCACGCCGCGCCCGACAAACATCACGATTTTCTCGTTCGGGGTGGCATATTGTGCGCGCGTTTCACGGGCCTCCTGCTCGCCAAAGGCAAAATCGAATTTCTCCGCGTGGATGCCGTTGTAGATGACATCCAGTTTATCGGACGGCGCCCGGAGCGCGTACTCGACCTCGCCCTTCATGAATCCAGAGCAAACGATAACGCGCCACGCCTCCGTTACGAGATCGACCTCGATGGAATTGATGTAACGGGAGATCTCTGAGTGGATGCCGCTATTCCGGCCGTATTCCGTGGCATGGATAGTCGCGACCAGCGGAATTTTATACCTGTGCTTCAGCTGGACGCCAGCGAAGTAGGCGAGCCAATCGTGTGCGTGCAGCAGGATACTGTCTGCTTCCTTCAAATCTTTCGCGTTCTTTGTCTTTTTCTTCGTTGTCAGCCAGCCCTGGATCAGAGCATCGGCGCGATCGCGCATCGCCGCGTTCAGCTGGTGGACCCAGTGCACGAAGTCCTTATGGCCACCGGGCGCATCGTAAGCGGCCACCCTGTGTATGTGAACGTTATTGAAGACCTCTTCATCCGCGGCGCCGGGAAAGTCGCAGGTCACGACATGGACTTCCATTCCCGGCAGCTTCGCGAGAGACCAGGAGAGCTCTTCGACGTGACGCGCAATGCCGCCTACGATTTTCGGCGGGTATTCCCAGGAAAGCATGACTATGCGCACAGGCGGCTCCTATGGGTTGATTATTGGTGTTCGGCATTCGGCACTCTGCAGTCGGCAGTCGACATTTGGCATTTGGCGGCCGGGCTTAGCCTTGGGCATGGTTCGACGGCAGTTTGCCGCCTTCCTGCTCTGCAATCGAGGCATCGGCAGGAAACTGTCATGACGCCGAAGAAAACAGGGGTACCTTCTACCGACAAGGAATCAACATGTCCATAAGACTCTTTTCTATCGCTGTGCTCCTTTGCCTCGGCGCTGCGCAGGCTTCTTTTGCTCAGGGTAACAACGTTCCGCCTGCCCGGCTCCGCGATGTCCACCGGATCGTCTGCCTCGGCGACAGCATCACTCAGGGCGGCGAAGCGCCGGGTGGATACGTGTGGCTTGTAAGGCGCTACCTCACGGCTCTTTATCCGGACATCGAGGTGATCAACGCGGGAATTTCCGGCCATAAATCGACCGATATGCTGGAGCGTTTCCAGCGCGACGTACTCGACAAGAAGCCGCAAATGGTCACGATCAGCGTTGGTGTGAACGATGTCTGGCACGGTTTCTACGATAATCATCCGGAAGGGGACGGGCCGCGCGGCGTCAAGCTGGAGGACTATCGCAAGAACGTTGAGGAGATGGTCAGGCGCGCTTCCGACGCAAAAATCAAGGTCGTGCTGTTGTCCACGACCGTCATCCACGAGGATCTGGAAAACCGCGAGAACGCGAAGCTCGTAGGTTATAATGCGGCGCTTCGCGATATCGCACGTTCCCATAACTGCCATTTCATCGATTTTCAGAAGCCGTTCGCCGCGCTTATCAGGGCCTACAGGTCGACAGGCGCGCGGGACCTGCTGCTAACGGTGGATGGCGTGCATATGAACCCGCTGGGCAACAAAGTGATGGCCAACACGATACTGACCGGCCTGGATGTTCCGCCCGATTTGCGAGAGGGCGTGCGTGAGGCGGCGGAGAAGAGGTGAGTGGGGCCCGATCCGTCCGCTTTGTCAACTTACTCCTGATGCGGTGAAACGGCATTGAATGCCGTATACCGATTGCCAAATGCCAAATGCCGAACGCTGAATACCGAATGCCAAATCCGACACGGATTTCTCTATGAATGAAAGCTATCGCGCGACGTTAATC
>Ga0068855_100010985_pt1 | contig 10926 bp, 10 predicted proteins | sample KBSCornC52_FD_66592 | JGI IMG/M metagenome (GOLD analysis project Ga0068855, IMG submission 66592) | Corn rhizosphere microbial communities from Kellogg Biological Station, Michigan, USA - KBS Corn C5-2 | ecosystem: Host-associated > Plants > Roots > Rhizosphere > Soil ... | reverse complement strand
ACGTCGTCTACGCCGTGGACCGCGTCTCCGAGCAGGTCCTGCTCCAGCGGTTCGCGCGGCTGGCCGACGAGTGGCCCTGCCTGCTGATCGCCGAAGGGCTGGGGCAGGACGGCCGGCGGCTGCTGCCATCCGGGATCGAGGAGGAACAGGCCGAGATCGTCGTGATCGTCGACCCGATCGACGGCACCCGGGGCCTCATGTACCAGAAGCGCTCGGCCTGGATCCTGACCGGCGTGGCGCCGCGTCCGCCGGCCGGGCGCGCGGCCACGCTGGCGGACCTGCGCCTGGCGGTGCAGACCGAGATCCCGACGCTGAAGCAACACCTGTGCGACGTCGCCTGGGCGGTGGCGGGCGCGGGCGCCGCCGCCGAGCGGGTCGATCGCGTCGGCGGCACGCGCCGCCCGCTGGCGCTGCGGCCGTCCGGCGCGGCCACGCTCGCCCACGGGTTCGGGAGCCTGGCCAAGTTCTTCGCCGGCACGCGGGCCGCCCTGGCCGACATCGACGACGCCGTCATCGCGCGCTTGCAGGCGGCGGGCGGCGATGGCGAGGCGCTGGTGTTCGACGACCAGTACATCTCGACCGGCGGCCAGCTCTACGAGCTGATGTGCGGACACGACCGATTCGTGGCGGACGTACGCCCGCTGCTGATTCCCGGGCTGCGGGCCCGCGGCGCGCCGGCGCCGCTGTGCGCGCACCCGTACGATCTGGCGACCGAGCTGGTGGCGCGCGAGGCGGGCGTGATCGTGACGGATCCGGCGGGCCAGCCCCTGCGGGCGCCGCTGGACGTCACGACCGACGTGGCCTGGATCGGGTTCGCGAATCCGGCGCTGGCCCAGACGGTGGGCGAGGCTCTACGCGCCGAGCTGACGTCCCGCGGCCTGCTCTGAGGCACGCCCATTGTGGGCGCGGGCTCCGTGCCTACATTGGCCGCAACGGTTGACCATGGATGAGCGCAAGCGATCGAAAACGGGCGGGGGTCCCAAGCGCCGCGCCGGGTCCGCCAAGCGCGAGGCGGCCGCGATGCGCCTCAACTTCGACTGGTTGACGGAGGTGCTGGCGGTCGGCGGCTGCTTCCCGATCCAGGCGGCCGAGCGGCTGGCGCTGGAGCACGGCATCTCGCGGGTGGTGGACCTGCGGGACGAGGAGTGCGACGAAGAGCTGTCGCTGGCCCGCCACGGGATTCGCCTGTTGCACCTGCCCACCGAGGACTGCTCCGCGATCGCGCGCGACAGCATCGCCCACGGCGTGGCCTGGGTGCGGGCGGCGCTGGCCGCCAAGCACCGGGTGCTGATCCATTGCCAGCACGGCATCGGGCGCAGCGCGCTGTTGGCCATGTGCGTGCTGGTCGACGGCGGCATGCCGCCGCTGGCCGCCATGAAGCTGGCCAAGGACGCGCGGGCCGTCATCTCGCCCAGCCCCGAGCAGCTGCGGGCCTTGATGGCCTTTGCGGCCGAACGGCGCGCCGGCGAGACCTGGACCGTGCCCAGCTTCGACGAGCTGGCCGCCATCGCCTACCGGCACCTCAACTGGCAAGCGGGCGAGGTCGGTTCCGGCTCGACGCCGTGATCGTCTTCGGCGATCGGACGCGGGTCCGGTCGCCGGCCGCGGCGATCGCCGCGCTGCGGGCGTCGCTGGCGCGCCCGCCCGAAGAGCCGCCCGGGATAGAGCGGCACGCCGCGCTGGTGTCGCTGCTGCTGGCGGCGGGCGAGCTGGCCCAGGGGCTGGCGGACGCGGCCTTCGCGCGCGCGGGGCGCGAGGGGCAGGACCCCGCCGCATCGGCCGCGCTGGCGGCGGCGGTGGCGCTGGGACGCGCGGTCTGGCGCTCGCAAGCCGCGGGCTACGCCGGCGCGCCGGTGGACGCTGACTGCGCGGCCGCGCTGGACCGGCTGGCGGAGCTGGCGCTGCCGGACCCGATCGCGGTGCGGGCGGGCGAGGGCTTCCAGCACTACGCCGTCTATCCCGAGACGTACGCCTCCGCCGCCGCGGCGAGCTTCGCATCGGGTCCGGCGCCCCTGGTGGTGGGGATCCGGTCGATCGGCACGACCCTGGCCGCGGCGGTCGCGGGCGCGCTGCCCCGGTCCGCCGCGCTCCCCGTCACCGTGCGGCCCGTCGGTCCGCCGTTCGAGCGGCGCCTGGCGTTGGGGGACGACCTGGCGCGAGCGCTGGCCGGCGCGCGCGGCCGGCCCGTGGCGGTGGTCGACGAGGGGCCCGGGCTTTCCGGCAGCTCGTTCGGTGCGGTGCTGGACGCGCTGCAGGCGGCGGGCGTTCCGGAGGGCGACGTCCGCGTGTTTCCGTCGCACGCCGGTGACGTCGGCCCGGCCGCCAGCCCGCGCACCCGGACCCGCTGGGCCGCGGTGGCGCGCGCGCACGTCCCCTTCGAAGCGGCGTTCCTCGACCCGGGACGGCCCGGCTTGCGGCAATGGGTGGCGGACCTGATCGGCCCGATCGACGAGCCGCCCGAGGATCTGGGGGGCGGCGGCTGGCGCCGGCTGATCTGGCCCGACGCCGCCGCCTGGCCGCCGGCCATCGCCATGCGCGAGCGGCGCAAGGTTCTGTTGCGGGCCGGCGGCCAGCGCTTCCTGGCGCGCTTCGTGGGGCTGGGCGAGCCCGGCCAGGCGGCGGCGGCCCGGGCCGAGGCGCTGGGCGCGGCCGGCTTCTCAGCGCCGGTGGTCGGCGTGCGGCACGGGTTTCTGCTGACCCGCTGGTGGGAGGCGGCGCGGCTCTGGCCGGCGCCGCCGCCCGACACGCGCGCGCGGCTGCTCGATTGGCTGACCGATTATCTGTCGTTTCGCGCCGATCGCTTTGTGGGTGAGCGGGGCCTGGGCGCCGGGCCGGCGGAGCTGCTGGAGATGGCCCGCCTCAACGTCATCGAGGCGGGCGCTCCGGCCGCCGCGGCCCGGTTCGAGCGGTTCGCGTCCTGGTTGCCGGCGCTGTCGCGCGCGGCGCGGCCCATCGCCGTCGACGGCCGCCTGCACGGCTGGGAGTGGCTGCTGTTGCCCGACGGGCAGCTCTGGAAGACGGACGCCGTCGATCACTGCGACGCGCACGACCCGATCGGGTACCAGGACCTCGCCTGGGACGTGGCCGGCGCGGCGATCGAGCTGCAGCTCGATGAGGGCGAGCGCGCGGGGCTGCGGCGGGCGCTCGCCTCCAGGGGACACCCGATCGAGCCGGAGCCGCTGGCCTTCTATCAGGCCGCCTACCTGGGGTTTCAGGTGGGCCTGCATGCGAGCGCGGTGCCGCTGGCGTCCGACCCCGCCGAGGCGGCGCGCCTGTCGCGGGCGGCCGACCGCTATCGCCGGTGGCTGGACGCCGGGCCAGCGCAGCCTTAGAGAGGGGACGTGGACGTCGCCGGCGCGCTGGCCGACCTGGAGGGCGGGCAGGGGGACCTGCTGGTGGTCGCCGCTCACCCGGACGACGACGTCATCGGCGCCGGGGCGCTGATGGCGCGCGTGCGGCGGGTGGACGTGCTCTACGTGACCGACGGCGCCCCCCGCGACGGGCGCGACGCGCGCGCGCATGGCTTCGCCGACGTGGCGGCGTACGCGGCGGCCCGCCGCCGCGAGGCCGAATCGGCGCTGGCGTTCGCGGGCGTCCCGCCCGAGCGGCTGGCCTGGCTGGGCGTCGCCGACCAGCAGGCGACGTTCGCGCTCGATCGCGTGGCGCTGGCCGTGCGCGAGCGGCTGGTCGCGACGCGGCCGCGCGTCGTGCTGACACACGCCTACGAGGGGGGCCATCCCGATCACGACGCGACCGCCTTCGCCGTGCACGCCGCGCTGCGGACGACGGTCGACCTGGGCGGGCCCGCGCTGCTGGAATTCGCGGGCTACCACGCCAGCGCCGGTGCGGGCCGCGCCACCGATTTCCTGCCGGTGGACGGCTGCCCGCCGCTCACCCGCGAGCTGGACGCGCGGGAGCAGCGGCTGAAGACCGCGATGTTCGCCTGCCACGCCAGCCAGGCGGCCGTGCTGGCTGGCTTCTCGGTGGTGCGCGAGCAGTTCCGCCGCGCCCCGCGCTACGACTTCGACCGGCCGCCGCACACCGGGGCGCTGCTGTACGAGCGCCGGGACTCGGGCGCCGAATGGGGCATCGACGGCGCGCGCTGGCGGCGCGAGGCCGCCGCCGCGCGCGACCGCCTGGCCAGGGGCGTCTGATGCGGCGGCTCGCCGTCGTCCAGGTGGCCTACGCGCTGGCCGAGGTCGGCCCCGACGCCGTCGGCGGCGCGGAGCAGATCGTCAGCACGCTCGATCGCGCGCTGGCCGCGGCCGGACATCGCTCGATCGTCGTCGCGCCGTCGGGGTCGCGCGTCGCCGGCGAGCTGGTGGCGACCGGGCCGGTCCCGGCGCAGTTCGACGCCGGGAGCCGCGCGGCGGCCAGCCGCCAGCAGGGCGCCGTGCTGGCGCGCGTCCTCGAGGCGGCGCAGCCCGATCTGGTCCATCTCCACAGCGTCGATCTGCACGACCACCTGGCCGTGTGCGACGGCCTGCCGGTGCTGGCGACGCTGCACCTGCCGGTGTCGTTCTATCCGCCGGCGCTGTTCGCGCCGCGCGCCGGCGGCCGGGTCACGTTTCAATTCGTGTCCGCGTCGCAGCGGCGGACCGCGCCGCCGTCGCTGGCGGACGCGCCCGTCATCCCCAACGGCGTCGACTTGAGCCTGTTTCGCCCGCGGCGGCCTCGGCGTGGCTTCGCGCTGGCGCTGGGACGCGTCTGCCCGGAAAAGCGGTTCGACCGCGCGCTCGACGCCGCGGCCCGGGCCGGCGTGCCGCTGGTGATCGGCGGGCGCGTCTATCCCTTCCCGGATCACGTCCGCCACTTCCAGACCGAGATCGCGCCGCGGCTGGGCCCGCGGGCCCGGTTCGCGGGCCCGCTGGCGCTGGCCCGCAAGCGGCGCTTGCTGGCGGCGGCGCGCTGCCTGGTGGTGGCCAGCGACGTCGCCGAGACCAGCTCGCTGGTGGCGCTGGAGGCGCTGGCCAGCGGCACGCCGGTGGTGGCCTGGCGCGCGGGTGCGCTGCCCGAGATCGTCGAGCACGGACGGACCGGCTTCGTCGTCGACGGCCAGGCCGAGCTGGCCGACGCGCTGGTGGCGGCGGCGGCGCTGGACGGCGCGGCCTGCCGCCAGGCGGCCGAGCTGCGTTTCGGCGCCGCGCGGATGAGCGAGGCCTACTTCGCTCTCTACGCCGCCGTGTCCCGCTTCCGCCACCTCGCGCATGACTACATTCTTCGTATGGACAAGCGACCTGCAGAGGCGACTGAACCGCGCAGCAAGGACGCGCCGGCCCAGCCGGCGCCCAAGGATCACGACAGCCACGGCACGCCGTTCGAACGCGTGCCCGGCCCGGGACCGAACGACCAGGGCAAGGGCGCCGCGGGGCGCGAGGCGCTCGACCGCATCGAGCACAACCACTGACCGCCGCCATCCAGGTCACATCGTGAATCGGGTGGTGGCGGCCGCGCTGGCTCCGTTCGTGAGCCGGCGCGGGTGGGCGAGGGGTGTTCGTTACGGCGCGGGCGCGGCCGCGGTGGGCTGGTGGGCCTGGGCGCGGCGGCCGCGTCCCTCGCCGCTGGCGGGGAAGGCGGCGCTGGTCACGGGCGGGTCGCGGGGTCTGGGCCTGCTGATCGCCCACGAGCTCGCCAGCCGGGGCTGCCGGGTGGCGCTGCTGGCGCGCGATCCGAACGAGCTGCAGCGGGCGGTCCGCTCGTTCCGGGACGAGGGGTTCGAGGCGCTGCCGCTGGCCTGCGACGTCGCCGATCCCAAGCAGATCGACCGCGCGCTGTCCGAGATGGTCGAGCACTTCGGCAGCCTCGACGTGCTGGTGAACGACGCCGGCATCATCCAGGTCGCGCCGCTGGACGCGCTGACCCGCGCGGACTTCGAGCAGGCCATGGCCATCAATTTTTGGGGGACGGTCAACGTCACGCTCACCGCGCTTCGCTACATGCGCCCACGCGGCGAGGGGTGGATCGCGAACGTCACCTCGATCGGCGGCAAGGTCGCCGTGCCGCACCTCCTGCCGTATGCCTGCGCCAAGTTTGCGGCCGTCGGGTTCTCGGAGGGGCTGCGCGCGGAGCTGGCCGGCACCGGGATCAAGGTGACCACCATCGTGCCGGGCCTCATGCGGACCGGCGGCGAGGCGCACGCGGTGTTCAAGGGCCAGCAGCGCTACGAGCGGGCCTGGTTCAGCATCGCGGCCGAGACGCCCGGCCTGGCCATGAGCGCCCGGCGGGCCGCGCGCCGGATCGTGGCCGCCATCGAACGCGGCAAGGCCGAGATCGTCGTGGGCGTGCCGGCCAAGATCCTGCGTCTCACGAAGGAGTTGCTGCCGAACCCGACGCTGGCGGCGCTGGCCGTGGCCGACCGGATCCTGCCCGCCGCGCACCGCGAGTAGCCCGGGCGACCGCGCGACGCTAGCCGCTGCGGCTCGCGTGGCGCCGGGCGTCGGACGTCTGGTGATGATCGGGCTGGCGGTGCATCTCGCCCGACACGAGCGCGGTGACCACGCCGTAAAGGGCGTGCGCGCCCAGGTCGGTGGCGTTCTCGGCCAGCGACTTGCGCCAGGGCGGACGCTTGGCTCCGAGGGACGGCATGAGCAGCCACGATCCGAACAGCCAGGTGACGGCACCGAACAGGGCGCCGCTGGCGGGGGCCGGGCGGCGGGTCGCCAGCAGACCGTAGGCCGCTCCCAGCGTGGCGCCGTACCCCAGGTGCAGCGCCTGATCCAGCGCGTGGTGAAGCGCGGGCTCACGCGGGACGCGCAGGTCCACGCGATCGGCCAGCCATTCCTCGGCGGTCTGCGAGACCGTCTTGTCGATGGCGCCGGCCCGCCGGACCGCCAGCCGCAGCGCCGTCATGCAGGCCGCGCCCACGACCCCGCCGAGGGCGCCGTAGACGACGCCGCGTCCTCGTCCGGACATCGGGCGCCTCACAGGTTCTTGGGCGCCGTGCCGGTCCCGGCGGCGCGATCGTCGGCGTGCCGTTCGATGGCCTCCTCTTGCTTCTCGGCCTGGATCTCGCGGTCGTCCTCGGGCGTGGACTTCTTCGGTTGGAAGCGCCCGGGGTTGGGCGGCGGGCTCTCGCGCGGGTGCACGGCCGGCTCGCGCCCGGCCACGCGGTCCGCGCCGGCCTCGCTCTGGCCGGGCGGCGACTCGGCCACGGCGTCCCCTTTCCATCGATTGTCACCGCGACTGTCAGGGCGATTGTCAGGCATGGTCGCTCCTCCCCCTTGATACTGAGGCCGACCCAGCCACCGGCTACCCCTCACGCGGAACGAGAGGGGGACGGGCTCACGAATGGCCGCTGGCGGCCGGATGGCTCAGCGGCAGCGCGCCGACGGATGACCTCTCCGGAAGCAGGCCCAGCGCCTCCTCGTCCGACGCGAGCGGAAGCGTGAAGCAGAAGCGTGAGCCGCGCGGGACCTCCAGGTCGGCCCAGATGGACCCTCCGTGCGCCTGGACGATGGCCCGCGAGATGAACAGCCCCAGGCCGCGCCCCCGGCGGGCGGACTCGGCGGCCTGCGCGTAACGGCCGAACAGCCGGGGCGCCAGATCGGCGGGGATGCCCGGGCCCGAGTCGGTGACCGTGATCAGCACCCGCGCGCCCGAGCGCTGCGCGGCCACGCCCACGGTTCCCCCGCGCGGCGTGAACTTCAGGGCATTGCCCACCAGGTTGTACAGGACCTGCACCACCCGATCGCGATCGCAGCGGACGCGGCAGGCCTCGCGCGCCAGGTCGGCGCGCAGATCGATGCCCTTGTCGCCCGCGATGGGCCGCAAGAGCTCGATCACGTCCTCGAGGATCTTGGCCAGGTCCTCGTCGGCCAGCTCGATCGACAGGCGGCCGGCGTCGATGCTGGCGACGTCCAGCAGGTCTTCGACCATGTGCCGCATCTGCTGAACGCCGCGGCGAATTCGTTCCAGCTGCTTCCACCCGCGGCGCCGCTCGGATTCGGGCGCGCTGTTCAGCAGCATGTCGACGCTCAGCAAGATGCCCATCAGCGGGTTCTTCAGATCGTGCGACACGAACGACAGAACCTGCTCGCGCGCCCGCACCGCGCGCTGCGCGTCGTCGTAAAGCCGCGCGTTCTCGATGGCCATCGCCACGCGATAGGCCAGATCTTCCGCGGTCGAGAGGTCGGGGCCGGCGAACGGACGCCCGGACTCCGCCGCCACCAGGGTGAGCACGCCCAGCGCTTCGCCGCGCATCACCATCGGCACGTACATGATCGACCGCGGCGCGCAGGCCCGCACGAACCCCTCGTGCGAGACGCCGCTGCCGTCCCCGCCGGCGGCCAGCGGGTGGTAGTCGCGAATCAGGATCGGGCGCCGCAGCTCCAGCGCCGCCGCCAGGGCGGTCCCGCGGTGCGCCACCGGCGTCTGCAACCGCGCCGCCCGCGCCAGCCGGTGTCGATCGCGGCGGGCGTCCGCCAGCTCGATGCGCGTCAGGCCACGAACCGGATCGCGCACGTCCGCGATGCAGACGTCCGCCAGGAGCGGCACCGCGTCCCGGACCACGGCCGCCACGTTGGCGGCGTAATCGAACGAGGACGAGAGCAGGCCGCTGGCGCGGGCCAGGAAGCTCAGCACCTCCTGCGCGTGCTTGACCGCCGAGATGTCCGTCAGCGTGGTGCGGCAGCCGGTGATGTCGCCGCCGCCGTTGAGCAACGGCGTGCTCACCATCTGCATGGTCGACGGGCGGCCGTGCCGCCGCGCCACCACGATCTCGGTCGAGACGCGGATGTTCTCGCCCAGGCAGCCGTGCACGTGCGCCCGCACCGCGGCGCGCGCCTCCTCCGGGACCAGGGCGGCCAAGGCGCGCCCCAGCAGGTTGGTCCGCTCGATCCGCAGGAACAGGGCGGCGGTCAGGTTCGCGTCCGCGATGCGTCCCTGCCGATCCAGCGTGAGATACGCCACCGGTGCGAAGTCGTACAAATCGGCGTAGCGGGCGCGCGACTCCTCGAGCAGCGTCTGCGACTCGCGCAGCTCGCGGTTCTGCAGCTCGAGCTCGGCGCGGTGAACCTCGAGCTCCTGGACGAGGTGGCGCACCTCCTGGACCAGCTCCCGCGGATCGGGTCCGCTCTCCATTTCGCGCAGCGCGCCGGTGAGGGTGAGGGCCCGCTCGCTCCGGTAGAGGGGAACCGCGTCAGACTCTCTGCGTGAGCTCTCCATCCCAAATCCTTTCGGCCGCCCAACCCCGTTTCACACCGCACGGCGTGTGCTCACGTCATCACGGCCCCCCTCCGCAACGACGCGCACCCGCCAGACGCAACGGAGCATCCTCTCCGCGTGCGAACGCGTCAAGCCGTGATCGCACCTGATCTCGCGCCTCAGTTGGGCGAGGTCGAGCTGCCGACGGAGGGTCCCACGGCCGGGCCGGCGGTCCCGGTGGTGCCTGCTCCTGGGCCCGGATCCGGTCCCAGCTTCACGTCCGTCGGAAGGATCACGCCCTTCTTGCTCGACGGGGGCGGCACCGGCTCGGAGCTCGCCGACGGCGGCGGCGCATCGGCTGGCCGCTGGGCAGGGCTCGGCGTGGCGCACGACAGAAACAGCACTGTCAGGAACGCGGGAGCCGTTCGATGAAGCACGCGTGCCAGCATCCGAAAATATCTTAAGACCGGATGCTCAGGCAGGAATGGGTCAGCCGAAGGTTTCGCCGTTCCATCCCCAGAGATAACCGACCGCGTCGGTGAACTCGACGTAGATGCGGTCGCGGCCGACGCCCAGCCCGGACGACAGCCGGTCGCACAGCGCGGCCGAGAGCGCGTGGGTGTCGTCGGCGGTCATCTTGCCGACGTTCTTCACGGTGACGAAGGCGGCCGGCGCGGGCGTGCCCCCGAACGTCATGGCCAGATTGGGGCAGAGGCAGGTCATCACCCAGCGTTCCGGCTTCTGAAACTTCGCGGCGAGCAGCTTCGAAAGGTCGGCCAGCAGCGCCTTCTGCGCGTCGGCCGCGGGCGGCGGGGCGGAGGTGAAGACCGAAACCAAGGGCATTTCGCTCTCCTAACCTGTCCCGGCCGCCCCGGCAACCGCGCTGTTGTCCGGAGCGTTCCTGTGTTACGAGGGGCGCATGACAACAGGATTGAAGAAGATCGCGGGCCTCGCCTGCGCGTTCGCGCTGGTGACGGCGGCCGGCTGCAAGCGGTTCGGCGGCGGCGGCAGCGCCAACCCGACCACCGAGGACGAGAAGACCCTCTACACGCTGGGGATGTTGCTGGGGCGCAACCTCGGCACCTTCAACCTCAACGCCAGCGAGGTGGAGCTGGTCAAGGCCGGGCTCAGCGACATGGTCCTCAAGCGGCCCCACAAGGTCGACCTCGACACCTACGGGCCGAAGGTCGACGCGCTGGCGCGCAAGCGCGGCCAGGAGCGCGTGGAGATCGAGAAGCAAGAGTCGAAGAAGTACCTGGAACAGGCGGCCCGCGAGCCGGGGGCGGTGGTCTCGCCGTCGGGCATGGTGTTCAAGACCATCACGCCGGGAACCGGCGCGACGCCCAGCCCCACCGATCGGGTCACCGTGCAGTACGAAGGCAAGCTGACCGACGGGACCGTGTTCGACAGCTCGCGCAAGCGGAACATGCCGGCCACGTTCCCGCTGAACGGCGTGATCAAGTGCTGGACCGAGGGCGTGGGGCGCATGAAGGTCGGCGAGAAGGCGCAGCTGGTCTGCCCCTCGGCGATCGCCTACGGCGACAGCGGCCGGCCCCCGACCATTCCGGGCGGCGCCACGCTGATCTTCGAGGTCGAGCTGATGAGCATCGCGCCGCAGAACGTGGCCAGCGCGCCCACGCCGCCGGTCACGCTGCCGCCTCAGGGGAGCGGCAACAAGTTGCAGCTGTCGTCGCCCGGCAAGCTTCACGCCCCCGGCGCCAAGAAGTAGCGCGCCACCAGCAGCGTCACGTCGTCGTCGAGACGTGGCGCGAAGGCGTCCAGCGC
>Ga0068855_100010984_pt1 | contig 10927 bp, 8 predicted proteins | sample KBSCornC52_FD_66592 | JGI IMG/M metagenome (GOLD analysis project Ga0068855, IMG submission 66592) | Corn rhizosphere microbial communities from Kellogg Biological Station, Michigan, USA - KBS Corn C5-2 | ecosystem: Host-associated > Plants > Roots > Rhizosphere > Soil ... | reverse complement strand
GATCCCTGGCGTCTTCGCCATGCTGATGGATCGCAGCCACGATATCCCAGCGTTGGGCGGGCGCGATGCGCTGGGCGGCGCCATCGAGATAAAGGCGGACGATCGGCGACGGATCCTGGTGCGCGATCTCGCCAAAAGCTCGCACGATCTTGTCGGATGGCTGGCCCTTTTCGCAGGCCAGCTGAATCGCCCACGAGCGAACGTAGGGATCCTCGCTCTTGAGCAGCTTGAGCGTGTCCTCTTCCTTCAACCCATCGACGACGTGCAACGCCCAAAGCAGGCGGAGCTGCCCCTCGGTGCTGGAGACGCCGTGATAGCCGGCCTTCAGCTTCATGACCAGCATCTTGCCATCGAGCGCGAGCAGGTCGCGCAGTTTTTGACGCGCCGCCGGAGTGAGGTTTCCAGCCGCGGCTCGTTCCTCGAGGATGCGCCGCGCGTGACGGCTCATCCATTCGTGTTCGTCGAGCAGCGCCATCACGAGTTCGTCGTCTGTCTTCTTCTTCATGTCGACGAGCGTCGTTTTCGTATCTCCGTAGGTGATCTTGAAGATGCGGCCGTTGCTGCGGTCGTGGATGTCGGGGTTGCTATTGTGGCACTGGTTCTTGTCGTACCAGTCGATCATGAAGCAGGAGCCGTCCTGGTCGTATTGCAGGTTCACGATCTGCGACCACGAGTCATTGAAAAGAATGAAGTCCGGGGCGTGATGGCCGATGTAGCCGCTGCCGCTTTTCTCCAGCGTATCCTCATTGATCCGCGCTCCGTGGATGTTGTTCATGAAAGTCTGGCCGTAGTATTTTTCCGGCCAGCTTCCGCCCTGGTAAACCATCATCCCGGCGTGGGCGTGTCCTCCGCCCGCGGCATCGCTTTTGCCATTGCCGGCATGGGGTGTCTTGCTCGCGTAATGCACGTGATCGGCGATGGTCTTGATGTCGTCGTAAAGGTTCGGATTGAAGTGCTGGCCGGCCTGTCTCATGAAGTGGCCACCCGGGAAGAGATTCCAGAGGTGCGGGATGACGCAGGCTTCGGTGATGCAATGGCCGTACTGGTTGAAATCGATGCCCCATGGGTTGCTCGTGCCCTCGGCGAAGACCTCGAACTGATGCCGCACCGGATGATAACGCCACACCCCTGCATTGATGCGCGTCCGGTCCTTTTCCTCCGTGCCCGGCTTGCCCACCACGCTTTGCGTGAAGACGCCGTGGCAGCCATAGAGCCAGCCATCGGGGCCCCAGTTGAAGGTGTTGAGCGTCTCGTGCGTGTCGCCGTAGCCCCAGCCATCGAGCAGGATCTGCGGCGGGCCAGCCGCCTTCGGCGTGTCGCCATCGTGCAGCGGGATATACATGAAATACGGCGACGCGCCGACCCAGACACCGCCAAAGCCAACCTCGAGACCGCTGACCAGATTGAGCCCCTCGGCGAAGACGGTGCACTTGTCGAATTTGCCGTCGCCGTTTTTGTCCTCGAAACAAAGGATGCGATCGTGCCCGCCAAAGATGTCCTTGAGCTGCGCCTCGGTCGGCTTGGTGCGATCGGTGCCCGGTGCGTGATCATCCTTCGGCGGTGTTCCGATGCGGCGTGGATAGGTGTAGCCTTCCGCGACCCAGATCCGACCGCGGTCATCGATGCAGAAAGCGATCGGCTGCTTCACATCGGGTTCGCCGGCGAAAAGCGTGGCGTGGAAGCCAGGCGGCAGCGTTATCTCCTTCGGCGCCTGCTCCGGCGGGAGTCCGGCGAATTTGTAGATGTCCTTCGGGAGACCTGGCGCCTCGGTAGTCGCATTCACGAGCGCGGCGTAGTTTCCGAAATCCGGCTTCTCCTTGTAAAAACGGAAGTCGTCGAAATTCACGTGACCCCAACCGCCGCTCTCTTCATCGACGATGCGGATGAAGATCTCCTTGTCCTTTAGCGGCTGAAGGTCGACGACCACCGGGAGCATCGTCTCGGAATTCTGCCCGCGAGCGGTGAAGAAGACTTGGTTGGTCTCCGCTTTGACCAATTCCACCCGCGTGCCGGGCAGATTGCCGCCACCGAGGCGGAAGGCCGCCCACGGATGCGTGACCTTGAACGGCACCGAGCTCAGTGTGCCGTGCGGTTTGTCCAGCAGCTTCTCGTAGCCGCCAATCCAATAGTCGCCTCGCGGGTTGGCATGCTTGCCGTTGCCATTGATCCGGTGCTGGTCGATTTCGCCCTTGATGGGCTGGTATTTGAAAGCTTCCCCCTCGGCCGTCCAATCCTTCAGTGTGCCGGTCTCAAAATCGGTATTGAGCGGTTTGCCATCCTTGCCCAGCGGCAGTTCACCCTGCGGCATGGCGGCGTTGGAAGGAGCGGTCACCTTCGTCGAGGAAGCCGGCGCCGGCGCGGGTGTCTGCGCGATACTGACGTTCTCCACGAAGGCCGGATTCGCTTTCGGCTGCGCCTTTTCATACTCCTCCGCGCTGACGGATTTTTTCTGCTGGAGGTGGACGAACGTGCCCTTCTTGTTGCCAACGATGATGTCCGGCAACCCATCACCATTGACATCGCCGACCACCACCTGCGTGCCGACACCGGAGTCGTCATCGATCAGATGTGGGACGAAATCGACATCCTTGCCGTGGCGGACGAGCTGGAACCAATACAGGACCGCCGGTGCATTCGGCTCGGGATCGCCATGGTTGCCATGCGCCCAAAAGCGTTTGCCGACGACGATATCCTTCAGACCGTCACCATCGATGTCCACCAACTCCAGCGCATGCAACTGAGAGAAGTGGACGCCATAGCGATTCTCCTCCGGCTTCTCACCCATGATGAGGTGCTTGCGGAAGCTGATCTCGCCTTTCTCCCGCACCTGCTCCCACCAGGCGAGGCCGTAACCATGCGCCGCCGTGCTGCCGACGATATCCGCGAAGCCATCGCCATTCACATCGTAGACGTAGAACTGGGCGCCGGGATCGAAATTCACCGCGTGATGTTTCCACACGTGATCACCGGCGAGCGACGCCGGTTGTTCCCACCAGCCGCCCGCTTCGATGATGTCCATCTTGCCATCGCCATTCACATCGCCCACGCCGAGTCCGTGGGTGAAGCGTCCCCAACTGCCCTTCGGCGAAATAGGATGGAACGTCCACGGCTTCGTCGGATCGCTCCAGTCCGCCTTGGCGTAGCCGAAGTAACCGCCGCTGTTGCAAATAATCTCGGGCTTCCCGTCGCCATCGATGTCCGCAAAGGTCGGCGACTCATTGTCCACCGTTTCGAAAATCGTGTGCTTTTTCCACGGGCCTTCCTTGCCCTGCGGGTTTTCGTACCACGAAGCGTCTTTGCCGGGGAAACCGTAGATCAGAATGTCCGGCCAGCCGTCGCTGTTGAAATCGTAAACGAAGGCGAAAAAATTGTCCGAGTAGACATTCTTCGTGCCGAGCCCACCTTCGAAACCCGGGATGGTCTCTTCCTTGCCATCGGCGCCGGTCCGCTTGAAGGTCTGCGCGGCGGGATAGAACTCGTGGCGGACTTTGAAGTCGGGACCTTCGTACCAGTAGGGGCCGGAGACGATGTCCATTTTACCATCACGATTGAAGTCGCCGAAGGCGGCGCCTTCACACCAGAAATGGTTATCGAGCTGGTGCTTTTTGAACGTATGCAGGACAGGGTCAGCGGCCAGAGCCACGGACGCGAAGAGGCCAAGAAGGGCAAGAGCGCAGGGGAACGCTTTCATAGAAATGGGAGAGTGGGACGACTGGAGACGATTTCCTGACTGGGGAAAATCTCCGAATAAAGATGAAACTCCGATGGCGCCCAACTCGCTAGGTTCTTTCCGACAAAATTCAGTGCAAATGCGACATCAAATAAAAGACAGAACATCCAACATCCAATGGCGCAAGCGCGTAGCCGAAGCGGCTTCTCCAGTGGATGTTGGATGTTCGAGGTTGAGTGTTGGATGTTCTGCCTTTCCTAAGTTTCCCCTCCCCTCGCCGCTTGAATTCAGCAACTCTCCCGACCTCATGGACTCCCCCACCCACGCCGTTTCCCGTCGTCAGGTTCTCAAGCAGACCTTCTTCTTCAGCGCCGCTCTGGCTCTCGGCGCACGGACGACGTTCGTTCAAGCGGAGGACATTGCGCCCGGTAGTCACCAGTTTCTCATGGTCGGCGACTTCGGGACCGGCGGGAAGGACCAGATCGCCGTCGCGAAAGCGATGCAGGACTACGCCGCCGGATTGAATCTCAAACCGGATGGACTCTTCCTCATGGGCGACAATTTCTACGGCGCTTTTCCTGAGGGGCTCAATTCGCCGCGGTGGAAGACGCAATTTGAGGATATGTATCCCGCGTCGGCGTTTCCCGGACCGTGCTGGGCGATCCTCGGCAATCACGATTACGACAACGAACCGGTCATCAAGGTCGCGGCGGAACTGGCTTACCAGAAGGCGCGGCCCGGCACGCGGTGGACCATGCCGACGAAATGGTATCGCGTCGAATGGCCGGCGGAAAATCCGGTGATGACCTGCCTGATGCTCGATAGCAATTACAAGAACTCCGTCTCGCAATTGACGCCCGAGGAAATCGCCCAGCAACTCGTGTGGCTCAAAACCGAACTCGCCAAACCGCGCACCACCCCGTGGCTGGTCGTCATGGGACATCACCCGCTCTACAATAATGGCCACCATGGCCATACCGAGGCGCTCATCAAAGACTGGGGCGGCCTCTTCCAGAAGCACGGGGTTGACTTCTATTTCTGCGGTCACGATCACGATCTGCAACACATGGAATTTGAGGGAATGCGCATCTCGTTCGTTCTCTCCGGTGGCGGCGGCCAGAGCTTGCACGATGTGAAGGCCGCAGATCACGCCTTCGGTATGAAAGTGCACGGCTTCACCCATCTTCAGGTCACGAAGGAAAAATTCACCGTCCGCCACCTCGGTGCGGATCGGAAACAAGTCCACGCCTTTACCAAGACGCCGGATGGAAAGATCGAGTTTCTAAGCTAACACTGCCCTGCTCATGTCCCCTCTTCCACGTCGCGACTTTGTTCGCCTCTCCACCATCGCCGGCCTTGGCGTCGTCGCATCGGCCCAGGCGCAAAATGCCCAGCCGGCCAGAATTCGCATCGGCCAGATCGGCACCGGCCACGCCCACGCCTCGGGCAAAATGGGCACCATCCGCAAGTCGGAGGATTTCGAAGTCGTGGGCATCGTCGAGCCGGACGCCGAGCTCCGGGCCAAAGCGGAGAAAAGCCCGACGTATCAAGGCGTCCCGTGGATGACCGAGGAGCAATTGCTCAACACCCCAGGCCTGCAAGCTGTGGCCATTGAGACGCAGGTAAAGGATCTCGTCCCCACGGCCACGCGCTGTATCGCGGCTGGCAAACACATTCATCTTGATAAACCAGGCGGCGAATCGCTGCCCGCGTTCAAGGCGATGCGCGATGAAGCCACGCGACGCAAGCTCACCGTGCAGATGGGTTACATGTTCCGCTACAATCCCGCCTTCGTGCTCTGTTTTCGGCTGCTCCACGAAGGCGCGCTCGGTGAGGTGTTTTCCATCGATGCCCAGATGAGCAAGCTCATCGGCGCCAACGAACGCAAAGTGCTCCTGCCGTATCGCGGCGGAAGCATGTTCGAGCTCGGCTGCCATGTCATCGATGCCGTGGTCACCGTGCTCGGCCGCCCCAACAAGGTCACGCCGCACATGCGCAGTGTCTCCGCGCTCGGCGATGGCTGGAGCGACAACGATCTCGCGGTGTTCGATTACCCGCGGGCCACCGCCACCGTGCGCAGCGCCATGGTCGAAGTGGAAGGCGGCAGCCGGCGCAATTTCATCGTCTGTGGCACCAAAGGCACCTTCCAGATCCAACCGCTCGAACCACCCGCCGCCCGCCTCGCTCTCGACGGCCGGCACGGCGAATTCAAGAAGGGCTATCAGGACATCCAATTCCCGAAATCCGCCGGCCGCTACGACGCCGACTTCGTCGATTTGGCCAAGGTCATCCGCGGGGAAAAAGCGCTGGAGTTCACACCCGAGCACGATCTCGCTGTACAGGAAACGCTGCTGCTTGCCTGCGGAATGCCGATCACGTAATCGCCTCGTACCCGGACTCAATGCGCTGTTCATTCAGCACGGCTTCGGTTATGCTCCGATCTGTAGGAGATACCTCCGAATGAAAACGATCCTGCTTCTCGTGATGCTGGTGTACGGTCTTGGCAATGGTCTGCACGCTGCGCCAGATAAACCCGCCGCCACACCGGTGGCCCCCTTCTGGATCGTATTCAAGGCCTACGATGGAGATCCGCAAATGACCAACAACTACAAAAAATTCTCGTACCAAATCGGCGCGATCGATCTTCGTCAGCCGTCCGATTTTCTCAATTTGGGCAACATCATCCCAGGAACGCGTCTGAAACTCCTGAAGTTCGTCTTCAAGGAAGCTTACAACGAGACACTGAAGGAAAAAGAAGATGTCTCCGAGATTACGGTCATCAATCCGGCAAACGGCAAAACAGCGGTGCTGCCGCTAAACAAACCTGTGGATGTATCGGCCCTCGATCCGGTCTCATCGAAGACGACGAAATAAAATCCCGGCATCATGAGAATCGCCGCCGCTTCGGACCTCAAGGGCGTGTGGGCGCTGGCGTGGCGTTCGCTCATCTATTTTCCGGTGGCCTTGGCGATCTCGACGCTGCTGCTCATCGCGATTGTTGCCCTGCTCTACTTGCCAATCGTAGCCGTCGTTTTCCTTTGCTTCGGCCTCTATTCCTGGGCAGCAGGCGCAATCGTTCTCTGGCTTCCCGTACTCTGGGTTTGGCGCCGTTTCCGCCTGAAGCAATTCCTGATCAGTCTCTGAATGGTGCGGCTGGAAAAGTGTAAGGAATAACCCATTGGGCCCGTATTCACCCTACACGAAAAATGAAACGCCCTCTGCCCACGCTTGCTCTCTGTGCTCTGCCGTTTCTGGGATTATCCTCATCACAGGCTGCACCGAGGGAACGGACGCTCGACAACCTGAAGAAACTCGAAATCACCTGCCTCGTGCCAGCGTGGTTGCCGGAGGGGTATCACGTGCGGTCGGTAAATCTCGATTACTCGGACCGCGAGAAAGGACGCGCTTATGTCGCCTACGACCTCGAATATGGAAACGGGAAAGGTGGGCGTTTCACCATCGAGAGCGCGCGCTGGGGCATCGGCGATCGCAATCTCGACCAGGATGATCGCGCGGAGGAGACGCAATTCGAGACGAAGCGCTATGGGAAGGTCTATATCATCTACTTTCCGCCAGGGAAAACCGGAGTGAAGAAGCGCATCAACGCCAACTGGATCGAAGATGAAAACCTGATCGCGGAAGAGAAACGGGATAAGAAAGCTCTGCCGATCAAGGGCCGCGACTACGGCGTTTCCGGCTATGGCATGACGATCGCGGAGTTCGAAAAGATCGTGCAATCGCTCCACCCCATTCGTGAAGATGGGGCGGCCCACCCTCGGAAATGAAAACCACGCTCACTCTTTTCTCCTCAACAAAAACGGCATCGCTATTCTGACCTTCGACCCGACCTATATGAAATTCGATGCCCTGGACTTCGGCGGGAAGCGCGGGATTACAGGCTACCGGAAATCGTCTAAAACTTCGGCTCGCCGAGGTGCTTCTTGAAAAAGGCGGAGGCGATGTCGACCACTTTGTCGCACCACGGCTGGCTCATCCAGAAGGGATGCGGCGCATCTTTCAAGGTGTGCAGTTCGGTTTCCACGCCGAGGGCGCGGAGCTTCTCCTGCATCTCCGCGCGGCCAATCTTCAAAGTGTCCCGTTCACCTTCGATAAAGATCGTCGGCGGGGCTCCGGCGCGCACGTGCTGCAACGGAGAGGCCTGCTCGTAAATCTCCGGCTTTTCCTGATAGGTCGCGCCGAGGAAGGCCACGGTGCCGGGGTTGCTCTTGTCCTTATTGGCAGCAACAAGGTCTTGTGAGCCGGCCATGACGATGGCGGCTTTGACCGCGCTGGATTGATCGCGATTCGGGCCGTCGCCTTCGTATTCCGGCAGGCCATTGGTCATCGCCATGAGACCGGTCAAATGGCCACCCGCCGAACCACCCATAATGCCAATGCGCTCCGGGTCGATCTTCAATTCCGCCGCATGAGCGCGTAAGTAGCGTACGGCGGCTTTGCAGTCATTGATCGCCGCCGGGTACTTGGCCTCTCCGGAAAGCCGATACGCCACAATGCCGGTCACGAATCCACGCGTGGCCAGCCGTTCCATCATCGGCTTGTCCTGCTCCACTTGGCGATCCTTCCAGCCTCCACCATGGATATCCATCACCGCCGGATACTTGCCTGCCTTCTCCGGCACATAGAGCGTGAGCGTTACGGTGTGTTCGGGATAAACCGCCACGTCCTTCGTCACGAGCGTGAAGCCCGCGGGCGTCGAGGGCATGATCCGCTTCCATGGCACTTTCGGCTTTGCCGGAGTGGCGGCGGGCGTAGCCGGCGCTTGCGCCCGGAGTGGCGACGTGAAGGCACAAATCAAAGTCGCTGTGGCAAGCGAGGTGAGCAGGAGGGATTTCATACAATTCGATCAAGCGCGCAGATGCAGAGGTCTTAGACGGTGAAATGCATCTTTAACCGCGAATAGACACGAATGAACGCGAATGGCCGGAGATAGCGATTGCGGGCTTCTTCTCATTCGCGTCCATTCGCGTCCATTCGCGGTTTCAAATCAAAAAAAGAGAGGCCCCGCGACTCACGGGAAAGACACAAATGGAATTGGGGTCCATCTGTGCCCAACCGGCGTGCTTCGCGGGGCCGAAGTTGCCAGCCCAAAGGCTGCTGGGGAGGATTCTTAGTTGAACTTGTTCTTCCGATACGCGCCCATCGCCGGGGCGTCCGGATTCACTTCGGGACCGAAGTAACGCAGGATGACGAGCGGCTCGGTCTCGCTGGTGTTCTCGAAAGTCACACCGGCCTTCGCGCCGTCCTCGGTGACGAAATATTCGTCCTCGGTGAGCTCGTGGAAGCGGATGAGCTTCGGCGAATTGAGCGGCTCGTCGTTGATCTTTCCGAGGCCCTGCACGCAGATGAGGCCGTAGGCGCCCTTGTCGGTGATCGTGGCCTTGGCGCCCGGATCGACGGTCAGTTCCTTCGCGGTGAAGAGCTGTTCGCCATCGACCTTGCCGTAGACGATCCAGCGATCAACGAAGCCTTCCTTGCGGGTGTCGGCCACCGGCACCGGCTCGAGGTAGTGGTGGTCCTTGAACTTCGGGTCCACGTTTTTGTCCCAGTCGAGCTGTTCGACAATGAAATCGAGATCCTTGTGATGCTTCTTCGGCATGTCCTTAACGAGGAGCGACCACGGCACTTCGCGGCCTTCGACGAGGCTCTGATACATGCCGAACACGTCGCTGCCCCACTGCGGTTCGTAGGTGCAGAGCGAACCCGGCGCATGGAGGATGCACGGATCGATGAGCCAGCCGGTGCCGATCTTCAGACGGTAGGCCTTGGAAAGGTCGAGGATGCCATTGTCACCCTTGTTCCAACTCTCGAGGCACTTGCGGACCTGCGCCTTGGTTGTGCCGGGCTCGAAGCCCATGAAGGTATAGGGGAAATTGTTGCCGACGTTGTTGTGTTGCGGCGGGAAATAGTAGGACTCCGGCTTGCCTTCCTGACCGACGAGCGCGGCCTGCTTGGCCGACTGGTGCATGTGGTGCGGAATCGGGCCCATGTTGTCGAAGAACTTCGAATACACCGGCCACTTCTTGTATTTACCCCAAATCTTCGAGCCGATGAGCGTCGCGCCGCATTCCGCCACGGCCTGCTGGAGAGTGAAGCGCTGCTTGCCGACCACGACATAGCTGAGACCTTCATCCGGCACGCGGCCTTCGTTGGCCGCGGGCGTCGTGCTGGCAAACCAGCGTTCATCGATGCCACCGCGATTCAAGCCGTAGGCGTAAAGGTCGTCCGGGTGCAGCTTGAGGCGCTTGCCCGGCTGCAGGAAGCTGCGGGGCACCCAGCACGGGGCGAGACGCAGCAAGCCGCCGGTGCGCTGGAGCTCGGCCTCCACGGTTTTGGCGACTTTGTTTTTGACGGTTTTAAGATTGAGAACGGAGTTCATACGATGGGGTTGAAAACGGCGTTGGGGAAATGCGGGTTGTTCTTCTTTCAAACCCTCGGCATCGGGTCAAGGCCCAAGGCCTCCGGAAGTGTGGAGGAATGCGCCACGGGCAGAATTATTTGCGGCGGCCGCCAGCCGACGCTACGTATCCCACCCCTTCGCGCCTGCGCGTTGGCCCGACATGTCTTTTGCCATTTTCCGTTCACAACGCCTCCCCGTTTTCGCCGGCGCCTTTTTGTTTGCGACCATCAGTTCAGCTCACGCCGATGTCCTCTTGAGCGTCGATCTCGGAACGGCTGCGCAGAGCCCCTTCACCCTTTGGAATGTCGGCAGCGATGGGACGGGCATGCGCAGCAAGACTTTCTCGATCACCGACCTCGTCTCTGTTCCCGGCGGCATCCTGACCGGTGAAATTGGCGGCGGCAGCGATGCGACGAACATCGCCAACGACGCTGGCTCTATCAACACCCGCCTCCGCGGAAATGCTCCAACCGATAGCGGGAGCTTTACACAATCCAACCTGCTCGCCGATCGAGTGGTCACGACCGCCGGAACCGGCACCGGCTTGTTTCTGCAGCTTTCGGGGTTCACGCCCTCCACGACCTTTTCCATTCAGGTGTGGGGTTACGACACGCAGACCTCTCCGCTGTCTGGCGCGAAGCCTGGCAACTTCAGCCTCCATGACCGCACGGGCGGTGCCGACACCCTGCTCGGCAGCTTCACCAGCGTCGCGGGTTCCCTGCCCACGGATAACAATTCGTTCAGCGTGACAGGTACTGTCACCTCCGATGTCAACGGTGCGATCCTGGTGGAATCGCTCAGCAACATCGACGGCAGCGGCATTATGAATGGCTTCGTCG
>Ga0068855_100010982_pt1 | contig 10929 bp, 5 predicted proteins | sample KBSCornC52_FD_66592 | JGI IMG/M metagenome (GOLD analysis project Ga0068855, IMG submission 66592) | Corn rhizosphere microbial communities from Kellogg Biological Station, Michigan, USA - KBS Corn C5-2 | ecosystem: Host-associated > Plants > Roots > Rhizosphere > Soil ... | reverse complement strand
GATCTCGCCTTCGAGCCAGCCCTTGAGCTGGCTCTTGGGGGCCGCGCCGACCTTGGTTGCGGCGGGCGCGCCGTCCTTGAACAGGATCATCGTCGGAATGCCGCGGACGCCGTATTTCGCCGGCGCGTCGGGATTCTCGTCGATGTTGAGCTTGGTGATGGTGACCTTGCCACCGAGCTCGTCGGAAATTTCCTCGAGCGCCGGGCCGATCATCCGACAGGGGCCGCACCATTCGGCCCAGAAATCGACCAGAACCGGTCCGCTGGCGGAGAGAACATCGGCCTGGAACGAGGCGTCGGTAACTTTCTTCGTGGCCATACAGGCACTCCTTGTGAGGGTGACAATCTAGTTACGCGTCCGACCCGGCTCAACTCCCGAGACGCAAGCTTTACTCCACCTCCGGCAAGCGCGGCTTGTAGCGCGCGAGCAGATCCGGCGGGCAGCGCAGCAGTTTCGGACCGGCGGTGTAGAGCAGCGACGCCTCGATCGCACGGCCGGGAAAGATCACACCGAGCGCCGCGGCATAGGCGCCCATCTGGCGCAGATGGTGCTCGGGCGCCGCATCGACTGTCGCCGGCACGCGCCGCCCGGTCTTGAAGTCGACCAGCCGGACGCGCTCGTCCTCGGCCACCAGCCGATCGACGGTTCCGGCGACGACGACGCCATCGACCACCGCCGCGATCGGCGCTTCGGCCAGCGCCGCCGGGGTGAAGAGCGCGGCCAATGCGGGCTCGGCGATGATGCCACAGGCGGCCGCGACGATCTCGTCACGTGCCATGGCATCGTCGACGCCTTGCGCTTCGAGCCAGCGCGCGGCCGCAACAGTGCGGCGCTCGGGAGCGACCGACGGCAGCCGTTCGAACAGGGCATGCAGCAGGGTGCCGCGCCGCGCGGCCTCACGCAGCGCAGGCCCCGGCGGCGGATCGGCGACATCATCGGGACCGATCGCCGACGGCGCGAGCGGCCGCGGCGGCCGCGCCTCGCGCGGGGCCCGCTGGCGGATCCAGTCGGGCAAGGCGATCGCCGCCGCCGGCGGCGTCTCGGTCCTGGCTAACTTCGTCGCGACTCCCGATCGATAGTGGCGCACGCGCGACCAGAGCGGGTCCTCGTCCCAGTCCGTTCCCAGGTCAGTCAGCACGCCATCGAGCACGGCGTACCAGCTCTCGGTGGGCGGTGCGCCGCGCATCGCCGGCCCGAGCGCGCCGCCGATCACCAGCATCTCCTCGGCGCGGGTCGCCGCGACATAGAGCAGCCGCCAATGTTCCTCGCGGTCGCGCTTCTCGGCGAGCCGCACGGCATCGTCGAGCAAGGCGATGCGCTCATCCTTGCGCGGCCGGAAGATCGGCACATGGCCGACCTCTTCCAGCTCCAGCGCGACCGCCCTCGCCGGCGTCTTGTCAGGATCGAAGGCGGCGTCGGCGAGGATGACCAGCGGCGCCTGCAGCCCCTTGGCGCCATGCACTGTCATCACCCGCACCGCGTCATGCGGCGCGGAAGGATCGCGGGCGATCTCGAAGTCGTCGCGCTCAAGCCATTCGAGGAAGCCCTGCAGCGACGGCAGGTCGTTGTCCTCGAAGGCGAGCGCGGTGTTGAGCAGCTCCTCGATCGGATCGCGCGCCTCCTCGCCCAACCGCTCCAGCAGCCGCCTGCGGCCATCGAGCGGGCCGGACAGGATCGTTTCGAGCAGCTGATAGGGAGTGGCGAAATCGGCCATCGCCAGCAGCGTCGACAGCAGCTCCGGGACCGGCTCCGGCCGTTGGCGCAGCGCACGCCAGAGGCCGATCCCGCCGCGGTCATGGGCGAGATCGTAGAGCGCATCCTGGCTCCAGCCGAGCAGCGGCGAGACGAGCAGCGCGGCCAGCGTCAGATCGTCCTCCGGCTGCAACGCGAACCGGATCGCCGCGAGCAGGTCGCGCACCGCCAGCGGCGCCGCCAGTCGCAGCCGGTCGACGCCCGCCACCGGCACACCCTCGGCGTGCAGGCGGGCGACGATCAGCCCGGCCAGCTCGCCGCGCCGCCGAACGAGGATCAATATGTCCTCGGGCCTGACCGGCCGCCCTCTGGCGCCGAGCCACAAGGGCTCGTCGAGCCAGGCGCGCACCTGGCGGGCAAGACGGTCGGCGAAACGTCGGGTGGCGTCGTCGATCCAGTTCTCCTCGCTGTCGTCGATCTCATCGTCGCCGACTGCCGAGACCGGCGCCCAGAGCAGCACCGAGCCGGGCAATTCGCCGCGCGCGCTGCGATGGCCAGACGGCGGATCCGGCAAGCCGAGCGCGTCGGCGCCGAGCCGCCCGATAAGCCCGTCGACCACGGCGAGGATCGGCGGGGTCGAGCGGTATGATTGGTCGAGGGTGAGATCGGCGATCGGTTTTCCGCCCATCTCCGCCGCTATCGCAAAGCGCAGACGCGCCGCTTCGAACGCGATCGGGCTGGTGCCCTGGAAGCCGAAGATCGCCTGCTTGAAATCACCGACCGTGAAGATCGTGCGATTGGCCGTAACCGCGCCCTCGCCGACGAAGAATTCCGAAGCCAGGGACGCGACAATCGCCCATTGGCGCGGATTCGTATCCTGCGCCTCATCGACCAGGACATGATCGATCGCGCGATCGAGCTTGAAACGCACCCAGTCGCCGATTCCGGGCTGCCGCAACAGTTCATCAACGCCGCGGATCATATCGTCGAAATCGACCACGCCGGTTGCCCGCTTGGCCTCGCGATAGGCGAGCGCATAGCTCTGCCCGGCGCGCCAGGCCGCGGCGATCAGCGATGCCACCTCGCTCGCTCGACGCAGGGCCAGCGCGGCGGCGCATCGCTCGCGGACGGCCGCTGCCATCGCGGCGTACTCCTCCTCTGCCGCCTCCAGCCCCTTCTCGACCTTTCGCGGGTCGCCGGTCTGCGTCCAGAACAGGCCGTGCAGATCGCCGATCGTTTCCGCCCGCCCCGTTGAATCGGCCGCCAGCCAGATGGCGATCCGCTCCGCCCGACCGGCACCTGTCGAGGTGCTCCAGCGGCGGTTCGCATCAGCAATGCGTTCGAGAAGGGCGCAGTCGATATTGCCGCACGCTTCTGCCACCGCCTCGTCGATATCTCCGAGCGGCAAGCCCAGCTCGCGTCGCAGCCGTGGCTCGATCGCCTCGCGCGGGCCGAGCGCGGCGAGCTCGTCGGGCGCGCGACTGGCCTGGAACAGCAGCGATCGGGTGCCCTCCTCGCCCAGCCTCAGGCTGAGCTGCTGGACATCGTCGATCAGCCCGAGATCGCCTTCCGCCTCGGCGCGGACAAGCAGGTCAGCCAGGACATTATGGCGCAGCAGCGTCTCGTCGCGCCCCTCGAGCGGGCGAAAGCCGGGCGCGATCCCGGCCTCGATCGGGAAGGTCGAGAGCAATGACTGGGCGAAAGCGTGGATCGTCTCGATCCGCAAGCCGCCGCCGGGCGCGTCGAGCACCCGGGCGAAGAGCGTCCGCGCGCGGCTGACCGCATCGGGCGAAATATCCTCGCCGAGCGCCAGCAGGTCGCGGGCGAGGTCCTCGTTCTTCAGCCGCACCCATTGCGCCAGCCGCGCGTGGATGCGCTGCGCCATTTCGGCGGCGCCTGCCTTGGTGAAGGTGAGACAGAGGATCGCGCCGGGCTCGACCCCGGCGAGCAGCAGGCGCAGCACACGGGCGGTGAGGACCTGCGTCTTGCCGGTGCCGGCCGACGCCGACAGCCAGGCGCTGTGCTTCGGGTCCGATGCCCTCAGCTGGACCTCGGCCAGCGCGAGGAAGCGCTCAGTCGCCGCCATTGCCGCGTCCATACCATTCGTCCAGCCGCATCAGCTGGTCGTAATCGTCATAGGGCGCCCGCTCGGGATGGAGCTTGGCGGTAAAGGGGGCATCGCCGGTCAGCCAGGTGCTCGCGGCCCTGTTGAAGATCGCGGCAGCCTCGCTGGTGAACCTCGCCGGCTCGATCCGGTTGGTCTTGCCGGAAGCGACCGGGCTGGTGACATGGCCGAGGCTGCCCTTCGACCCGCGCGCAAGCGACCAATATTCAAAAGCGAGCGGTGTGCCGGCAATCTCGGGGAAGCCGCCGCGCTCGGCGATCAGGCCGAGCAGGCCGAGTTGCATCGCATAGCCCGCCTGCACTTCGCTCGGGCTCGGCGCCTTGCCGGTCTTGTAGTCGACGATCGCCAGCGAGCCGTCGGGCATTCGGTCGATGCGGTCGGCCTTGCCACGCAGCTTGATCCCGGCGATTTCGGCATGGCCCGAAACCTCGGCCGCGATCGGCACGCGGCCTTCCGCGATCAACCGGGTCATCTCCCCGGCGATCCAGCGGATCGCCTCCCCCAGTCGCGGCGACCACAAAGTGCGCATCAACGGATGTGTCGCGGTATCGCCCAGCATCGCGGCGATACGCGGTTCCAGCCTGTCCGGCGCGCAATTGTCCTGACGCATCCAGTCTTCGAGGACCGAATGCACCAGCGTGCCGCGCCAGGCGGGGCTGGGTTCGGCGTCGACCGTGTCCCACGCCGAGAGGCGCAGGATCGCGCGCGCATAAAAGGCATAGGGATCGGCCTGGAGACGATCGACCTCGGTCACCGCGATCGTCCGCGGTCGCGCGGCCGCCGGCGGAGCGGGCGCGGGCTTGGCCGCTGGCCGATAGGCTGAAGGCGTATCGATCCGGCGGGCGAGCTCGGCCTTGTCCGCATCGCGCCGCATGCCGCCGGTCAGCGCCTCCAGCCGCAGCCAGAAGCGCGAGGCGATGGTCGGCGCGCGGGCGTCGCGCCGCGCGCGCGTGACGAGGACATTCGGCGCGCCGAGCGCGGAAGCGAAATCATGCGCGGCATAGCCGATCCGCGTTTCGAGCCCCGGCAGCCCCAATGTGCGGCGGATCGCCGGTGCAAGCCAGGGATCGGGCGACGGCAGGCCCGGCCAGACGCCCTCGTTCAATCCGCCGAGCACGACGAGATCGGCCTGCTGCAGCCGCGCCTCGAGCAGGCCGTAGATCGCCAGACGCGGATGCCCACCCTGCGGCGGCCGCACGGCGACCTCCGCCATCGCCTGGCCGAGCATGGCGGCGATGTCGCGCGGGGCGATTTCGCGCGGCCCCTCGCCCGCCGCCGCCTCCAGCGCCTCGAGCAGATGCGCCGCTTCACGACCATCGGGTCCGGCCCAGGCGGCGTCACCGGCGAGCATGGTCGCGCCTTCGCGGATCGCCGCGAGCAGGCTGGCCAGGCTTACCCGTGGATCGGCGAACACAGTCTCCATTGGCGCGAGCAGCGCCGCCGCCTCGGGCCACCATTGGGCCGCTTCCCGGCGGATCTTCTCGGTATAGCTGTCGCCCCCCGCAAGATGCTGCGCGATTCCGCCGAGCCCGGGGACCGGCCGAGGGCCGCGCAACGCCTGGTCGAGCTTGCGCACGCCTTCGAGCCAGGCGATCCGCGCCTCACCGCGGCGAACCAGGGGATGCTTGAGCAGCGCGAGCAGCGGCACCGGCGCAAAGCCCTCGATGGCCGCCTCGGCAATACCGGCGATCAATGTGCCGGCGGCGGTGGTGGAGAGCGGCCGGCCGGCGCTGTCGTCGATCGCGACGTCCCAGCGGCGGAGGTGCGCCGCCACCCGCCGCGCCAGCGTGCGATCCGGCGTCACCAATGCGGCGGTGCGCCCGGGCTCCTCCAGCACTTCGCGCAGCGCCAGGGCGATCACCTGTGCCTCTTCGGCGGGTGTCGCCAGCTCGATCGCGCGCACGCCGGTCAGCCGGCGCGCTTCATTGGCGAGATCGACCCAGCCGGCGGTGAACCGCGCCGGCGCCATCGCCCGGCCGATCACCCGCGTCCGCGCCGCCGGCGCATCATGGCCGCCGCCAAAGCGCCAGACCTCGACCTCGCCGCGCGCGACCGACATGTGGCCGAGCAGGCGCTTCAATTGATATTGCGGATGGGTCTCCTCGGCGCGCCGCGGCCGCCCGGTGACCGGATCGGGGTCATGCGGACCGAGCGCGTCCCATTCATCCACAGGCATGTCGAGATCGAGCGCGGGCAGCACGACCATCCCTCGGTCGAGCCGCGCGACCGTGTGGAGCAACCGCGCCACCGCCGGCGCCGGGGTGGTGATGCCGGCGGCGATGACGAAGCTGCCGGGCCCCTGCTCGCGCCAATGCCGCGCCGTGCGATCGAGCAGCCGGCGGCGCCGTTCGGCGAGATCGATCCGGCCGAGCCGCGCCAGATCCTCCGGCCATTGCTCGAGCACGATGCGCAGCAGCGCGAGCGTCGTTGCCCAATGCTCCGAGAGATCGTCGCCGACCGCGGTGGCAAGCCGCGATGGCGTCACCTCCTCGACGAGCAGCTGGTCGAGCGTGCGGCCGAGATCGCCGGCCAGGCGGAAGGCTTCGCCGCCGTCGATCGGATCGCCCGCATCGCGGCGGCGCGCAGCAATCCGTCGCGCCAAGATCATCCGCCTGAGCATCGGGTCGACCGCCGGCGGCAGCGGCTCGTCGAGATCGCTGTCGAGCGCCGCGCCGATCCGCTCGTCGAGCGCATCGTCGCCGATCGCAACCAGCCGCGGCAGCAGCAGCCCGCCTTCGGCGCGACGGACGAAGGCTTCGGTGACCGCCTGGACCGAGCGATTGGTCGGCAGGAGCACGACGCCGCGTGCCAGTGCCAGCGGGTCACGGTGCCGGGCGATGATGCCTGCCGCCAGCGCGTCGGCAAAGGCGCGGTGCGGCGGGATGGTGTAGACCGCTGGCCGATCGACGCGCCGATCCGCCGGATCAGCCATCGGCGAGCATGTCCTCCGTCGCGCGCACCGCGGGCGGCGTACCGACGTCGAACCATAGGCCCTGGTGGACGAGGCCATAGCAGCGGCCAGCGGCGATCGCCCTGTTCCACAGGACGTTGAACGAGAACGGCCCCGCCGGCGCACCGTCGAACAGCTGCTCGGCGACGATCTGGATGCCGGTGAAGACGAAGGGCGCGATCCGCCCGGGCCGCCGTCGGCTGAGCCGGCCGACCGGGTCCATGTGGAAATCGCCCGGCCCGTCATGGCAGGCGGCGCGGGCGAGCGGGATTACCAGCAGCAGCGCATCCATCACCGCCGCATCCCAGCGGTCGGCGAGCAGCTGGATCGCGTCGACCGGCCCGTCGACCCAGAGATTGTCGCTGTTGACGACGAGAAACGGATCGGCGTCGATCAGCGGCAGCGCCTGGAGCACGCCGCCGCCGGTCTCCATCAGCTGCGCGCGCTCATCAGAGATACGCAGGTCCAGCCCCTGGTCGCGCGCGGCGAGATGCGCCTCGACCGCATTGGCGAGATAATGGACGTTGACCACCACCCGGCCGATGCCGGCGGCGCGGATGTGATCGAGCACGCGATCGAGCAGCGTCCGGCCAGCGACCTCGACCAACGGCTTCGGCCGCGTCGCGGTCAACGGCCGCATCCGCTTGCCGAGCCCGGCGGACAGCACCATCGCCGCGTCCGGCAGCGCGGCTTGCGGGCTCGGGCGCAGCGCCAGGGGTGCGGTGAAGCGGCTCATTGCACGTACTCGGCCCAGGCCGCCGCGCGCGCCTGCTCGGGCAAATTGGCGTCGAACCAGCGCGCCATCGGCGCCAGCGCGGGATGGGCGAGATCGCGCTCGAGATAGCCCCAGACGCGCGGCTGAAAGGCGAGATAGCGCGGCTTGCCGTCGCGCTTCCACAGCCGGGTGAAGATGCCGAGGATCTTGCTGTTGCGCTGTGCGCCGAGCACCGCATAGGCGGCCTCGAAACCAGGCCGGTCGGCGAGCTCGGCCGCCGCGGCATAGAGCTCAATCATTTCGCTCTCGATCGCCTCCGACACGTCGCGGCGCGCGTCCTGCAGCATCGAGACGAGGTCATAGGCGGGATGGCCGGCAAGCGCGTCCTGGAAGTCGATCAGGCCGAGCGCGTCGGTTCCCTGGCGGCCGTCGAGCAGCATGACATTTTCCGCGTGATAGTCGCGCAGCACGGTGACCGGAGATTGATCGAGCACGGGCGTCAGCACCGCCTCCCAGGCAGTGTCCCAACCCGCCCGATCGACCGTCAGGCCCAGCGCAGGGACGTACCAATCGACCAGCAAATCCGCCTCGCGTCGCAACACCGCCATGTCATAGGGCGCCAAGGTTCCCGCCGGATGACGGTGCAACATTGCGAGCAGATCGACGGTGTCGCGGTAGACCGGCCGTTCGAGCGCAGGATTGGCGGCGAGCACCTCGGCCATGCGCGCATCGCCGAAATCCTCGATCAGCACCAGCCCGCGGCCGAGATCGGCCGCGTAGATTTGCGGCGCGGCAAATCCGATCGCATGGAGATGCGCGGCGACCGCGAGAAACGGCCGGCAATCCTCATGCGCCGGCGGCGCATCCATCAGCACCGCCTGGCGGCTGCCATCAACCACCCGGAAGTAACGGCGGAACGAGGCGTCCCCGGCCAGCGGCAGGATGGTCGCACCGCCCCAGCCATGCTCAGCCAGGAAATCGGGCGCCTGTTCCGGCGGGCTCATCGCGGCGGCCATCGCCCTTCCCAAGCGGCCGGCACCTGCGCTGTCAAGCGCCGCCCGGTTCCCTCCGGCGCCAGCTCCAGCCATAGCGCATCCGGCCAGCGCTCGCGGCCGAGTCGTTCCGGCCATTCGACAATCAGGACGACCTCGTCACGCGCATCGTCGAGGCCCAGCTCCTCCGCCTCGGCGCGCTGCTCGATCCGATAGAGATCGACGTGCCAGAGCGGCAGGCGCAGCTCGGGCGGACCATAGGGCTGGACGATGGCAAAGCTCGGGCTGGGCGCCTCGCCGGCGAGGCCGAGGCCCGCCAGCAACCCGCGTGCCAGCGTCGTCTTGCCGCTGCCGAGCGGCCCCGACAGGGCAATCGCGTCGCCCGGGGCGACCAGCCCGGCCAGCGCCCGGCCGACCGCCTCCGTCGCCGCCGCATCGCCGAGAAACATGTCAGCGATGGCGCGGCAGCCGGATCGTCACGGTCGTGCCCTGCCCTGGCTCGGAGTCGAGCGTGACCGTGCCGCCATGCTGCTCGACGAATTGCCGGGTGAGCGGCAGGCCGAGGCCGAGCGCGCCGTCGCCGTCGCGCTGCCCGAGCGCGACACGGTGAAAGCGGTCGAACACCCGCACGCGTTCCTCGGGCGGGATGCCGACGCCATTGTCCGAGACGGTGATCACCGCTGCCTTTTCGTCGCCGGAGACATCGAGCAACACGCGCCCACCGGATGCGGTATAGGCAATCGCGTTGCGCAGCAGATTGTCGACCGCCTGGCGCAGCCGGCGCGGATCGCCGCGCAGCTGGCCGGCGGAATCATCGAGCCGGGTTTCGAGATCGAGCCCGCGCGCCTCCGCCGCCGCGGTCATGCCCGCGGCGGCATCGCGCGCCAGCCTGGTGACCGTGATCTCTTCCAGCTCGCTGTCGCTCGGCGGCGCCTCGCCGCTGGTCAATGCGAGCACGTCGTCGACCAGCGTCGCCAGCCGCGCGACCGCCTCGAGGATGGAGGAGACATAATCCTTGGCCTGGCGCGGCAGCTTGCCGGCGTACCCCGCGGCCATCATCTCGGCGAAGCCACCGATCGAGGTCAGCGGCGTGCGCAGCTCGTAGCTCATGTTCGCGACAAAGGCGGTCTTGATCTTGTCGGCCGCTTCCAGCGCCTCGGCGCGTTCGCGCAGCGCCGATTCGATGCGCCGGCTGTCGGTGATGTCGAGCAGGGTGAACAGCGCATTGCCGTCGGGCAGCGGTACCGCGGCGAATTCGAGATGGCGCCCGTCGGCAAAGGCCATGCGGCCGCTATGCGAACGCCGCTCGACCGTCGCCGAGCGAACGAGGTCGCGGATGCGGTCGGCCCGCGTCGGCGAGGCGAGCTTGCCGCTGACCGCGGCGACCAGCGCGTCGATCCGCGGATGCTCGTCGAGCAGCGCATCCTCCAACCCCCACATCTCGCCGAAGCGGCTGTTCCACAGCTGCAGCCGACCGTCGGCGGCAAACACCGCGACCGCCTCGAAGAGATTGTCGAAGGTCGCGGTGCGGACGCGCAGCAGCGTGTCGCGCGCCCGCGCCAGGGCAACCTGCTCGGTGCGATCCTCGAAGATCAGCAGCAGCCCGCCGTCAGGCAGCGGCTGGGCGACGACGCGCAAATGAGTGCCCTCGGGCAGCAGCCAGTTTTCCTCGATCTCGCGGCTGGCCTCGGTGAACCAGCCGCGCCGCTCCGCCTTCCAGCCGGGGAAGTCGCGGCTCTCGGGCAGCCGGTCGCTCTCGCGCATCCGCTCGAGCAGGCGATCGAATTCGGGCCGGTCGGCGAGCCATTCGGGCTTCAGCGCGAACATGCGAGCGAAGGCCTGGTTGGAAAAGACCAGACCCTGGTCGGCGGCGAATTGGGCGACGCCGGCGGACAGCCGGTCGAGCAGGTCGCGCTGCGCCTGGGCGAAACGGTCGAGCGCGCTGTGCGCCTGCTCGATCTCCTCGACATCGACGGCAAAGCCGGCAACGCCGGCATCGCCGAGCGGGACGTCGACGATCCGCAGCCGGCGGCGCTCGCCGCCGATGATCGCCGGCACCACCCGGGTCGCCGCCTCACCCTTCTCACGCGCGGCGGCGGCCGCGGCGATCGCGCTCACGCCGCCGACCGGCTCGACCAGCTCCAGCCCACGCGCGACCGCATCGGAGGCGTCCTTCGCCTCGACCGCGGCGACATAGGCCGAATTGACCAGCGTCAGCCGTAAATCCGGGCTGCGGTGCCACATCGGGAATGGTGCTGCCTCGATGATCGCCGAGACCGCATCGAGCGCATCGTCGAGCCGATCGACCTGCGCGCGAAGCTCGTGGACCGCCGCCTCATTGGCGGTGGCATCGGTGAACCATAGGGTGACGGTGCCGGCCGGCGCATGACCGGCAGCGGTCCGGCGGCCCTCGACCTTGAGCGCGCGGCTCGATCCGGCAACCTGAACGACGCGC
>Ga0068855_100010981_pt1 | contig 10929 bp, 11 predicted proteins | sample KBSCornC52_FD_66592 | JGI IMG/M metagenome (GOLD analysis project Ga0068855, IMG submission 66592) | Corn rhizosphere microbial communities from Kellogg Biological Station, Michigan, USA - KBS Corn C5-2 | ecosystem: Host-associated > Plants > Roots > Rhizosphere > Soil ... | reverse complement strand
GAACGCCTTCCATTGCCACCTTTTGATCAGTTTCCCAGCGTACCTTTTGCGAGTCCTGGCAGGTAGCGCTGACTGTGTCACCGACTATCACTGCGTTTAAGCTGAGTACGGAAGTATTATCACTAGTTAGTAGATCAACGCTTACTGAATTAGCGTCGCGCGGTGACGATGGGGAAGCTGCTAGCTCGGAAATCAGCAATGTTTTGCCACTCTTTTGTATCGACACAGTGAGGTACTGTTTACTTGTATCTATGGCGCGTGAAATAGGCGGTGCTTCTTCGTAGAGATCCAAGATTCGCTGGCCAATACTGTGTACCTGCGGTTGCAGGTTAGTTGGCTGTTCGTCAACAGCTACAGGCAGAGCGTGGTCATGGCTCTTGCTCGCACCAGCCGCTATAACAATGACTAAACCGGCTAAAAATCCCACCCCGACCGCTGTACTAACTGCTTCGCCTACGCGGCTATCGGGTTTGGCGGCAATCATTAGCTCTCTTGCAAAACCGACAAAATATTATCAGCCGGGTCTTTAAACCAAGCGATGTCTGGTCCGCGGTTTTGTGAGCGACCGCGGGCCACGCCTTTTTCGTCTGTCATGCCTTCGTATTGCTCAAACACAATGCCTTTGGCAGTCAAAGCATCAACCGCTTCGTCGATGTTATCAACTGGGAAGTTGAGCACGGTAAAGGTAGCTGGTTGGTGGTCTTCTTTTGGATAAATAATCACACTGCCGCCGGTAGCAAGCTTTAGCTGCACCATGCCCATGGCGTTGTCGGCTAGTTCAACGCCAAGTGTTTCGCCGTAAAAGGTACGTGCTTTTTCGATGTCGTTGGTAGAAAACCCACTAAATGCCATTGAGTCTTTGAACATACTGCCTCCTTGGTTATAAATCTATAATACGCCTTTTACAGCTTTTCGGCTTTGGCCAAATTGAACAATCTGGAGCCGCCGCGTTCCAACCAGTTGTTATAGGTTGGGCTGCTTTTGGCATTGCGCTCGCGCCACATATTAAAGGCGTCGCGCGAGTAGATCAGTGTCTGGTCGTCGGTCAGCCCGCGGCCATGCTCCACGTTAAAAGCCGCGCCTGGGCCGCCGTTGTAGCCGGCCGCAATTAACTCCATGGTGCTGTTCCAGCTGGGGCCTTGCGAGACATTGCCAAACGTTTTACGCAAGTAAGCTAGATATGCGGTGCCGAACTCGATGTTGGTGCTCGGGTCTTTTAAATTGTACGTTTTGACCGGCTTTTTGAGGTATTTGCTAGCAATGTCTTTGGCCGTGAGCGGCGTAACTTGCATCAGTCCCTGGGCGTCATCCGGGCTTTCTGCCTTCGAGTAGCCCGCCGATTCTAGTGTCATGATAATGGCAATAACTGTTGGATCAATGTTGTACTTCTTGGCGTTAGCCTCAATTTGCGGCTGCCAGCGTTTAACCGTCGATGGGATCCACGGGCTAGTGATGCTGGTGGTTTGAGGCTTAAGTGGTACTTGCATATGATGTATCAAGTCCGCTAATAAGAAGCCGGCCACGGTTATTGCAATGCCAGCTAGTAAAACTAACCAATCGTGCCTCGACTTAAAATACGTACCTCCTGCCATACTTCTATCATACCAGTTGCGGTGGTTTTTTGATGACGTCCTGGCTGAGCACGATGTTCTGGCTACCGAGCGCAAAGTCCAGCGAGTGCAGGGCGCTTTTATGCGCTTGCTCGCCGTGCAGCGAAGCGACACAGTCGGCTACCACACCGACCGGAATATTCATGTCAAAGATGTCTAGGGCGGTGACAAAGACGCTAATGTCGGTAAATACGCCCACTATGTAAACTTGGTCATACTGCTTGACGAGCTCTGTTACCTCTGGCGTCATACAAGAGTAGGTTGGCCGCCAGTAAATTGGCAGCTTAAGCGGTGCAACTTCCGGAATCTCATCGGTGTCCGGGCTATCAACAAAGCGCTCCCAGCGCAGCTGGGTGTGGAAGGAGCTGTTTGGATCATTCTTGAAGCAGCAATGAATCACGTCGCCGTCGAATTGCTTGCACAGCTCAACGGCCTTCAGCATGGCTTGTTCAGTAGCAGTTTTGTGCCGCCAGCCAACTTGCAGATCGATTGCGATAAGTAAATTCTTGGGCATGAAGTAGTGTTCCTTACATCATTTAGTATACAGCGCCCAAAAGATGTGCCATTATGGTTGCTAACATGAGTATTGTGAAGATTAACTCGCCAGACGTCATCAAACACGGGCCTGTGTCTGATCGTTTGGCAACTTTCATACACAGCGCAGCCGCAGATGCTGTTGCGGCACCTAGCCACGTTGAGGCCGGTCGGTTGAGCCGCCGTATTGTTATCGGACATGACGACCATGCATCAGAAGCTGCTCACCTTGCGCAGCTAGCTCGCCGCGCCAGCGAATCTATCCTACAGCAACCTTTACGGCCTGGTTCAGTCGCACTCATCTCCATGATTACAGATGCCGAAGCGTTTAAGGTCAATGAATATCCTTATAAGGCAGCGAGCTACTGGCACCAGGATTTTGCAATTGGGCCAACTGGCGCCTATGGCTTGCCGGCTAATCTTACGCGCTTAATTATTCCGATTGGCGTTGGTTTCCGCTATGTTACTGGTGACCTGCGCTTTTATGGCGGGGAGCAGCTTGGCGAACATCAGCAGGGAGCGGTGTTCAACAAAGCTGGCATGCTAGCGCTTGCGCCTGTGATCACAAATCACGACGGCACACTTCTAAAATCCGACAAAGACCCTGAAGGCGGTGTCATGTACGAAGCTGCGGCCGGTCATGCATTCATATTGCCGAATGAGACCGTTCATCGAGCACACGCCGACCTACCGAATGGCCGGATAATGTTTATGCTCGATACTGTAGACCTCTAAAAGATCTAAATGCCGCCTGGTGTGGGCTGTTCGCCGTTCTTCTTCTCTTCGATTTTCTGCTCTTGCTCAGCGTTGTACTCTTTGGTAATTTTCTTGGCTCGTTTACCTAATCCATCTAATGCACCCATAGCTAGTCTCCTATTATTAACAGTTTAATAGTACGTCTATATGCCTAAATAGGCAGTTATATTTCGTACATGGCGGCGTGCGCGCTTATTTAGGCATTGCTTTGAGGAGCAGCCGCTTGAGCGTATCAAGTTCTTCTTGGGTCAGCTTGTAAGCGTTTGGCGAATCGCCCGCCAAAATGTTTGGCAACAGTTTTTTGCGCAGTGCCACACCCTCTTTGGTAAGCTGAACGGTTTTCACTCGGCGGTCGTGCGCGCTTTCGCGGCGTTCTATATATGCGCCGTTGGCTAATCGCTCAACAATGCCTGTGACATTTGATGGGTCGCAGGCCAGGTAGTCGGAGATGGCCGACATGGGTACACCTTCGCCAGGCTCTAATAGGCAGAGGGTTAGACCTTGCATCAGCGTGAGGTCGTTAGCTTCGGACGCTTTTAATAAGCGCTGCTTCGAGACCATCGAAGCGCGGATTAAAATCCAGTTAAGATCGTCCTGAAACTTCATTGTTTTCATACAGTAATTATAGTATAGAATGGTTTATTTCGTCAATGATTGACATAGTAAATAGTTTAGAGTTACAATAGTTTATAAGTTCAACTAATATATCTAATCTAATTAGAGGGGAAACATATGAAAAATATCTCGAAATGGCTGATATTTGTTCTCGTGGCGATTGCCCAATTTATGGTCGTGCTCGACTCAGCCATTACAAACATCGCACTGCCAACTATCAAACAGCAACTGCACTTTAGCAGCGGCGCCATCCAGTGGGTTATAACGGCCTACGCGCTGACGTTTGGCGGCTTTTTGCTGCTGGGCGGTCGCGCGGCTGACTTATTTGGTCGGCGCCGCACATTACTCATTGGCATGATTTTCTTTACGCTGTTTTCATTCCTGATCGGCGTGTCAAACTCGGCCACAATGCTGATTGTACTCCGCGCCTTGCAGGGCATAGCGGCGGCCTTGATGTCTCCCTCAGCGCTGTCCATTGTGCTGACAACTTTCCGCGACGGTGGCCAGGAGCGTAACCGAGCTTTGGCTTACTGGACGCTGGTGGCAACAGGCGGTGCAGCCGTTGGTTTGCTACTGGGCGGGGCCTTAACGCAGTACGCCGGCTGGCGCTGGAACTTCTTTATTAACGTCCCGGTTGGCATTGTTATGTCATTCTTAATCGCACGTTTTGTGCCAGCACATTCGCGCGAGGACGAATATACTAGCCTGGATTTGCCAGGGGCTGTCTTGGTTACCTCGAGCTTAATCCTGCAGGTATTTGCCTTTAGCCAGGCCTCCAGCTGGGGTTGGCTCAGCGCTGGCACAATCGGCACGCTCGTTGCGGCCGCAGTTCTCATGGCCGGCTTCATTTTTAATGAATCGCGTGCCAAGCATCCATTAATGCCACTCTCCATCTTTAAGATTCGTAATGTCACCGGAGCTAACTTGATCATGGCGCCGATTTATGCCAGCATGCTGAGCCTGTTCTTTATCGTGACGCTGTACATTCAAACTGTCTTGCATTATTCACCGGTCAAAGCTGGCCTGTCATTTCTGCCTTTCCCAACTGTACTTGCCCTGATGTCTACGCGCATACCAAAACTAGTCGGTCGCTATGGGTTTAAACCCTTCCTGATTGCTGGTCCGTTGTTTGTGGCAGCTGGTCTGTCTTGGCTGAGCTTTATGCCGGTTAGCGGCGGTTGGTTGCTGCACGTCCTGCCGGGCGAGCTGATTATTCCGGTTGGCATGGGCATGACATTTATGCCGCTGATTGCTGCTGCTACCTCTGGTGTACCACCACGCGAAGCTGGTTTGGCCTCTGGGCTCATCAGCACTTCGCAGCAAATGGGCGGGGCACTTGGCTTGGCAGTCATCTCCGGCGTTGCCGTGTCGGTGACCAAAGCTTCGGCGCATCTTGGCCCGATAGGCTCGTTCGTTCACGGCATTGACCGCGCGCTCTGGGTAGGTGTATTGCTTACGCTGCTGGCTTCACTACTCGCCGTTGTCGTGATTCGACAGCCGAAGCGACCAGCCGCAGCCGAGCACAGCAAGCCACAGTTGAAACCAGCTACAGCATTAGAGAAAAGTTAATGTTTGTGCAAGGCAGTCATTTGAGCAGGACTAATGTTCAGGATTTTACCGATAACATCATCTGGTAACTCGTATATGATACGAAGCGTTTTGATGCGTCTCATCTCTGCAGTGGCATTAGTTAAAGCGGTATTAATATATCTGGTTGTATTTTCATCAAATAAGATACTGTTTGCTCTGTCTAAATCGAGACCTGTGCCAAACGCAAAACCTGGTACATCTCTTTTTGTAATCGATTTAGCATATAGCGCGTTAGCTATACTGAGGCGCGCAATAATAAGCGCATCTTCTATAAGCCCGTTTCTTGGAGCAAAATTAGCTCTGTCCGCCGGTGCTACAGGATTTGGCCTTGGGGCGGGAGCTGGTGGTGGGGCTGCAGGCTGCTGATTAGCGGGGCTTTGCTTCGCTGCAACAGATTTGGCTGAGGCAGCCTTACGGGCCTTTATACGCCAGGCACCATTATCGGAAATTGCGGCGGCATGTCCAACGTCTCTTGCGCCAGCTACGGCAGCCGCCAGAAAACCAACCTCTTCGGGGGTAAGCTCTAGTTTTTTTGCCGTTTCAGAGACTGTTTCTTGTATATCAAAGCGGTGAGATAAGTACAAACCAATTTGTTTTATGTGTCGCTGAGTCAAAACGTATGGTCCACCTGGTCTTTGGACGCGAACTTGATCAATAATTGTAGGAGAAACACCCTGAGCGTCAGTTATCTTTCGGTATAACGTATTTGGTTTCAGACTCCATGAATCACACTTTTCTTGCACCCACGCTGTAATACCCTGAGCATCTTCTTTTGGGAGTATTAGGCCGCTTTGTTTACCGATCCCGATCATAAATGCTAATCCTGGTGTTATTCCGCGTTTGGCCCAGTCGGTTCGTTTCCATGCATCCGATACTGAACGTAAGACTCGAGGGTACTGCACATCCTCATGCATTGTCGCTGATACAATGCGGAGCCTATCGAGCTGATCATCGCTACAGTTTGGTCTGATAAGCGCACTGATAATTTGAGCGCCACGTTTTTTAAGGATAGTGTAGCGGTGGAAGCCATCTGCTATCTGGAATACTCCTGGCATTGACGGCGTTTCGGCTATAAGCAATGGCATAATTTGACCGGAGCCACCCGTCTGTTCGGCTTCATCCTGGATCTCTTTAGCCAATTGTCCTATATGTTTTTCACCGACTGCTGCCTCGTCGTTATAAATAAGCTCAGTAGGCACAAGGGCAATTAAATCACCATTTTCGTTGGTGCCTCTGAGCTCTATGGCTGGATGCTGCCAAAGGTTGAGTTCAGCAACCTTGGCTGTTTCGTGCAAGGCGGTCATATTGTTGGTCATTATTATCGCTTAAAGATCAAAATGCAAGCCGCCATAACAACAGATTGGGGAAGCTCATAATGTTGCGGTATACTAGATTGGTATGACAAACCAAGATTACGTTATTGAAGTTTCCGGATTGACCAAGTCTTACGGCACCAACCACGTCCTCACCGGTATCGACCTTAAGGTAGAAAAAGGCACTATGTTGGCTCTGCTCGGCCCGAACGGTGCCGGCAAGACAACCACCGTTCGCATTCTCAGTACGCTGCTGCATTACGATGGCGGCACAGTTACAGTAGCGGGCCACGATGTTGCCAGCAAGGCTGATGAAGTTCGCAAGGTTATTGGCTTGACTGGGCAGTCGGCTGCCGTTGATGAGTTGCTAACGGGCCGCGAAAACCTGATTATGATGGGCCGCCTATACCGCCTTACCAAAGCCAGCGCAACTGCCCGCGCTAAGGAGCTGCTGGAGCAGTTTGGGCTCGAAAAAGCGGCTGATCGACCAGCCAAAACCTACTCCGGCGGTATGCGCCGCCGTTTGGATTTGGCTGTCAGTTTAATTGCGACACCGCCAATCATTTTCCTCGATGAACCAACGACCGGCCTTGACCCGCGCTCTCGCTTAGCGATGTGGGAAATCATTAAAAAGTTAATGGCCGATGGCACAACCATTCTGCTCACTACACAGTATCTTGAAGAAGCTGATCAGTTAGCCGACCAAATTGTCGTCATTGACGGCGGTAAAGTTATTGCCGAAGGCACCGCCGCCGAACTGAAGGGCCAGGTCGGTAAAGACCGTCTTGTACTGGCGTTTAAAGACGACGAAGCACGCACGGCGGCCAAGAAAATTCTTGGCAAAGTTGTAGTGGATGGTGATCCTAAGACCTTCACCTTAAGCCTGACAATTGACGACATTAACACCGATGTTAAAAACGTCCTCGATAAATTAAGCGAGGCGAAAATCACGGTTATGTCGATGGATGTTCATAAGCCGACGCTCGACGACGTCTTTTTGTCGCTGACCGGTAAGCAAAAAGCTACCAAAATGGAGGAAAAATAATGGCCACGGAACTCGTCTTCGAAAACAAACCACGTGCCGTGATGGCTTTGATTGACTCTTGGGTCATGATTAAGCGCAGTAGCACGCACATTATCCGCAACACTGACCAGCTACTGGGCGCTTTCTTTCAGCCGATCATGTTTTTGGTACTGTTTGCGGCTGTCTTTGGCGGCGCCATTGGACAGGCCTTGCCGCACGGCGTAACATACCTGAACTTCCTGATGGCAGGCATTATCGTGCAAACGGTCGCTTTTGGCTCGACGACTACAGCAATCGCTGTCACTAACGACTTGCAGAAGGGGATTGTAGACCGCTTCCGCTCGCTGCCGATGAACAATTTGGCTGTACTGAATGGCCACGTCGTGTCTGACTTGCTACGCAATACAATATCTACCCTGGTAATGCTAATTACCGGTTTGGCAATCGGCTTCCGCAGTCACGCTAGCTTTACGCACTGGCTGCTGATTGCTGGGATATTGCTGCTGTTTACCTTTGCATTTTCGTGGCTGGCCGCCATCGTCGGTGTTATTGCCAAAAGTGTCGAAGCCGTGCAGTGGCTATCCTTTGTACTCATTTTCCCGCTGACATTTGCCAGTAGCGCCTTTGTGCCTGCCGAAAGCATGCCGCACTACCTGCGCACTTTTGCCGTCAATCAGCCCATCACTCAGGTTGTAGACGCCGTTCGCTCGTTAATGCTGAACGTCCCTGTCGGCAACCACGTTTGGGTGTCAATTCTGTGGAGTTTAGGCATCTTAGTGGTGAGTACTCCACTAGCTGCCTTCTTGTTCAAGCGCCGCAGCGCCAACTAGCAGTATGCAGCTGGTCCAAAATAAGCAATAGAAGAACATTGACTAATTGTCACACACAAGGTAAAATATTACAGTTGTGAAAGAGTCTATCAAGCGAGTTGCCAGCACAGTTCTACTGTCCGCACTAGCCATCTTACTGATTGGTACCCTTTCGCGCGCCCTAGCTCAAGGCACTAATCTGATAGCAAATCCATCGGTTGAAACAGCGGTGAATAGCCAGCCAGCAAACTGGAGCACTAACAGCTGGGGCACTAACACACCCGTTTTTAATTACGAAACCACTGGCCACACCGGCAGTCGCGACTTATCTGTTACGGTCTCAAAATACACTAGCGGTGATGCTAAATGGATGGCAGACCCAGTAGCAGTGTCCGCTGGCCAATCTTACACATACACTGATTACAGCAAATCAACGGTAGCTACCGAGCTAGACGCTGCGTTTACCAATGCGTCTGGTGGGATGAGCTTTGTGTATCTGACGACTATCCCGGCCAGCGCGGCCTGGCAGCAAACAACCAGCACCTTCACCGTACCGGCCGGTATGGTTAAAGTGTCGGTTTATCACATTATTTATTCTAATGGCACATTGCAAACCGATGACTTCAGCTTAACGGCAGCTGGCCAGTCGACGCCGTCACCAACACCTACGTCTACTCCGACCCCCACACCTACACCAACTGTAAGCCCAACTCCATCACCGAGTCCTTCACCATCTCCATCGCCAACACCTACTCCGACCCCCACACCTACACCAACTCCGACGCCAACCTCAACCGGCAATCTTTTGCCAAACCCATCGTTTGAAACTGCCAACGGTACGCAGCCAGCGAACTGGCAAACTTACAAATGGGGCACAAACACCGAGACATTTACGTACGCCACCGGTAACGCTCACACCGGCACCCGCAGCGCTACCGTTACAGCTACAGCAATGTCCAGTGGCGATGCTAAGTGGCATGCCGTACCAGTGGCTGTGACAGCTGGAGCAACTTATACCTATTCCGACTATTACAAGTCGAACGTCGTAACACGTGTGGTTGTGGCTATGACAAACACATCTGGTGTTGATAGCTACCAAGAGTTGGCTACCGCACCGGCGAGTGCCAGCACCTGGTCAGCCTACAGCGCCAGCTTTACTGTGCCAACCGGCATTAAATCGGTTACAATCTACCACTTACTCGACAAAGTTGGTACGCTAACAATTGACGATGCATCTCTGGTCAGCGGCACCCCAACACCTACACCAACGCCAACCCCAACCCCAACTCCTACTCCGTCGCCTACTCCAACGCCAACCCCGACACCTAACCCGAACCCTATTGCCAACCCATCATTTGAAACCGCCAACGGTACCCTACCTGCAAATTGGCAGGCAGACAAGTGGGGCACCAACACAGCTACCTTCACCTATGTGCATAACGACGCTCACACTGGTACTAGCAGCGCCAAGGTCACTCTTTCTAACTACTCGACGGGTGATGCCAAGTGGGCCTTTACGCCTCTCGCTACGCTTGTGGGCGGCAGCCAGTACAGCTTTTCGGCTTGGTACAAAACGAACACCCAAGCTCATGTCGTTGCGACGTACGTAGATGGCAGCGGCGTTGATCAGTACCTAACACTGCCTAACCCGGCAGCCGGCGGCACAACCGACACCGTTTGGCAGCAATACAACGCCAAGCTGTATCTACCAGCCGATGCGCACAACGTGACTATCTTCTTTTTGATTTCGAGCAACGGTTGGTTGCAGACCGATGATTACAGCTTAACGCCATATACACCGGTCGGCTTCAGTGCGCCGCTGATTAGCCTAACCTTTGATGACGGCTGGGAATCAATCTACGCTAACGGTTTACCACTCCTGCAAAAGTATGGTTTTGTTTCGACGCAGTACATCATCAGTGGCAAATTAAATACCACAGACTACATGACGACATCTGATGTACAGGCCCTCCAGGCCGCCGGTAACGAAATTGGCTCCCACACCGTCACTCACCCTGATTTAACGACGTTGTCGCAGGCCAACTTAACAGCTGAGCTCAGCAACTCACAGACCACGCTGCGCCAGTTATTCGGTCCGACTGTGGCGCAGAACTTTGCTAGCCCTTACGGGACTTACAACGGCACCACGGTGGCGACCATCCAACAGTATTATCTGTCGCACCGCTCGACAGATGTCGGTTTTAATTCAAAAGATAACTTTAATCCGTATAACATCTTGACGCAGAACGTCGATGCCGACACAACGCCAGCTGATGTAGCTGCGTGGGTTGCCCAAGCCAAGGCGCAAAACCTTTGGCTGGTGCTGGTTTTTCACGAAGTTACCAACTCGGCCGGGGCCGACGCTTACTCTGTCACCCCAGCTAACCTCGACCAAGAGCTCAGCAATATCAAGAATTCAGGCGTAACTGTCGAAACGCTCAGCCAGGCTCTGACCACTGTTAGCAGCCAGCTTTAGTAAGCTAAAGCACTATCTATAGAACATACTTTACATAAGCACATAAATAGTGTATAATGCTGCTTGATACTGACATGAGCGGAAAGGGTACCGTCTTTTAAGGGGTACCCTTTTGCTTTGCCTAGATCAGTAATAAGAGAGTGGAGAAGTTATATGGCTCGCAAACCACGAGTTATCGCGTTAGTCCCAGCCCATAACGAGG
>Ga0068855_100010980_pt1 | contig 10929 bp, 10 predicted proteins | sample KBSCornC52_FD_66592 | JGI IMG/M metagenome (GOLD analysis project Ga0068855, IMG submission 66592) | Corn rhizosphere microbial communities from Kellogg Biological Station, Michigan, USA - KBS Corn C5-2 | ecosystem: Host-associated > Plants > Roots > Rhizosphere > Soil ... | reverse complement strand
AGTTCCTGCGTGAACTGCCACGCCACGCGTCCGGAGCGCGAGCCGCGGGTGGTCGACCATTCCAGCGCTTCGCGATCGAGCTGCTCATCGCCCATCTTGATGCCGAAATGGGCGCAATAGCCGCGCACCATCGCCAGATATTCGTCCTGGCTGCAGCGGTGAAAACCGAGCCACAGGCCAAAGCGATCCGACAGCGACACTTTTTCCTCGACCGCTTCGCCCGGGTTGATCGCGGTCGAGCGCTCGTTCTCGATCATGTCGCGCGCGAGCAGATGGCGGCGGTTCGAGGTGGCGTAGAGGATGACATTATCGGGGCGGCCCTCGATGCCGCCTTCCAGCACCGCTTTGAGCGACTTGTACGAAGCGTCGTTGCCGTCGAAGGAGAGGTCGTCGCAGAACACGATGAAGCGGAACGAGGAGCTGCGCAACCGCTCCATCAGGCCCGGCAGGCTCTCGATGTCCTCGCGGTGGATCTCGATCAGCTTCAGTTTGTCGGCCGGCTTGCGGTTGAGATTGATGTTGGCGTGGGCCGCCTTCACCAGCGACGATTTGCCCATGCCGCGTGCGCCCCAGAGCAGCGCGTTGTTGGCGGGCAGGCCGTCGGCAAAGCGTTCGGTGTTCTCGATCAGGATGTCGCGCATCCGGTCGATCCCCTTGAGCAGGCCCAGGTCGACGCGGCTGACGCGCGGGACCGGCGCCAGACGTCCGTCCGGGTGCCAGACAAAGGCGTCGGCGGCGCCGAACGACTGGGCGGCCTTGGCGGCCGGGGAGGCTGCAGAAAGGTGACTGGCGATCGCTTCCAGCGCCGCCGCGATCCGCTCGGCCGTGGCGCCGCCAGCGGGCTTTGCCGGACGTTTTGTCGCGGTTTTTGCGAGCTTCGGCGACGCGGCCCTGGAGGCGGCGCGGGGCGTTGTTTTCCTGGCTTTTTTTGACATTCTTGGGGTTCCTGACCGCGCAGCCATAACGGGCCTTGGAAGCTCCCGCAAGCGCCCTAAATGAGGACTTAAGGAGGGACTTGGCAGCGTTGCAATTAGGCCCGCCGCCGCTATAGTCCGCGCGAATTTACCCGAACCGGTGCGTTGCCCAGGCCTTGATGCCGAGGCAGGGCCGGTTCTTTCCCGCTCTTCACGAGGATTGTTCGAATGCTGATTACCCCTGCGTACGCCCAGGCTGCAGCCGGTGGCGATGCCAACAGCATGTTGATGTCACTGCTGCCGTTCGCGCTGATCTTCGTGATCATGTACTTCCTGATCCTGCGTCCGCAGCAGAAGAAGGTGAAGGACCATGCCGAACTGGTGAAGAACATCCGCCGCGGCGACACCGTCGTGACCTCCGGCGGCCTCGTCGGCAAGGTGACCAAGGTGGTGGATGACGACCAGATCGAGTTTGAGATTTCGGATGGCGTCCGCGTGCGGCAGATGCGGCAGATGATTTCGGGCGTTCGCGCCAAGGGCGAGCCGGCCAAGGAAAAGGCGGAAGCCGCCAAGGACGAGACCTCGGCGGGCTAACGTTTCTCGCCCCGCTCTCGCGTATCTTCCTGGATCTGACGGGTTAACTCGATGTTGTATTTCACACGGTGGAAGGCGCTGGGGATCATTCTGACCGCGCTTGTGGTCTGCCTGTGCGCCGTGCCGAACTTCTTCCCCGAGGCCCAGGTCAAGACCTGGCCGGTCTGGGCGCAGCGCCACCTCGTGCTCGGCCTCGACCTGCAGGGCGGCTCGCACATTCTGCTTGAGGTCGATTCCAACTCGGTCAAGAAGGACAAGCTCGACCAGGTCCGCGATGACGCCCGCCGCACGCTGCGCGATGCCAAGATCGGCTATACCGGTCTGGCCGCCAAGGCAGATTCCGTCGAGGTCCGCGTCAAGGAAGCCGATCTTGCGACCGCGCTGACCAAGTTGCGCGAGCTGTCGCAGCCGCTCGGCGGCCTGGTTGGCTCCAGCGGCCAGCGCAGCCTCGAAGTCTCCGATGCCGGCGGCGGGCTGATCCGCCTGACTGTACCGCCGGCCGCGATCACCGAACGTATCCGCCAATCGGTCGAACAGTCGATCCAGATCGTCGAGCGACGCGTCAACGAACTCGGCACCGTCGAGCCATTGATCCAGCGCCAGGGCACCGACCGCATTCTGGTGCAGGTGCCGGGTCTGCAGGACCCGACCCGGCTGAAGGAATTGCTCGGCAAGACCGCGAAACTCGACTTCCGCATGGTCGACCTCACCGTTCCGCCGGATCAGGCGCTACAGGGCAGGGTGCCGCCGGACTCCGAAGTGCTGATGAGTTCGACCTCACCGAAAATCCCCTATGTCATCAAGAAGCAGGTGCTGGTGTCCGGCAGCGACCTGACCGACGCGCAGCCTGGCTTCGACCAGCGCTCGAACGAGCCGATCGTCAGCTTCCGATTCAACACGTCGGGTTCGCGTAAATTCGCGCAGGCGACGACGGAAAACGTCGGCCAGCCCTTCGCCATCGTGCTCGACAACGAGGTGATTTCGGCTCCCGTGATCCGCGAGCCCATCACCGGCGGCTCGGGCCAGATTTCCGGCAACTTCACCGTGCAGGCCGCCAACGATCTGTCGATCCTGTTGCGCGCCGGCGCGTTGCCGGCGCCGCTGACCATCATCGAGGAACGCACCGTCGGTCCCGGCCTCGGCCAGGACTCGATCGAGAAGGGCGAACTCGCAGCCTATGTCGGCTCGATCATGGTCATCGTGTTCATGCTGGTGACCTACCGCCTGTTCGGCGTGTTCGCCAACATCGCGGTGGCCATCAACGTCGCCATGATCTTCGGCGTGCTGTCGCTGCTCAACGCCACGCTGACGCTGCCCGGCATCGCCGGCATCGTTCTCACCGTCGGTATCGCGGTCGATTCCAACGTGCTGATCTATGAGCGCATCCGCGAGGAATTGCGCGGCGGCCGCACCGCGATTTCGGCGATCGACGCCGGCTTCAAGCGGGCGCTCTCGACGATTCTCGATTCCAACATCACGACGTTCATCGCGGCCGCGGTGCTGTTCTATATCGGTACCGGTCCCGTGCGCGGCTTCGCCGTGACGCTCGGCATCGGCATCATCACCACGGTATTCACCGCCTTTACGCTGACCAGCCTGATCGTCGCCGGCTGGGTGCGCTGGAAGCGGCCGAAGACCGTGCCGATTTGAGAAGGCGGAGCCGGTTTTGACACATTTCGTTCTCATCGCTCTCGGCCTGCTGATTGCCGCGTTGACAGTCGTCAGTTGCTTTGGCTGGTTGCCGTCGCTGCGCATCGTGCCCGACGACACGCATTTCGATTTCACCCGTTTTCGCCGCATCAGCTTTCCGATCTCGGCGCTGCTGTCGATCCTGGCGATCACGCTGTTCTTCACCCACGGGCTGAATTTCGGCATCGACTTCAAGGGCGGCACGCTCATGGAAGTCCAATCCAAGTCCGGTTCGGCCGATATCGCCACGATGCGCGCGACCTTGGGCAACCTCGGGCTCGGTGACGTTCAGTTGCAGCAGTTCGGCGGCCCGGCCGACGTCTTGATCCGCGTCGCCGAACAGCCCGGCGGCGACGCCGCGCAGCAAGCGGCGGTGCAGAAAGTCCGTGGCGCGCTCGGCGATGCCGTCGAATACCGCCGCGTCGAAGTGGTGGGACCGCGCGTCTCCGGCGAATTGCTGGCCTACGGCATGCTCGGCCTGATGCTCGCGATCTTCTCGATCCTGCTCTATCTCTGGTTCCGGTTCGAATGGCAGTTCGCGCTCGGCGCCATGATCGCCAACGTCCACGACATTGTGCTGACGATCGGCTTCATGTCGATCACCCAGGTCGACTTCGACCTCACCAGCATCGCGGCGCTGTTGACGATTCTCGGCTACTCCCTGAACGACACGGTCGTGATCTACGACCGCATCCGCGAAATGCTGCGGCGTTACAAGAAAATGCCGATGCCGCAACTGCTCAACGAATCCATCAATTCGACACTGTCGCGCTCGATCATCACCCACGTCACGGTGACGCTGGCGTTGCTGGCGCTGCTGCTGTTCGGCGGCCACGCCATCCACAGCTTCACGGCCGTGATGATGTTCGGCGTGGTGCTGGTCGGCACCTACACCTCGATCTTCATCGCGGCGCCGATCCTGATCTATCTCGGCGTCGGCACCAACCGCGACGGACCGGATAGGCCGTCGAAGAAGTAAATCATCATGACTAACCCCTCGGACGTCCCGCACCTTCCGAGGCCGGCGCCGATCGAGGCCTACGGCAAGGGCGGCTTCGCCTTCGACACCATGTCGCATCGCGGCTCGCTGTTGTGCATGCCGGACGGGATCTGGGCTTGGCCGGTGACGGCGCCTGCCGAGATCGATCAATATTCGCTGCAGCGGGTGTTCAAGGCCGCCAACGCCATCGATACGCTGATCGTCGGCACCGGCACCGAGGTCTGGCTGCCGCCGCGCGGCCTGCGTGAGGCGTTGCGCGCGGTCCGTGTGGTGCTGGACCCGATGCTGACCGGCCCCGCGATCCGCACCTACAACATCATGCTGGGCGAGCGCCGGCGCGTCGCGGCGGCGCTGATCGCGGTGCCATGAGCGCGACGAGTACGCCGATCGACGCCGCCGGCTTCTGCGCCGATCTGGTGCGCAGCCACGACTTTGCCCGCTACGCCGCGGCCCTGTTCATGCCGCCGATCCCGCGCCGCGCGCTGCTGGCCGTCTATGCCTTCAATACCGAGATATCGCGGGTGCGCGGCCAGGTCAGCCAGCCCCTGCCGGGCGAGATGCGGCTGCAATGGTGGACCGACATGCTGGCCGGCGCCGGCCATGGCGGCATCGAGGGCAATCCGGTGGCGGCGGAATTGCTGCTGGCGATCCGGGATTTTCGCCTGCCGGCCGAGCCGCTGCTGCGCCTGATCGAGGAACATCAGTTCGATCTCTACAACGACCCGATGCCGTCGATGGCAGCCCTCGAAGGCTACGTCACCGATACCTCGTCGGCGCTGTTTTCGCTTGGGGCACGGCTGGTGGCGCGGCCGTCGGAGGCGATCGACCATCTGGCGCGCCATGCGGGGTTGGCCCAGGGCATCGCGCAGGTGATCGCGGCGCTGCCGCACGATGCTGCGCGGCGGCAGCTTTTCGTGCCGGTGCAATTGCTGGAGAGCCATGGCAGCGGGATGGAAGAAGTTTATGCAGGCAAGCAGACGTTGCGCATACGCGCGGCGATCGATCAGTTGATCAGCGAGGCGCAAGGGCATCTCACAACGGCATTTGAGCTGTTGGCGGGTGTCCCGCCGGCGGTGCGTCCGGTATTCTTGCCGTTGGCGCTTGTCCGTCGCGACTTGAAGCGGATGGCGCGCGCGGACGCCGATCCGTTCGCGCCGTATCTGGCGTCGCGGCTGCGAACGCTGTGGACGCTGTGGCGGGCGGCGCGATCGGGGCAGTTTGGCGGCTAAGCGCTCCGCTCCCACATTCGCCATTGCGAGCCAACGGGTCGCGCGAATGCGCGCCCGATGACAGGCTCCGCGAAGCAATCCATCGTCCCGCGGAAAGAAAGCATGGATTGCTTCGTCGCTCGCGCTCCTCGCAATGACGGCGAGAGGCCTATTGCGAGTTCAGTTCAGTATTCTCGAAATTGAACCGGTCCCGCAAATTCTTCCGCTGCTCCAGAATGTCCTTCAGGAACACGCGGTCGGCGTCGCTGGTCATCATCGGCTCGATCAGGTCGATCTGGTTCATCGCCACCAGTTGCAGGATCTCGGTGCGCGGTTTGCCGGCACTGTCGCGCGGCAGAGCGTGCACCACCTGAATGTGTTCGGGCGGTTTGATACCCTTGGCGGATGAGAGCTCGCTGCGCAGTTGCTTTTCCAGCGCCACTTTATCGGCCTCGACGAACGCATAGAGCCCGACGCCGACACGCCGGTCGGCAAAGGCGACGATCGCGGTGTCGCGCACCTCGGGGTTTTTCCGGATCAGATCGATCAGCACCGGCGCATCATTGACCAGGCGCCGGCCGCCGCCTTCGCGGTCGGTGAAATTGAACAGGCCGCGGGTGATGGCCTGATAGACCTTCTTGCCGGTCTTCAACCAGAGACTGGCGACAAAGGATTTCTTCGCCAGAATCTTGCGTTCCATCGGCGTCAGCGCCGCCGGCGCATAGCTGCGCTTGTGCTTCAGGAGGTGCCGCAGGTCCTCATAGGCCGCGATCCGGAACAGCCGGCTGCGGCCCTTGAAACAGCCGGCCAACTGGAAATCCGTGAGATAGGCATTGCCGTCGCTGCCGCGCAGCCAGTTCTGCTCCTTGGCGAGATCGTTATGGCAGATGCCGGCCCGATGCAGTTTTCGCAGTGCCAGCTTGGCGGAGCGGAAGTAGGCGAGGTCGCCATGGGGTTTTGCAAGGTGCAGCGCGACGCCGTCGATGAAGCCGCGTACCAGCGCCTGCCGTCCGGCCCACAACAGTTTTGGGCCGACATTGAGATCGCGCGCCAGCGCAAGCGCGCGGCGTTCACGGGCGAACAAGTGTCTGGCTAGAGGATAGGACCACAGCGGCACCTGGTCGAGCCGGCGCAGCACGCCCTCGATATCACCGCCATCGGTACGAAAACGTCCGCGCTCCACCGTCGAGAAAACGTCGCGCTTCAACAGCGTGCCTTCGGTCCATCGCACCGACAAAACCGCGGCGTCATCTCCTCGCAAGGCCATGACGTTACGCCGCCGCCGCAACGCGCAAGTGGTCGGCGATCCAGCGATCGAGGTCGGCGAGTGCCCGGGCGCTCATCGCCTGCTTCTTGGCGACCGTCTTCTCGTTGCCGCGCAGCCGCGTGCCGTCGGGCTTCTTCGTCGGCATCGTCGCCAGCGGCGGGAACAGGCCGAAATTGATGTTCATCGGCTGGAACGAGCGCGTGCCGGGCTCGAGCGTCTCGCCGGGTTCGATGGTCTCGATGTGGCCGCCGGTGATGTGGCCGAGCAGCGATCCCAGCGCCGTGGTCACGGGCGGCGGTGCCAGCGACTGCGCGCGCGCATCGGCCGCGGCGTAAAGCCCTGATATCAATCCGATGCTGGCGGACTCCACATAACCCTCGCAGCCGGTCATCTGACCGGCAAAACGCAGCCGCGGCTGGGCGCGCAACCGCAACTGGTTGTCCAGCAGTTTTGGCGAGTTGAGGAAGGTGTTGCGGTGCAGGCCGCCGAGCCGGGCGAATTCGGCCCGTTTGAGTCCCGGAATGGTGCGGAACACCTGCTGCTGTGCGCCGTGCTTCAACTTGGTCTGGAAACCGACGATGTTGTAGAGCGTGCCGAGCTTGTTGTCCTGGCGTAGCTGGACGATGGCGTAGGCCTTCACCGTCGGATTGTGCGGATTGGTCAGCCCGACCGGCTTCATCGGCCCATGCCGCAGCGTCTCGGGGCCGCGCTCGGCCATCACTTCGACCGGCAGGCAGCCGTCGAAATAGGGCGTATTGGTCTCCCAGTCCTTGAAGTCGACCTTCTCGCCGGCGATCAGATCAGCGACGAAGGCGTCGTATTGGTCCTTGGTCATCGGGCAGTTGATGTAGTCGGCGCCGGTGCCGCCGGGTCCAACCTTGTCGTAGCGCGACTGAAACCACGCCACCGACATGTCGATGGAATCCTTGTGCACGATCGGGGCGATCGCGTCGAAGAACGCCAGCGCGTTCTCGTCGGTCAGCTCACGGATGGCCTCCGCCAGCGGTGCCGAGGTGAGGGGTCCGGTAGCGACGATGACATTGCCCCATTCCTCAGGCGGCAGGCCGGCGATCTCGGCCCGGTCGATCTCGATCAGGGGATGGTCGTGCAGCGCCTTGGTAACGGCGGCCGAAAAGCCGTCGCGGTCGACCGCCAGCGCGCCGCCGGCGGGCACCTGATTGGCATCGGCCGAACGCATGATCAGCGAGCCCAGCCGGCGCATCTCGGCGTGCAGCAGGCCGACGGCATTGTTGGCGGCATCATCGGAGCGGAACGAGTTGGAGCAGACCAGTTCGGCCAGCCCCTCGGTGCGGTGCGCCTCGGTCATCCGTGATGGGCGCATCTCGTGCAGGACCACCGGAATTCCGGCATTGGCGATCTGCCAGGCGGCTTCCGAGCCGGCAAGGCCGCCGCCAACCACGTGCACGGTGTCAGTCTGGGGAGTATTGGAAATCATGTGCGCAGGGTTAGCGCGTTTTCGCGCGAAGCGCACCTGCGACAGGCGGCTATCATCGCGTTTTCAAGCGAAACGCGTCTGTGCCGGATACGACAACGCCCGCAGCAAGGCGGGCGCTATCCGTTCGTTAGATCAGGCGGCTGGGGGGCAATCAGCCGTTATAGGTGCCGGCTGCAACGCGCGGAATGTCCGAGCGATCGAGGCCGATATCGGACAGTTCGCGATCGCTGAGCTGGGACAGTTCGCTGACATTGCGCTGATAGTCCCGGAACGCCTGGATCATGCGGATGAGCGAGAGAAGCATGGTAGTCTCCTTGTAGTTACGATTCAGCTCTTGGAGGAAAGCCTCATCGTTGAAATGAATATAGAGTAGTATATCGCAATGCAGAAGTTCCGATGTTGCGGTGCAGCTAATCTCAAAACGCATAACGAGAGCAAGGTTCGATTAACCTTTCGGCATGGCTGCCGATCAGCCATCCGGCACCGCGGTCCGGGCATCGAAATAAGACGAATTGTGCCGTATAATAGTGGTATTGTCGCAAACCTGACACAGGCCTTAACTGCAAGGATAAGTGGAAATTGGGGGCGTGGATTCAAGGGCGCGGCCTACCGCGCGACCAAAAATGTCTTTCCGAGGCCTGATTCTTGGAACTTTCTTATGCGTGATTCGCATGCGATTGCTGCATAAAAAATGAATTAATAATCAGTTTTTGCTGGAATTCTTCATGGGCTCTGCTGGGCAGGGAAGCCAAAAGCCGCACTCCGTCCTGGCGTCGTCGAGCGCCGACCGCCATTGGCGCGGGGACATCGTCGCTCACCGCGGCGACGCGACCCCGGCGATGTGGATGGGAGAATCCCGCACGCGAAATTGCGCGGAACGATTTGCGTCCTCGATCGCGTGTTGAAGTCGCGCAACCCGAGCTGATGAACGTGGCTTGGGGCGACGGCCCGCGACGATCATCGCATTGCTTGCGCGCGTCTGCGGTAAGGCATCAATCGATGTCCGCCGCTTGTCGCATCATTACGCGGCCGTAATGAATTACGCGGTCGTAATGAAAAAGCATTGTTTCGCATAAGGCCTTTGCGCGTGGCGTCGATCACATCTCTATCGCGCGAATTTCATTCTGAATTTTTCGTGCGATCGGCGAAAAATCGTTTCACGGATTCCGGCAATGACGCTGGTCTTCGTTCAAAAAAACAGAAGATGGAAAATTACCATGCTCAACAAGATGCTCGCAGCAGCCGCAATGGCTGCAATCGCTTACGCCGTCGTCCCCGCCAATGCTGCCCACATGGGTGCCGGCTGCAGTGGCTCGAACCTTACCAAAACCGAATCCATGGTCGAAAGCATGGCTGACGGTGAAGGCAAGATCATGGCCCAGAAGGAAATTGCGATGGCGCAGGATTCAATGCTCAGCGGCAAGATGGGTGCCTGCGGCATGCATCTCAGCAAGGCCATGCATGCGGGTATGGCGAAGTAAACTCGCAAGTTATTATACGAAGGGCCGGTCGCCGCGTGCTGCCGGCCCTTTGATTTTGCGTTACAGTCTAAGGCGCATGGGCGAGCTGGGTGGCGAAATAGGCGACGGTCTTGGCATAGACCTCGCTCTTGTTCCACTGCTGGATCACCGTAAAATTCGGGCTGCCGGGTTGCCAGTCCTTGCCCTTCTGCCAGCCATGGCTGGAAAGGAAGTTCGCGGTCGACGCCAGCACGTCCGGGACGCTGCGCAACAGATCGCGATGGCCGTTGCCGTCGAAATCCACGGCGTATTTGACGTACGACGACGGCATGAACTGGGTCTGACCGATTTCGCCGGCCCATGCGCCGCGCATTTCCTGCGGCGCGATATCGCCACGCTCGATAATGCGCAGCGCGTCCATCAATTCGGCCTTGAAGGTGTCGGAGCGCCGACAGTCGTAGGCCAGGGTTGCCAGCGAGCGCATCGTCGGGAATTTTCCGATGTTGACGCCAAAATCGGTTTCCAGGCCCCAGATCGCGACAATCACTTCAGGCGGTACGCCGTAGGCCTGCTCGATCCGCGACAACACCGAACCGTATTGCTTGAGCATGTTGGAGCCGCGGGTCATTCGGGGCGGGACCATCCGGCCGGAAAATTCCTCGAAGCTCTGGCTGAACACTTTCTGCGACTGGTCGCGGGTCAGCACGGTCTTGTCGAGGGTAACGCCGGTCAGCCCTGCCTGGACGGCGGCCGCTGAAATTCCTTTGGACGTGGCTTCCTTCTTGAAGTCCTCCAGCCATGTCTCGAACGTGCCGCTGCCACAGGGCGCGGCGATCGCAGGTGCAGCCGATATCAAGACGAATGCGGCCAACGCAGCAGCGTGCAGAGGCCGGCGAGGGCTCAAAAAACAACAGCTCATGCGGTCGCGCGCTCCCAGATCGGCTCATATGTCGACTCATCATCGACATTGGTCTCGAAATCATACCGAATGTTCGGGGCAACCGCGGCTAAAACAAGGCTTTTGTGCCGGCATGGCCGCTCCGCATGCAGCGCCGTTCACGCCGCCCAATTCATGGGCAACTGGAATGTCATGGCCATCCGGTACCGGCGAGCCAAACCGCCGGTCAATCGGTGACCGGCGGTCGTGGTCGCGACCGTTGCTGCGTTAGCTATCCTTGCGCCGCCAGGGAAACAGGTTGGCGGGGAAATCGGCGGCGGGCCGGCGCTCGCGCGGCGCCCGCGGTGGCAGCGGCTGCGGATTGAGTTCGGGCTCGATGGTTTCCCGGTAGAGATGCCAGGTGGCGTGCCCGAGCAGCGGGATCACGACGGTAAGGCCAAGGA
>Ga0068855_100010976_pt1 | contig 10930 bp, 9 predicted proteins | sample KBSCornC52_FD_66592 | JGI IMG/M metagenome (GOLD analysis project Ga0068855, IMG submission 66592) | Corn rhizosphere microbial communities from Kellogg Biological Station, Michigan, USA - KBS Corn C5-2 | ecosystem: Host-associated > Plants > Roots > Rhizosphere > Soil ... | reverse complement strand
AAGGAGTTGCGCCTCGACGCGCGCCAGGCCGAGGCGGAGATCGTGAAGGTCTGGAACTCGCTGATTGATCCCGTGGTCACCGCGCACGCGCAGCCGGCCAATCTGCACAAGGGCACGCTCTTCGTGAACGTGGACAGCAGCGCGTGGCTGAACGAGATCGTCCGCTATCGTCGCAAGGAAATCCTCGACCGCCTCCAGCACAGCTTCGGCAAATCCGTTGTGCAAAAAATCTCCTTCCGCATCGGGTGAAGGTAGGGACGGACCGCCAGGCCGTCCCCGCCCAGAGCGAAGCGGCGGGCGGAACGAACGTGGTAAGACACACGCTTTGGTATTCGTTTCCGTCGCCTGACGCTGCGCTCGGCGACGGGGACGGCGCAGCGCACCGTCCCTACCAAACTATCGCATCAGCTTCATCAGTCCCGGTGTCAGCAACCACGCCAGCGTCGCGCATCGTCCGGCGTGCAAATGTTCAATCTCCAGTTTCGCCAGCCCGGCCTTCTTGAGCGCGAAGCCCGCGCCGGATTTACCGGTGACGAGCAGGGAAATCAATTCACTCAAATCTGGTTCGTGGCCGACCAGCAAAATATTTTCCGGCGCCGGTTTCAGCGTGCGAAGTTTTTTAATCAGCTTCACTGCGTCGCCACCCGGAGATAATTCATCCACGAGTTCGAGTCGCTTCTTGGCTTTCAATTTCTTTGCCACGATTTCCGCCGTCTGCCGCGCGCGCACGAGCGGACTCGACCAAATCACATCAAACCCCAGTTCCATCACGCGCATGGCCTTGGCGACTTTGACTAACTGGCGCTTGCCCTTCGGCGTGAGCGGGCGGCTGGTGTCATTTTCAAAACCCGCCGTGCCGGGTTCCACCGCTAGGCCGTGGCGCAGGAGAAATAGATTCATGCCCTGAATTTATCCGTTGCCGCGCTGGATGCAAAGTCAGCGAAATCGAAGGCTCTGTCCAAATTTGCAGAGCGCGGGTCTATGACCCGCAGCAACTTCGCCAGCCAAGTGACCCTGAATTATTTCACACGCCACCGCAGTTGCGGACGGGCTGCGGGTCATAGACCCGCGCTCCGGGGAATTCTCCGCGCCACCGCGTTGTTTCCCCCAGTTTTAGCTGCATGGTTCCAGCTTCATGACGGGGTGATAAGTTTGCCCCAGTGATGGAGCGCCGAGCACCAGCTCGGCCAGTTGGCGGCAAGGTATCTTTGGGCCGGGCTGGTGCCCGGCGTTCCAAACGCTACCGAAATGTCACAATTTATTTTTTGGTAAAGCCGCCGGATTTGCCTATGCTCGCGCCTGCATGGCCACCGCCCGCCGCGCCGTCATTGATGTCGGCACCAACTCCGTCAAGCTGCTCGTCGCCGATGTGACGGGGCAGGACGTGTTGCCGGTGCACGAGGAAAGCCGCCAGACGCGGCTCGGCAAGGGCTTTTACGAAACGCACCGGCTCCAGCCCGAACCCATCGCCCGCACCGCCGAGGCTGTGTGGGAGTTTGCCGAGATCGCCCGCGACCGGAACGCCGACACCATCCGCGTCATTGCCACTAGCGCCGCGCGGGATGCGATCAACCCGAAAGATCTCACCATTTCCATCGAGCGCGCCTCCGGTTTGAAGACCGAGATCATCACCGGTGCCCGCGAGGCGGACTGGGCATTTCAAGGCGTGGCCACCGATCCCGGGCTCGCGAAACATCCACTGCTTCTGCTCGATGTCGGCGGCGGCAGCACGGAATTCATCCTCGGCCACGGCACGACCAAAAGTTTCGCCCACAGCTTTCCCATCGGCACGGTGCGGCTGCTGGAAAAATTTCCGCACAGCGACCCGCCCACCAAATCCGAATACACCGCCTGCCGCGACTGGGTAAAAAATCTCTTCAAGCACGAGGTCTGGCCGTTGCTTGAACCAGCCTTGCTGCTTGAGCAGAAAACCGGCGAAGTTCGCCTCGTCGGCACCGGCGGCACGACCAGCATCCTTGCGCGCGTGGAAAACGAGATGGACCGCTTCGATCGTGAAAAGATTGAAAGCACGGTGCTGACATTGGACCGCGTCATCGCCCACCGGAAAAAACTCTGGAGCCTGCCGCTCGCCGAACGCAAGGAAATCCCCGGCCTGCCGAAGCTGCGCGCGGATGTGATTCTCACTGGCGTTTTGATCTACGAGGCCGTGATGGAGGAATTTGGTTTTAAAGAACTGCGCATCAGCACGCGCGGCCTGCGCTTCGCGGCGGTGATGAATCAATAAGGAAAGCTGGAAATAAGGAAGCGAATTTTGTTCCTGCTTTCCTGCTTTCCTTATTAACTTTCCCCATGCGTGTTTTGATTGTCGGCTGCGGTTACGTCGGTCTGCCGCTTGGCGCGGAACTCGTCCGGCGCGGCCACAATGTTTTCGGCCTGCGCCGCAGCCTGTTGGCGGAAGCGGAGTTGAAAGCCGCCGGTATCACGCCGCTGCACGCGGACATCACCCAGCCCGAGACGCTCGCCAATCTTCCCCGCGATTTTGACTGGGTCGTGAACTGTTCCGCCTCCGGCGGCGGCGGCGCGGACGATTACCGGCGTGTGTATCTCGAAGGCAATCGCAATTTGATCTCGTGGCTGGCAGAAGCGCCGCCGAAAAAATTCGTTTATACCAGTAGCACCAGCGTCTACGCGCAGAACGACGGCTCAGTGGTGACGGAAACCAGTCCCGCAGAACCCGACGCGCCGACCGGCAAGGTTCTTGTCGAGACAGAGAAGTTACTTTTGGATGCGGCTCGCGGCTCGCGAGGACGCTCACCCCACCGAATTTTTCCGGCTGTGATTCTGCGCGTGGCGGGAATATACGGGCCAGGACGCGGTCATTGGTTTAAAGCGTTTTTGCGCGGTGAGGCACGCATCGAGGGTGACGGCTCGCGCACGCTGAACATGATTCATCGCGACGATTTGATCGGCATCATCATCACCGCGCTGGAACGAGGTGAACCCGGCGAAATTTACAACGCGGCGGACAACGAACCCGTGAGCCAATTGAAATTCTTCGAATGGCTCGCGGCGGAGCTCCAGAAACCCATGCCGCCGCAAGTCGCCGCCGATGCCGAAATCTGGCGGCGGCGTGGCGTGACGAACAAACGCGTCAGCAATGCGAAATTGCTGAAGGATTTAAACTACCAGTTTCAGTTCCCCGATTTTCGCGCCGGCTACGCGGCGGAAATCCGGCGGCTGGCGGAAGATTTATCCGACTCCGAAGTTTGAATGTGATTTCAAAACTTAATTAGATTAACCAGCCCTCACCCCGGCCCCCTCCCATCCGATGGGAGAGGGAGAAACGCTCCCAGTCCACAAGCATATCCACGATATTCTTCTGCTGCACGACTCACAAATTTAGAAAAAACATTCAACGGCTTTCCCCCCTCCCGCCGGGAGCGGGTCAGGGTGAGGGGACTCCAGCATACCGACATCACTATACGTATTAATCCTACTTGAAAAAAATTAGGGTTCGGTCTTCCATGGACTTATGAAATTAAAACTTTTCCCCCAATTCATCCTGAAACCTCTGCAAAACAACTGGAGCGCCGGCATCTTGCCGGCGGGAACGCGCGATTCTTCTGGAACTCGCCGGCTGGAAGCCAGCGCTCCAGTTCCTGATTCAGTCTTTTGCAGAAGTCTGTTCCTGGGCGCGTTGCTGGCCGCAGTGATTCTGGGAGCCAGCGGTTGCAGCACGGTGCCGGTCACGGGCCGGACCCAATTCACCGGCCTCGTTTCGCCCAGCCAGGAAATCCAGCTCGGCCTCACCAGCTTCGAGCAAATGAAGAAGGACACGCCGATCAGCCACGATCCGGCGGCCAATGCGCTGGTGCAGAAGGTCGGCAAACGCATCGCGGCGGTGGCCGGGCCGGACATGCCGAATGCGCAATGGGAATTTGTGGTCTTTGAAAGCAAGGAGGCGAATGCCTTTTGTCTGCCGGGCGGTAAGGTCGGGATTTACACGGGTATCCTGCCAATCACGAAAGACGAATCCGGCCTCGCGACGGTCATCGGCCACGAGGTGGCGCACGCGGTGGCGCGCCACGGGGCGGAGCGCATGAGCGAGGGCATGGCGATGCAACTGGGTGGAGAGGTTTTGGGTGTGTCGCTTTCCAATTCCGACCCGCGGATGCAGGCAGCGGCGCAGGTGGCCTACGGCCTGACGACGCAGGTCGGCCGCGAGTTGCCGCACAGCCGCGCGCAGGAATCCGAGGCGGATCACATCGGACTGATTTACATGGCCCGCGCCGGTTACGACCCGCAGTCGGCGGTGCTATTCTGGCAACGGTTCATGCAATACAACGCGCAGCAAGGCGGCGGCGGCACGCCGACTTTCCTCCGCACGCATCCGACGGATGAGAAGCGCATCCAGCAGTTGAAACAATGGCTGCCACAGGCCGAGGCGCAATACAAGCCGCAGAATTGAACGACAAAATCAAAAAAGGCGTTGAAGCGGCTGAAACCGCTCAACGCCTTTTTCGTTCTCGCTAAAACTCAGACCGCGCTGTCGCCGCGTTCGTCGGTGCGGATGCGGATGGCTTCGTCAATGGACGAGACGAAAACCTTGCCGTCGCCGATCTTGCCGGTCTTGGCAGCTTTGATGATGGCTGTCACGGCGGCGTCCTTCAGGTTGTCGGCCACGACGGTTTCAATTTTGATCTTGGGCAGGAAGTCCACGGTGTATTCACTGCCGCGATAGATTTCGGTGTGGCCCTTCTGGCGACCGAAACCTTTGACCTCGCTCACGGTCATCCCCTGAATGCCGAGTTCGTTGAGCGCGTCTTTGACTTCAGTCAGCTTGAACGGCTTGATAATGGCTTCGATTTTTTTCATAGATTTTATTCATTGTAGGCACGCTCGCCGTGTTGTGACAAGTCGAGGCCGACACTTTCGTCCTCCTGATCCACGCGCAGGCCGATGACGGCATCCACAAATTTCACGATCAGAAACGTCGCGACCGCCGCCAGCACCACGGTGAACGTCACGCCGATGAGCTGGTTGAAAAACTGGTGCGAACTCCCCGCGAGCGTAACGATGACGCCGTTCGCCTTGAACGTGCTGGCGATGGAGGGATTCACTTCCGAGCTGGCAAGAAAACCGAGCATCAGCATACCGACAACGCTGCCGACGCCGTGAACGCCGAACACATCCAGCGAATCGTCATAGCCGCAAACGGATTTGATCTTCGTGACCGCGGTGTAGCACACCATGCCCGCCACGAGGCCGATGCAGAACGCCGCCGGGATGGTAACGAAACCCGAGGCGGGCGTAATCGTCGCCAATCCCGCCACCATGCCGGATGCGGCGCCAAGCACGCTGGGTTTGCCTTTCAATTTCCATTCGATAAACGCCCAGCTCAACGCCGCCGCCGCTGCTGAAAAATGTGTCGCCGCAAACGCGCTCGTCGCCAGCGAGCCGGCGTTCAGCGCGCTGCCGGCGTTGAAGCCGAACCAGCCGACCCACAGCAAACCGGTGCCGATGAGCGAGAGCACGACGTTGTGCGGCACCATTTGTTCGCGCGGAAAGCCGTCGCGTTTGCCGATCATGATGGCAAAGACCAGCGCCGAAACGCCGGAGCTGATGTGGACGACCGTGCCGCCCGCGAAGTCGAGCACGGGGATTTTGCCACCGGAAGCCCAGTTGAAATAGCCACCCACGCCCCAGATCATGTGGCACAGCGGGAAATAAACCACCACGGCCCAGATCAGCATGAACGCAACGTAGGCCTTGAATTTAATGCGTTCCGCCACCGCGCCGCTGATGAGCGCCGGCGTAATGATGGCGAACATCATCTGAAACAACATGAATGTCTGCGAGGGGATCGTCGCCGCGTAATCCGGGTTCGGAGCCGCGCCAACACCTTTTAAGAACAAATGGGTAAGCGGATTGCCGCAGATGGCGTTGCCCGGCGCGAAGCACATGCTGTAACCGAACACCATCCACAGCGCCGACATCAACGCCATCAAAATCAGGCTGTGCATCATGGTGGAGAGGACGTTTTTCGTCCGCACCAACCCGCCGTAAAACAAAATCAGCCCCGGCGCGGTCATCATCAGCACCAGCGCGGAGCTGGCGAGCAACCAGGCATTGTCACCGGAATTGATCGGCGCGGCGGAAACCATCGGTGCTACCGATGTCTGCATTTGTGGCGTGGCCGAAATGGGCTCCGCTGCTTGCAGCGGGGAAAGAAAAACGCCGAGCAGAATTACCAAGCATGAAACAAAACATAACTTTTTTAATTCTGAATGAGAGGAATTCATGGGGGCAAAGTTCATCAAAACCCCACCGGAGTGTCAACGCCGCCCTTGCATAAAAGTTGTTCGATTTTGCTGACGACGTCTGGCAAAGCCGAGGCCCTGATCATCTGACCGACGGCAGCGAATCTCGGAGCGTTTATTCAAACTGATTGGGGCTGGTTTTGGCGGGTTTGCCGGTGTTTGCCGGTGTGTATTTTTCAGCCCGTAGCGCTTTGACTTCCTCGGGCGTCACTTCCTTGCCCGAATTGCCAAAGTTGTTGTAGGTATAAGTCAGCGCATTGGCGATGTCTTCGTTGCTCAACGGGAAGGCGGGCATGACATTGTCATATTTCTGCCCGTTCACCACCAGTTCACCCTGCTTGCCATGGATGAGAATGCGAATGGCCTGTTGTTTATCGGCATTTAGGTAATCAGAACCGGCCAGCGGCGGATATTTGTTGGCGATGCCTTGTCCGGCGGTCTGATGACAGGTGGCGCACATGGTCACAAAGAGGCGCCGGCCCAATTGGATGCGCTCGGCTTTCGTCTTGGGGCCGCCGGCCTCAGGCGCAGTGCCCAACGGCGCGCCGCTGTCCACCCAGGCCCGGAATAAAGCGCGATCCGCCTCGGTGATGGTCTGACATTCCTGGCAGTTGCCGGCGGGCATGGCTTGCTTGAAGTATTGACCCTTCCAACTGTCCCACACCCGACGCTTGATTTCTTCGCGATGAACGTAGGCGGTTTTGTAATCCGTCCAGTCGGGCAGAAATGATCCTTCGGAATTATGACACCGGGCGCACTTGCCCAGAATGAGCGGTTGCACGTCCCGCAGAAAAGTTGGATTGGTGGAGACCTCGGAGGTTGGGGGAACTGCGGCTTCAAGCCCACCGGCAGCTGATGGAGCTGTTGGTTGCGCGTGAACGGCGGCCACACTGACTACGAAGAAACCCAGCACTACGGCGACCAGATTGGTTTTTAAAACTTGGGAAGTAAACATAGCTTTAGGTGGGTTGATTAAAATCCAAAGGAAAGTTGCAACACGAACAGGCTCGGAGGATATCCATTCGGATTCTGTCCATGGACCAAATACCACTCGTAGTCGCCTTCGAACAGCAGCGTATTGGAAAAGTAGTAAACAAAGCCAGAGGTATAGCGGTCCGCGATCGAGCCTTGGTTGTCATTTTGGTAGTCATAGCGGCCAACGAGTTCCAAGTTGTTGATGACGGGGAAATCCTTTTTCAAGCCCGCCAGCTTGTAACCGGCCTGCACCCAAACGCCGTTCGGATTGAGGGTGCCGGCGTTGTCCGTCTGCTGCCACGTGTTGACGTATTCGCCTTTGACCTCGAAGTATGGGCTGAGATGAATGGCGGCATCCAACACCGCCGCCGACCAGAGATAGCTGCCTGAATAATCGCTCCACTGACCGGTTTGTCCGGAAACGCCCAATTCCACGTCATAATGCAAACCCCAGGGATAAAACCACCCGATGCGCCCACCGCCACTCGGATTGGAATGCCAGTTTTGGGTATCCCCTACGTTCCCTTCCAGATCCAGATTGCCGGCATTCGCATTGGTCAATGAGGTCGAGGAAGGCCCGTTGACACCGTAAACCGAATACGTCATCAGCTGCGCACCCGACCCAATGGGAATTGCTCCGCGCAATTGCGCCCCGATACCGCTGCCCGGCAAATAGTCGCGCACCAGCGGATCATCGGGAATTTTGTTAAGCCAGCCCGCCGCCCGTTCGCTGTAGGTGCCCAGCGGCAGCAACATGTCGCCCGCCACCACCGTGACGTAGTCGTTCAAAAAATAATCCAACTGCGCGAAACTTAGATCCACGGCGGTCGAACTGCCGCCGGAGGGGTTGCCGTTTCCATCCACGTTGTTCTCGAGCGTGACGTCAAAACCGGCCTCGAACAACACGTTGTCATTGGCCCGGAACAGAAAAATCGGCGCAAAATCCGCCAAGCCAAAAGTGCCATTCCCGCCGGCTGCCTTGCCGTATTGAACCTCCGCATCGCCCGTCACCAGAAAGTCATGCGTGGCGCGCGGGGCGGGATTGGGGGCCGGATAAATGGGCTGGATTTGGCTGGCGGCTTCGGCTTTGGCCACCGCGTTGGTCGCCAGCGTCTGGGTCTGTGACAACTGCTGCTGCAGTTGGGAGATTTTTTGCTGGTCTTGCTCGTGAGCTTGCTGGTCTTGGGTGTGGACTTTTTCCAGTTGATCCAGCTTCTGGCCCTGCTTGGTGACCAGATCCTTCAGCGCATTAAAGTCATCATCGCTTACTGTCGCCTGAGCCGAGGGAACAAGCGTTAGCCCAAGACCGCATCCGGCAGCGACCAGGCCCAAAACTGTGGAGTGAATTTTCATATGTGATATTTTGGGTTTTTAGTTGCCGCTTTGATCCTGCAGATATTTCAGGACAATCCTTGCCTGCTCGGCCGGAAGGTTGGCTCGCACCCGCATGTGAAATATCAAGGATTTCCACCTGTCCTGGTTGAATTCTTCAGGATATCGCTCCTGGTGGCACCGGTTACAGTGGATGGCATAAAGCTCGGCTCCAGAAAGCTGTCTGACTGGCTTTTTCTCAGACGCCCTTGCCGTTGCCGCCGGCGCGTTGGTGTTGGTGTCCGACGCCAGTAACAACCCGGGAAGGACAAAAAAAATGATGATGATGGCGACCGCCAATCCGCCGACCAAAGCAAAGCGGCGGGAAACTGGGGCCGAAGTTGGAGGGGTATTGATATTAAGGCTCATAAGATTGAGCATTAATCAACTTTCTCAAACAAACCAACCGGCTGTTGCCATTTCCCAAGCATTTATTGTGTAATAAAGATTTCTAAAAAATTCCGGCGGCCGGTTCCGGGCCGGCTCCGAAATCGTCCCCTCGTGTTCCGATACCAACTTCATATCATGTTGAAGGCATTGGTAATCCAATTGTATCCACGCCAGCGCCGATTTCAGGATGCGACTGAAAACCCGGTCCATTTCGTCTGGAAAACATGTTCGATTTTGTCCGCGTTCGCGTTTAGCCTTGCCGCCGTGTCCGCTGAAGCGCAACTCACTCCCATGATGGCGCAGTATCGCCGCATCAAAGGCGAACTGCCGAAAGATGCGCTGCTGCTCTTCCGCCTCGGCGATTTCTACGAGATGTTTTTCGAGGACGCCCGGGACGGCGCGCAACTCTTGAACCTCTCGCTCACCGCCCGCAACGGCGTCCCGATGTGCGGCCTGCCATATCACGCGGCGAACAATTACATCTCCCGCATCCTGAAAAACGGCCGCAAGGTCGCCATCTGCGAGCAAACCGAGGAAGCCAAGCCCGGCAAGCTCGTCAATCGCGAGGTCACGCAAATCCTTTCGCCCGGCACGCACTTTGACGAACGCATGCTCGTCGCGGAGCGGAATAATTTTTTGGCGGCGGTCAATCCGTCAGGAAAAATTTTCGGACTCGCGCTCGTGGATTTGACGACGGGCGATTTCATGACGACCGAGCTGGAAAACGAAGCCGCGTTGCTCACCGAGCTCGAACGCCTGCGTCCGGCGGAAATCATTTTTCCGACCGAAGCCGTCTCACTCCGCGATTCCTTGCGCGGTGCGTTCCAGATTTTGAGCGGTTACGACGACTGGACCTTCGCGCCGGAAACCGCGTTCTTCACGGTGAAGGAACACTTCAAAGTCGCCACGCTGGATGGCTTCGGCTTGAAGGATCGTTCCGCCGCCATCGGCGCGGCGGGCGGGGCGTTGCATTACCTCGCGCAAAACTTGCGCCGCGACGTGAAGCATCTCACGCGCATCTCATTCTATCGTCGCAGCGATTTTCTCACGCTCGATTACACGACGCTGCGGCACTTGGAGATTCTTGAACCGCTGCATCATGATGCCCCGCGCAACTCGTCGCTCTACGGCGCGTTAAACCGCACCGCCACGCCGATGGGCGCGCGCCTGCTGCGCCAATGGCTATCGCAACCGCTCGCCGCCGTTGCCGCCATCCAGCAACGGCAGGAAGCCGTGCGCACGTTCATCGAAAATTCCTTTGGCCTCGACGCGTTTCGCCAGCAGTTGGGAAGTGTCCGCGATTTGGAACGCACGATCGGCCGCGTCAGCACCGGCTACGGCAATGCGCGTGATCTCGTCGCGCTGCGAATGGCGCTCGAACAAATCCCGGCGCTGAAGCAGACCTTGGAGTCGGTGGGGCAAGCATCTCTGCGAACAGAATCTTTATTGCAAGATGCCCCGGCTCGCGAGGACGCTTGGCCGACCAGCCTCATCGCGAATCTCAATTCTCAAATCACCGTGCTGCCGGAATTGGTGGATTTGATCTCCCGCGCCATCATGGATGAGCCGCCGCTGCCCATCAAGGAAGGCGGCATGATCCGCGACGGCTTTGATCCGGCGCTCGATGAATTGCGCGATGCCCAGCGCGGCGGCAAAGACTGGCTCGCCAAATTACAGCAGGATGAGATCGAGCGCACCGGCATCACCTCGCTCAAGGTGCGCTTCAATTCCGTTTTCGGCTATTACATCGAAGTCACCAAGTCGAATCTCGACAAGGTGCCGCCGCATTACATCCGCAAGCAGACCGTGGCGAACGGCGAGCGTTTCATCACGCCGGAGCTGAAGGAGATGGAGGGCAAAATCCTCGGCGCGGAAGAGCGCAGCGTGAAGCTGGAATACGAAATCTTCCAGCG
>Ga0068855_100010971_pt1 | contig 10934 bp, 9 predicted proteins | sample KBSCornC52_FD_66592 | JGI IMG/M metagenome (GOLD analysis project Ga0068855, IMG submission 66592) | Corn rhizosphere microbial communities from Kellogg Biological Station, Michigan, USA - KBS Corn C5-2 | ecosystem: Host-associated > Plants > Roots > Rhizosphere > Soil ... | reverse complement strand
CTTGATTCTGCTTCAAGTTTTAGCTTAATGTTAGATAAGCTGGACGATCAAAAAAATATCCTTGGTTCTGCTTCAAGTTTTAGCTCAATGTTAGATAAGCTGGACGATCAAAAAAATATTCTTGGTTCTGCTTCAAGTTTTAGCTTAATGCTAGATAAGTTGAACGATCAAAAAAGTATTCTTGATTCCGCTTCAAGCTTTAGCTTAATGTTAGATAAGCTGGACGATCAAAAGAACAATATTCTTGGCTTTACTTCAAGTATTAATACAATGCTTGCAGGTTTAACCGGCCAAAGAGAAATTTCAAGCATCGTTGAAAATATTACGGAAATAATTGATAATCAAAAAAAAGCAACTAAAAACAATAAACAAGTAGAAGTAGAAGTGTCTGCTGAACGAGCAGGTGACAATTTCTCTATTGACATAGATCAAATAAACGGATTGTTAATTCAACTAGATGAAAAGCTATCAAAAATCAACAAACCAAACGTTGCTAATTTCTTAGCGACCTGGATGACAATTGTCGGTTTTATTATATTGCTATATCAATTGGGTCAAAAAATTTCTGACGATTCTAATCCAGATAAGTCAATTGCTACAAAACAACAAATTGAATACTTGAAAGATGAATTAAAAAGCACTTTTAAGGAAAATATCAATAAATATACGGTTGAAAAAACAGTAAAACTAAATTGCAATATTTTTCTTAAACCTTCACGTCGCACAATAATTCTAATGTCGATCAAAAAAGGCGATAAGCTTTCGATAATAAATACAAATAAAAAATGGGTAATGGTGGTCTGCTTAGATCGCGATAGCTTACCTGTAACAGGTTGGGTTTTAAAGAAATATTTGAGTAAGATTAAAGACTGATGTTATGCCATGATTATATAACCCATAAGGGAGTAATATTTGGGGAGCCATTGGAAACACATTTAAGCAAAAAAGCACCCTGAAATCCAGGATGCTTTTTATTGTATGTTTTGATTGACAGATCAATTGGCCTATTGAGCAGCAAATTTAATCAACCACTCCCCCAATCAACTTAATCAACCAATTATTGATTCACAAACTTCTTGGCGTTAATTTTCCTTTCGTTTTCGTTCAGGAATATTTTACGCATACGGATGCTTTGCGGGGTTACTTCGATGTATTCATCAGCCTGGATATACTCCATTGATTCCTCCAACGAGAATTTGATAGCAGGCGCTATGCGCACGTTGGTATCACTACCAGATGCACGCATGTTGGTTAGCTGCTTGCCTTTGGTCAGGTTAATAACCAAATCGTTATCGCGGATATGTTCACCCAAAACCTGGCCTTCGTAAATATCAACTCCCGGATCGATGTGGAAACGACCACGATCCTGTAATTTATCAATAGCAAAAGCAGTTGTTTTACCGGTATCCATCGATACCAATACACCATTTGAACGGCCGGGGATAGTACCCTTCCATGGTTCGTATGATTTAAAACGGTGAGCCATAATAGCCTCGCCGCCGGTAGCAGTTAATACGTTGTTACGCAAACCGATGATACCACGGGCAGGAATTTCAAACTCTAAATGCTGTAAGTCGCCTTTTGGCTCCATTACCAATAAGTCGCCTTTACGCTGGGTTACCAGTTCAATTACCTTACCGGCAACTTCCCCGGGAACATCCACGATCAGGGTTTCAACAGGCTCGCATTTTACACCGTCAATTTCTTTGATGATTACCTGCGGCTGGCCTACCTGCAATTCGTAACCTTCGCGGCGCATGGTTTCAATTAAAACTGATAAGTGGAGAATACCGCGGCCATATACTAAATAGGAATCAGGCGATTCGGTTTCAACAACCTTAAGCGCCAGGTTTTTTTCCATCTCTTTATATAAACGATCGCGCAGGTGGCGCGATGTTACAAACTTGCCTTCTTTACCAAAAAACGGTGAAGTATTGATGGTGAACAGCATGTTCATGGTAGGCTCGTCAATATGGATAACTTCCAGTTGCTCCGGTTTATCAAAATCGGCGATAGTATCGCCAATGTCAAAACCTTCAATACCTACAACAGCACAAATATCGCCTGAACTTACTTCGGTAGCCTTTACTTTACCAAGACCTTCAAATGTATATAGTTCTTTTATTCTTGATTTCTGGATCGTACCATCGCGTTTTACAAGCGATACAGCCATGTTTTCTTTGATGGTACCACGGGCAACACGACCTATGGCGATACGACCAACAAAAGACGAATAATCCAACGAAGTGATCTGCATCTGCAAAGTACCTTCGCTGATAGGAGCCGGCGGAATATTTTCCAGGATGGCATCCATCAATGGGAAAATATTATCGGTAGGCACTTTCCAGTCGGTGCTCATCCAGCCTTGTTTTGAAGAACCGTAGATTACCGGAAAATCCAGTTGTTCTTCGGTAGCTTCAAGGTTAAAGAAGAGTTCGAATATCTGTTCGTAAACTTCTTCGGGACGGCAGTTTTCTTTATCTACCTTATTAACAACTACAATTGGTTTTAAGCCTAAAGCTAAAGCCTTTTGTGTTACAAAACGTGTTTGGGGCATAGCGCCTTCAAAGGCATCGCAAAGCAGCAATACGCCGTCGGCCATTTTCAATACGCGTTCCACCTCGCCGCCAAAGTCGGCGTGACCAGGGGTATCAATGATGTTGATTTTAACATCCTTGTATCTTACCGATACGTTTTTGGAAACGATGGTAATACCCCGTTCGCGTTCCAGGTCATTATTATCCAGTATCAATTCACCTGTTTGTTCATTATCTCTGAAGATTGAACAACTGTGTAAAATCTTATCAACGAGGGTAGTTTTACCGTGGTCAACGTGTGCGATGATCGCTATATTTCTTATTTTTTGCATTAAATGCGCCTCTAAATTTGGCGCAAAGGTACGCTTATTTAGCGAAAATTTAAATAGTTAACAACTTATTAGCCGAAAAATGATTTGGGCTTAACAAAGGGCGCTATATAGTTGAATTGATGATTGGTTAAATTATTGCGTTAAGCATTACCTCAACATCAAACTAAAATAATCAAAAAATCACATTTTTTTATCAGAAATATACCATTAGCTTTATGTTATGAAAAATATATACATACTCGTAATAAGCTTATTTATTATAACAACCACTGCCAGAGCGCAGACTGGCTGGGTAACCCACAAAGGCGACGAGCGGATATCGCTTAAGTTCCCGGTGGAACCTAAAGAACTTACACCCGGAAGTTTTATTGCCGTGGATAAAGACAGCGTTGCTTATGTTTTCACCATAGTTGATTTTAAAGTGGTAGCCAACCTTGATTCGGCGGCTTTAGCGCCCATTAAAACCAGTCCTGAATTTGCCGATCAACTTAAAACCGGCATGAAGACAAGCTTGCCCGACGTGGATCTTCCTGACTTTGCCGTGGGCACATTTAAGGGATTTACCAGCTACAGCTCAATAGGCTTTGACTCAAAAAAGAAAAAATACAATTTTTTCATGTTTATTGTTGGAAGTAAACTTTACAGTGTGTCAACCGTTTCAAAAGAAGGTGCAAGTGCCCAGGGCCCTGCTAATTTCGTTAATTCGGTTATAGTGAGTAATTAAGCGTTAATGTATTACGGGGTGATACTCCGGAGGCCAACCGCAGGATAGCCTATACAAGCTCGCTATTTTATTAATTGCCAAATGTACCTATGAAAGGGCGGCAGCTTACAGTTGTCGCCTTTTTCTATTGATTGGTTCTCTTCGAGCCGGCGGGCAAATTTGGGCCTTAGTTTATATCTGCCTGATACTTTGTTAATCAACGGGTTATTGTATAGCTTTACCGGGATCTCTTAAATCCATACCAATTATGCAAAAGTTAACTTTCATCCTGCTGTTTGCAGGCTTTTTATCGGCATGCAGTTCAAAAAGCAAACCAGGCAGCGCCCCCGACACGCTGAAATACCCCTACAAGGCCAGCTATTCTTCGGATATAACCGTGCCCGGCAACCCTGTTAATGCCCAAAAGGTGCTCACGGTTTGGAAAATGTTCGAGCGTAACGATATACAAGGAATGAAGCCTTATTATGCCGACACAGTTACCTACAATGCTGCCGACGGCACGCATTTTCACGGACCGATAGACAAACTACTGGCATTCGCCAAACAGGACATCGACGGCCTCGATTCCATGCGTTTTGATATTTTAAGATGGCAAAGCGCCCATTTAAACGACAGGAACGAGGATTGGGTGAGCATTTGGTCGCGGGAGAGACGGTACCCAAAAAAAGGCGGCAAGCCAGACACCGTATTAATGCAGGAAAACTGGCAGGTAAAAAACGGTAAGGTGGTGGCGTTTGACCAGTATACGGCGAAGAAGTAGCTATTGGGTTGGACCCGATAGCTATCGGGTGAGTTGATTACGTTGATTAGGTTAAAAATAGAAGTGGTGGTTAAAACTATGAGAAAAAAGGGTTAACATGGGTTAACACTTTTCAATGTTAACCCCAATAAATATCTATAAATCAAATAGTTATAAAAATACAATGTTAACCCGGGTTAACATTGTACCACGAATTTGGGTAATGGGAGATGCTGTATCAAAAGTAAAATATTGCAATTGCAGATGAAACACCACAGATTTATCAACCTTTTGAAAGTTGACAAATCTATCCCGGTTCATAATTTACTAAACCATCCCTTTTTCCAAAATATAACCACCTGGATGATTCCGATAAGGAGCATGCCACCCAGTGCGTAAAAATACCCGTGCGGATTGTAAAGTTCGGGCAGGTTATCGGGCATTACCTTATTAGTTACCGGGTCTACCCGCGAGAAATTCATGCCATAAACACCTGCAATAAAAGTGAGCGGAATGAAAATAACCGATATAATGGTAAGCACTTTCATGATCTCATTCATGCGGTTGCTTACCATCGAGAGGTAGATGTCCATAATGCTCGACGTGATCTCCTTATAACTTTCAATCAGGTCCATTATCTGGATGCAATGGTCATAAGCATCCCGTAAAAACATTTTTACTTCAGCATTTATCAGCGGACTTTCGGTGCGCAGCATGTCGTTTATTTTGTCGCGCTCGGGCCAGCAGGAGCGGCGCAAAACAATAAGTGTTCGTTTTAACTGCTGGGTCTGAAACATCACGCTTTTATCCACCTGGCCGTATAGCCTGTCTTCCACCTCGTCGAGTTGGTCGCCCAACTGGGCCAGTAACGCAAAATAGCGGTCGAGAATGGTATCAGTGAGGGCATAGCACATATAGCCTGCGCCACCGGTGCGGATGGACCCTTTGCCGCCAGCCAGGCGGTTCTTAACCGCTTCAAAGTTTTCTTCGTGGGTTTCCTCAAAGGTGATGATGATATTATCCTTCACCAATGCCGAAAACTGGTGATTGGTAAGTTCGTAATCTTTGCTGAAGCTGATCATCCGGCTAACAGCGAATACATAACCCTCGTATTCATCAAACTTGGGCCGCTGGTGAATGTTGGTGATATCCTCCAGCACCAGGGGGTTAATCGTTAGTATCGCGCCCACTTCTTCTATCAGTTTAGCATCGCCGAGGCCGCGCACCTGGATCCAATGGGTATGGTCGGTGCATTTTTTAAACTGATCCAGCACCACTTTTATGCTTTTTCCTTCGCTGGTCACCAATTCTTTTTGGTTGTAAGAAAATACGGAGATCAGCGGTTTTACCGCGTCCTCGGGAATAACAATGGCGCCGGGCGCGTCGCCTATATTACCGGCTTTGCGGCGCGGGTTATAGCGGATGCGTTTTATGGGTAGATTCATCTGGGATATTTTCCGTTTAAAAAATTGAAATGTAGGTTTTTTATTTCCATAACTTATCAATGACAGATAATTGAACGAAAAAGTTTTAACAGGGACTAATATCTTGCGGCTGTTTTGCAGGCAAAGCACAAACTATGGGCACCACGACATTTATTGCCGAAAAAGTTTCGCAAACGGTAACTACCGCCTGAAAAACTGGAAAGATTCAATAATATTACCTGGCAACAGGTAAGCTTAAAACGGGGGGATGATGAATTGGTGAACGCGAAGTGCTTACACCATCTTTGTTAAAATGAAGCAAAAAATTCCGCTGTTCCTCTGGAACAGAAGGAACAGGGTGGAACAAAACACAGCAACTAAATTACGGCAAAAACTGCGTTTCCGGTCCGTAGAGGTGGTTTTGCACCCAAAAAACACAACAAAAAATGCAAAAAGTACTGACAAATCAGTGACACCAAATCCCTCATTATTATTGCCGAAATTTGCAACCCTGTCAAATCCCTAAGTAAACCATACTGATTGCTGCGTCGGGATTAGCGCGTAAAAAAACAGAGATTAGTTAATCAGGCGAACTCCGTTCATTTAACGATTCACCTGATTAACTAATCTCTTCTATAAAAGAATCTATTGTTCTCGAAACTTCAGTTGCAGCTTCTTTCGGACTTTCCGACTTTACTGACTTCCTGACCAATCTCTGATTAACTATAAACCAAAGGCCGCCTTTACTTTATCCACGTAGTCTAATTTTTCCCAGGTGAATAGTTCAACTTCTTTAACAACTGTTTGGCCGTCGGGGCTTACAAATGTTTTGGTTACGGTTTGGCTTGGCTTGCCAAAGTGGCCGTAAGCAGCTGTTTCGCTATATATTGGGTTACGCAGTTTAAAACGGGTTTCAATTGCGTAAGGGGTCATGTTAAATATTTGCTCCACTTTTTTGGCAATCTCGCCATCGTGTAAGCCAACTTTACCTGTACCGTATGTGTTTACGTAAATACCCATTGGCTGTGCAACGCCTATTGCGTATGATACCTGTACCAATACTTCGTCGGCTACACCGGCAGCAACCAGGTTCTTGGCAATATGGCGTGTTGCATAAGCTGCAGAACGGTCCACTTTCGAAGGGTCTTTACCCGAAAATGCGCCACCACCATGAGCACCTTTACCACCGTAAGTATCTACAATGATCTTACGACCGGTTAAGCCGGTATCGCCATGCGGACCGCCGATAACAAACTTGCCGGTGGGGTTAATGTGGTATTTAATGCCATCACCAAAAAAGTGTGCATATTTTGGATATTTAGCCTTAACACGCGGGATCAGGATGCTGATGATATCCGAACTGATTTTGGCAAGCATTGCTTTTTCTTCGTCGAAATCGTCGTGCTGGGTCGAAATTACAATAGCATCGATACGTACCGGTTTGTTATTGTCATCATACTCCAGTGTAACCTGCGATTTTGCATCCGGGCGAAGGTATTTGATATCGGTCATTTCGCGGCGGATAACGGCAAGCTCCAGTAAAAGGGCGTGTGCAATATCCAATGCCAGCGGCATATAGTTATCAGTTTCGCTGGTAGCATAACCAAACATCATACCCTGGTCGCCGGCGCCTTGTTCTTCTTTCGCGGCACGGTCAACACCCTGGTTAATATCAGGCGATTGCTCATGAATAGCCGATAACACGCTGCATGAGCTGCCATCAAACATATACTCGCCTTTGGTATAGCCAATTTTGTTTATTACCTCACGGGCAATTTTTTGAACATCAAGGTAAGCTTTTGATTTTACTTCGCCGGCTAAAAAAACCTGGCCTGTGGTTACCAGTGTTTCGCAGGCTACTTTTGATTCGGGGTCGAATGCTAAAAAGTGGTCAATCAAAGCATCCGATACCTGGTCGGCAACTTTATCCGGATGTCCTTCTGATACGGATTCTGAGGTAAATAGATATGACATAATTCGCTTTAAAGTAGTTTTAAAATGTTATTAATATGTAGAGTTTTAATAAATACTGCCCGTAAACGAAGGAGATAAATTTAATGGATCGTAGTAAAAAGAAGCAGGGTTTTAGCACTTTTTTACGTGGTTGCAATCCGGGCCTGTCTGCGTCCCGTATATATCGGGGGTTGCGACCGGGTCAATTAAATCAGTCCACATTCAGGGGCCTAAAATAAAACAATTTTTACAAAGTCGAAAATACATTTACTTTTGGCGCAGAAAATATATATAGTTGAAAGGGAAAGCGTTATTTATAATAAACCCAATATCGGGCGGCAAGAACAAGGACGGTGTACCGGACCTTATTGAAAAACACTTCGATGCCGGAAAATTTGAGCCCGTTATTCTGTTTACCGACAGCGTATCGCACGCAAGGCAATTGGCAAAGGAAGCTGTAAATAAATTTGATCTGGTGGTAGCAGTAGGCGGCGACGGTACGGTAAACGAGGTGGCATCGGCCATTGTGGGCAGCAAAACGGCGCTGGGCATTATTCCCTTTGGATCAGGCAACGGTTTGGCGCGTTTTCTGCAGGTGCCCATGAACACCGTGGAAGCCATAAAAACATTGGGCAGCGGTCACCTCGAATCAATCGACTCCGCCACCCTTAACGGGAACCCATTTTTTAACATGGCCGGTATGGGTTTCGATGCGCATATTGCCGAAGTATTTTCGCACAATAAAAAGCGGGGCTTTATTTCGTACATTAAATCGGCTTTCGAGGAAATAAACAAGTATAAGCCACAACTATATCAAATTGAAATTGACGGTAAAAGCTACGAGCGCGAAGCATTTATGGTGAGTTTTGCCAATTCATCGCAATACGGTAACAACGCACATATTTCGCCGAATGCATCGGTGCAGGATGGTTTGCTGGATGTTTGCGTAATAAAGCAGTTCCCGTTTTGGCGGCTGGTTGAAATGGGTATCCGTATGATGACCAAAACTGCTGACAAGGTGAAATTCCTGGAGATCATCCGCGGCGCACAAATCACGATCAGACGCGAATCGGCCGGGCCTATCCACCTGGATGGAGAACCACACATTGAACAAGCCGATATAAAGGTTACGGTAATTCCGGCATCGCTCAAAGTAATTGTGGGCGAAGGTTATAAAAAGTAGAAAAAATTGAATTAAATAAACGCGATGCTGGCTAAAGGAATAAGGACAGAAAACGAAAACATCCAAATTTCGCGACATCACTGGTTCTTAAAAAACTTTGTGCCCTTTGTGCCTTCTCTGTGGCCTTTGTGTTAAAATTTTAACTTTCAAAAAATGGCAAAAAAGAACTTTACCGGCATCATGTATTCTACCGATCCTGATTTCCAGTACCAGGAAGATAACGGACAAGCGCAATCTACCCTGCCGCCGCAGCAGCAAAACCTTAAAATCTACCTCGACCGCAAAGGCGGCGGTAAGCTGGTAACCCGCGTCAGCGGCTTTATTGGTACCGATGATGACCTGGAGCAGATCGGCAAAAAGTTGAAATCAAAATGCGGCGTTGGCGGCTCGGCAAAGGATGGCGAAATACTTATCCAGGGCGATTTCAGGGACAAAGTCCTCGGCCTGTTAACCACCGATGGCTATAGAGCCAAAAAAGCAGGAGGCTGAGGAAGGTGAAAGCTAAAAGGTAAAAGGCGAAAGGCTGAAAAACGTTAAAGCTGGCACCCACTGCTACTTAAACCTGCCACTGCCTCTTTCTTAAAATACTTAGTGTATCGAACCATATTCACAACAATCTATATATCAATAATTTACATAGTGTGTAAAACATACATTATGTAAAAAAATATCCTCATTTACTTGTTTGTTAGGTTTTTAAAGCAGTAATTTTGCCTCAACCAATTTTAAAATTACTTAATGAGGAACCGTACTAACCACTTACCTGATCTGGGCTATCTGATGCCTGATCGGGCGGGGAATATTTATTTCCAATTAACGCCTGCCGAACTGGTTGAAGAGGCTTTAAAGAGAAAAGAGGGCGTTTTGGCCGACAACGGCGCCCTGGCTATCGACACCGGGGAATTTACCGGGCGCTCCCCAAAAGACCGCTTTATTGTTGAGGATGATATCACCAAACACACCGTTTGGTGGGGCAATGTTAATATTAAGTTTGACAGCCACAGGTTTGATTCGTTATACAATAAAGTGGTAGCCTACCTGGCCGACCGCGACATATTTGTGCGGGATTCATGTGCCTGTGCCAACGAAAAGTTCCATATTGATATCCGGGTGATTACCGAAAACGCTTTTCAAAACCTGTTTGTGCATCATTTATTTTTGCGGCCTGATGTTATAGATGCAGATTCGCGGCCGGAATGGACCATCATTGCGGCACCGGGCTTTAAAGCCGATCCAAAGGTGGATGGCACGCGGCAGCACAATTTTTCGATCATCAACTTCACAAAAAAAATCATCCTGATTGGCGGTACAGCCTACACAGGCGAGATAAAGAAGGGCATATTTTCGGTATTGAACTTTATTTTGCCGCTCGAACGCAATGTGTTATCCATGCACTGCTCAGCCAATACTGGGGTCAAAGGCGATACCGCTATATTCTTCGGCCTCTCAGGTACCGGCAAAACCACCCTCTCCGCCGATCCGGAACGTGGTTTAATAGGCGATGATGAACACGGCTGGAGCGATTATACCATCTTCAACTTCGAAGGGGGCTGCTACGCTAAATGCGTCGGCCTTACTGCCGAAAAGGAACCGCAGATATTTAACGCTATTAAATTCGGCGCCCTGCTGGAAAATGTAAACTTTATAAAAGGCGGCCGCACGGTAAATTTCTCCAATATTGATAAAACCGAAAACACCCGGGTGGCATACCCATTATATAATATCGAAAACGCGGTTATGCCGTCTATCGGGGCGTCGCCAAAAAACATATTCTTTTTAACTGCCGATGCATTCGGGATCCTGCCGCCAATAGCTAAACTGACGGCGCAGCAAGCCATGTACTATTTTATTTCGGGCTACACCGCCAAGTTAGCCGGCACCGAAACAGGGGTTACCGAGCCTAAAGCTACTTTTTCGGCTTGTTTTGGCGAAGCCTTTTTGCCCTTGAACCCGGTTATCTATGCCAATTTGCTGGGCAAAAAACTAAAAACGCACCAGGTAAACGTGTGGCTTATTAATACCGGCTGGTCGGGCGGCGCCTA
>Ga0068855_100010969_pt1 | contig 10935 bp, 9 predicted proteins | sample KBSCornC52_FD_66592 | JGI IMG/M metagenome (GOLD analysis project Ga0068855, IMG submission 66592) | Corn rhizosphere microbial communities from Kellogg Biological Station, Michigan, USA - KBS Corn C5-2 | ecosystem: Host-associated > Plants > Roots > Rhizosphere > Soil ... | reverse complement strand
CCAATAGCGCCCAGAAGCCGGGCGTGCCGTCGGGCATGTAGCCGGCGAGCGCGGTACCCATCGCGCCGCCCATGATCAGCAAGGGCGCGAGCACGCCGCCCGAGGTGCCCGAGCCGAGCGACACCGACCAGATAATCGCCTTGACCAGCAGCAAAGCGAGGGCCGCCTTCGGTAGCACGTCGCCGTCGAGCATGGCGGCGATGTTGGCATAGCCGACGCCGAGCGCCTGCGGCTCGATCAGCCCGCCGATGCCGACAACCAGGCCGCCCAGGAGCGGCCACCACATCCAATGGATCGGCAGGCGCATGAAGCCGTCCTCGCAGGCGTAGACCAGCTGGGTGAGCAGCGCCGACAGCAAGCCGGAAAGCAGGCCGATCAGCACCCAGCCGCCGAGCCCGCCGAGCGAGACGCCGGCGATGCCGGCAAAAGGAAAGATCGGGCTCGCCATGTGCAGCGCGTTGCGCTCCACCGCGGCAACGACGGCGGCGACGGCGACGGGAATAAAGCTGCGCGGCGACCATTCGAACAGCAGCAGCTCAACCGCGAGCATGATCGCCGCGATCGGCGTGCCGAACACCGTCGTCATTCCCGCCGCCGCGCCCGCGACGAGCAGCGTTTTGCGCTCATTGTCGCTGACCGGCAGCAGCTGGGCGATCAGCGAGCCGACCGCGCCGCCGGTCATGATGATCGGGCCCTCGGCGCCGAATGGGCCGCCGGTGCCGATCACGACCGCCGAGGACAAGGGCTTGAGGATCGCGACCTTCACGTCGAGCCGCGAGCGGCCGAGCAGGATCGCCTCGATCGCCTCGGGAATGCCGTGGCCACGGATCTTCTCGCTGCCGTAACGCGCCATCAGCCCGACGATCAGCGCGCCGGCGACCGGCACCAGCACCGCCCAGAGCCCGAGCGGTGAATCGCCCAGCTTGAGCTCGCCGAAGCTGAACTGGCCGAAATAGGCGAGGTTGGTCGCCAGCCGGATCAGCTTGAGCAGGACGACGCCGGCCGCCACGCCGGCGGTGGCGACGATGATCGCAATGCCGGCGATGACCAGCACGCGCGGGTCGGTGGTGAAATCGCTCAGCCGGTGGCGGCGGCCATTGGTCGTCATGAAAGCAACGCTACTCGTGCAGGCGGGATCGGATGCCCCTGGTCCGATTCGGCCATTCGTATCGCATTACGATATAATATCCGCAAGCCGCCGAGGATCGCTCCCGGCTGTGCCGGCTCGCGCCTAGTCCGGCGCGATCGAGCCGAAGCGGTCCAGCACCTGTTGCAGCACCGGGCCGAGCCGCTTGATCTCATCGCGATGCGCGACGGTCAGCCGTGCAAGCACCGCCTCCGCCTTGTCGGTGAGCGTGAGGAGGGCGCGGCGGCGGTCCTCGGCCGAGGTCGAGCGGATGACCAGGTCGAGCGCTTCGAGCCGGTCGACCAGGCCGGTTGCGCTGTGTGGCTTGAGCACAAGCCGTTCGGCGACATAGCCGACGGTCGCCATGCCGGCAGGTGCTGCGCGGATCGCCAGCAGCCCCTGATGCTGCTGCGGCGTCAGCCCGACCTCGCCCGCCTTGGTCTCGCTGAACGCCATGAAGCGGCGGATCGCATAGCGAAAATCGGCGAGCGCCAGATAGTCTTTCTCGCCGAGCGTCTTGGCATTCGCCACCGGCTGCCTCCTGCCTTGCCCAATGCTGCCTGTGGGCATCACGCTCCGCCATATCGGGGCGCGGCGGATTCGCCAAAAGCGCTCGCGGCAGCGCCGGTCCGAACGGCTTGAGATAAATATCGTTCTACGATATATAAAGATCCCTAGGCGAGTGCATCGCGATGCGGACGCTGTTCGAGATTATCGAGCCGATCCTGCTGATCTTCGGCAGCATCGCCGCAGCCATCACACTGTGCTGGTTGCTGTGGCGCTTGTTCAGGTTGCTCCACCATCCCGATTGGGCGGCGTTCGCGGCGGTCCCGGCCGGCGCGCTCGCGCTATACGCGACCTCGCCAGATCATGTCTTCTATCGCATGATCGTCGCCTTCACCCTGGTTGGCGCGGTGCCGCTGTGGATCGAGGGGAGGGCGTGGTGCCGGCGTCAGGCGAAGCCGGCTGTCGAGCCGGAGCTGCGCCGATCCGGCGAGCTCGCCGGTGCCTCGCACGATCGGGCGCGACGCTATCCGATCATGATCGCCTGCATCGGCGAGGCACGGCAGCCGCGGCGGGACGAGGTGCGGGCGGTGGCGGCGCGCATCTGGCGCGAGGGATTGCGCCAGCAAGCGGCGTCGCAGAGCTCGGCGGGCAGCTTTGCGATGCGGCGCTTCGTCTTCAGGGTCGCAACCGCGGCGCTGTCCGGCCAGGCCGTCAGGCGGGTTGCGCGAAAAAGTCCCGACAATGATCTCTGAGCGCGCCGGTCCGGGCCGGCGATCGCGCGGCGCTTAACGCGCCGCGAACACCACCGGCGCGTTCGCCGGGCAGACCGAGGAAGGCAGCGTCGCGACCATCACCTCGCGAGCAGCGACGGCGATGAGGTCGCCACGCGAAGCGGCGGCTTCCTTGGCGAGCGCGGCGGCCTCGGCGCAGCTGTCGCCGCTCGCGGTGGCGGCGCCATAGGCCAGCTCGAGCGCCGCGTTGTAGCGGGCGTAGGCGCGGGCGCCTTCGTCGCTGTCACTCACGGAGAAATGGCCGCGCAGCCGCTCGTCGACGACGCTCAGCGTATTCTTCTTCACTGCCAGGAACTTGTTGTAGCTCGGGACGATGTCGACGCCGGTGCCGCATTCCTTGGCGGCGATCGCCAACCGGGTCTGCATCTCGCGAACTTTCGCAGCGGCGACCTCGGCCTGGGTCCAGCAGCCGGCGGTGGCTGAGGTCGTGATCGAAGCAGCGCAAAGCGCAAAAGCTGCGACGCAGAGTGCCCGGTGCGAAAGACGACGCATAACGACTTCCCGACAGGTCCGGCGATGAGCTGCGGACGAGCGGGAAGATCTCCCGAAAAATTTGGGGTCACATTAAAATGCTCGGTTAACGGGAGGTTAGGAGCGTTTCAGCCCCGCCAGCCCGGATCGACCTGGTCGAGCTTGCGCAGCATCGCCGGCCAGACCAGCTTGTCGGCGAAGTCGCCACCCATCGGCTTGCCCTTGGTCGTGCGCTCGACGACCGCCGGGTCGATCGGGTTGAGCTCGCGGCCGGTGCCCATCGCCTTGATCTGGATCGCGCAGGCATTCTCCAGGTAGTACATCCGGGTGAACGCCTTGGCGACGCTCTCGCCGAGCGCCAGCGTGCCGTGATTTCTGAGGAACATCAGATTCTTGTCGCCAAGATCGGCGGCGATCCGCTGGCGCTCCTCGAGGTTCGAGGCGAAGCCCTCGAACTCGTGATAGGCGATGTCCCCGTAGACCACGAGCGAGGTCTGGGCGAGCGGCAGCAGCCCTTCCTTCAGGATCGAGACGGCGATGCCATCCTGGGTGTGGAGGTGCATCGCGCAGATCGCGTCATGGCGCACCGCGTGAATCGCGCTGTGGATGACGAAGCCGGGCAGGTTCACCGCCCACTCGGTCTCGCTGAGGATATTGCCCTCCATGTCGACCTTGACCAGATCGGTGGGTGTCATCTCGTTGAATAGCTTGCCGAAAGGATTGATCAGGAACGACTGATTGTCCGGCAGCCTGACCGAGATATGGGTCGCGACGAGATCGTCCCAGCCGAACAGCGCGACCAGCCGGTAGCAGGCGGCAAGATCGGTGCGCAGCGCCCATTCGACATCGTCGATTGCGCCGGCTTTGGCGGTCTTGGTCGGCCGGTCGGCCAGTTTGGTTGCCATGGTCGCCTCTCCTTCGGCTGGCGCAGGCCTGGCGCAGCCTGCCGCAGGGGCAGTCTAGCATGAAAACCGGGGGAGTCGCGCGTCGCGGGCGGCAGCCTTCGCGGGGCATCGGCGGGCATCACGGATGCCGGGTAATGATCCGGATTGAAAGTCATAATGGACTAAAACAGCTGTTGACTTATGCGCGCCTCAGCCGAGAAGGCGGCAACCGATCGCAGAGGGGGCATTGTGGGTTGCATTGCTGGCCGTTTGTCGCGGTCTTGTCTGGTGGCGTCGCTCCTGGCCTCGCTCGCTCCGGTGAGCGCCGCGATGCCCGATGATTGGAGCTACACCCCTCATCAGCAGAGCAGCCGCCCTCCGGCGGCCGCGGTCGCGCGTTGCGTCGACGGCAGCTGGGGTTTTGCGGTCAAGCGCGGGCATGTCTGCGCCGGGCATCGCGGCGTCGCGAAATGGCTGCGGCCACCTCGCCGCCCGGCGTCGGCCGGCCGAAACTAGATCACCAGGTCGTTGCGGCTGTAGCCGCGGATCGCCGCCCGCGCTGCCTCATTCCAGCGGAACGCGTCGCCCGCATCGGCATGGGGGCGATAGACGAAGGGCGTCTCGTCCGGGAAATGCTGGCTGCGCGCGGCGATGGCATAGCCGATCATCTCCGAGCGCTTGCGAATGCGCTCGTCGTCATAGACGCACGGGGTGTTCTCCAGCCCGTTGTAGCCCTGCGCGCCGAAGATCGAGGCGCGGCGGTGAAAGCCGACGTTGAACGTCACCCGCCAGTCGGGGCTGGTGTTGGCAAAGGAGCCGTGGACGATCTGGCGGTTGCTGATCGCGACGTCGCCCGGCTTGCTGATCAGCGGCACCGCGCCCGGCAGCCGGTCGCTGCCCGCCTCGCCGATGATCTTCTTCAAATCGACCTTGCCGGTGGCATGGGTGCCGGGCAGATACCAGACGCCATTGGCCGCGGTCGATCCGTAGAGCTGGGCCATGAAGTTGAAGCCGTGGGTGCTCTCGTCCCAGTCGGGCTTGTCCCAATGGGTCGTGCCGTCCTGATGCCATGAGAAGCTCGCGCCCTCGCCCGGCTTCTTGATGATCACCGCATCGGTGAACGGGACGAAGTCCTCGCCGTAGATCGTCGCGGCGATGGCGAGCAGCTCGGGATGGCCGGCCAGCCGCAGCGCCGCATCCGAATATTGATTGGGCGCGACGATGATGAAGGCGACCTGGTCGGGCAGGTCCGGCGCCGGCCGCGGTTCGAACATTTTGACGACATGGCGGCCGTTGGCGAGCTTGGTGCCGCCGAGCGGATCGCCGAGGGGCTTGGACCACATGGTGATCGGCGTATCCTGATCGGCGCCGAGCGCCGGCCGGCCGTGGCGGTCGACCTTGGCATCGGGGGTGACCGGCAGTCGCTCGACCATGGCGTGGAAATCTTGCTCAAGCTCGCGCAGCTCGCCGGCGTCAAGCACGCCCTCGAAGACGTAGAAGCCGACCCGCTTGTAGGCCGCGACGATGTCTGGATGGAGCCTGCCGTCGTCGGTCAAGCGGATCGGACCGCGATTTCCGAGCGCCATCGCGCGGGCCTGGCCCTCGCGGAAATAGACCTGCATCGCCTTTTCTTCGGGTCCGTAATCGACCACCGCGGTCGCCATCGCGCCATCTCCTCGCCAGCCGGCCTGTGCCGGTCTCATCGCCGGGAAGAATAGGCCCGCGCGGGATCCCGACGCAACCCAAGAAGCGGTGTGCCAGGGGACGCGACGGATCAGCGCCGGAATGTGTCACTCTTCAGCTTACGCAACCGGCTGCGGCCGAGCGTAAAGCTGCGCCAAGACGAGATATCATTCGTCTTGGAGGTTAATTATAGTTAATAAATAATTACTTGCAGCTCTTTACCCAGGCGCGCAGGCTCGGGAGATGGGTCACGGAGTCGTGATCCCATGCGCACAGATCAAAAGAGAGAGGTTACATTATGAAAAAGGTCATCTTGGCCGCATTTGCGGTCTCGGCGATGCTTCCCCAGGTTGCCTTCGCGGCGGCCAATCCGAACAGCAACGGCGTGAACAAGAATTGCTTCGGCCAGGGCCGTTCGGGTTATTCCAATGGCACCGATCGCGGCCCTACTGACCCGACAACGGGCCAAGTCATTTCGGACCGTGCGCAGAGTCCCGCGACCGATGGCACGTCGCCCAATCTCAATGTTCAACTGAACAATGAGTACAAGACGGCCTGCCAAGCGGGCTGAGCCGTTAGCGGGGCGGCCGTTAGAAAACGGCCGCCCTCAAACTGTATCGACGCCAGACCGCTTGCAACGCTCTGACTGGATGGATCCAAAGTCGGTGCGCCTACCGCCCGGTATAATCCTGGCGATAGCTTTCGATGCAATGATCGGTGACCGTTCTCGAGCAGAGCGGCACGCCGTTGCGCGTTGGCACGGTCCGGACATTGGCAGTGTCCTCGATCGGCCCGCCCATCGCGGCCTGGCCGGTCACACCGTTCCAGCCGTTCGGTACGACTGCCGGGTCGGACATCACGGCGATGCCGTGGGAGTCGATCCGCGGATTGGCGTTGCTCGGCTGGAGCACCTTGCCGCTCGCCGGGGTGGTGATGACCTGGGTCGAAAGTCCGCCCGGCGCGCTGTCGTCGGGCACCGGCACGACCGCGGTCATGCCAGGGGCGGGGGTGTAGCTGCCGGGCGCGTCGGCATATTGCGCCACGGCCGCGGTGCTGATGAACAGCGTCAGGGCTAGTCCGGCTAATTTGATCACGATGACCTCCAATTCTTGCTCCGGAACGGCGCACAGGCGCCGCGGTCCGGCTGGGCACAGGTCATCAGACGTTGGCGCGAGACCAACGCGACTAGCCCTCCCGATGTGCGGCGGCCCATGCGCGATGGACCGGAGCGATGGGTTCAGCTGCGGCTCGGCCAACATCCTGAACCTGTGCGGGTGATTTAACGCAGTTTAGCCCAAATGGATCCTCGCTGCCGCGCTGCGGCGAACCGCAGGTGTTTGCACCGGGTCGGAACCCGCAACCGCCGCCCGGGGTTGTCGCCCTGGGACCGGAGGATCGCGATGGCGCGACTGCATCAGTCCCTGATCTGCTTTATTATCCTATGCTTATCGCTCTCCGCCTGCGGCGGCCGGGCGAAGCTGGATGTCGCTGAGGGCATGGGGCCGGCGCCGACCCTGCCGCCGCCAGAGAAGGCGCTGATACCGGTGATCAAGATTTCGCCGGCTGCGGGTTGGCCGCCGGGCGCGACGCCGGTTGCGGCGCCGGGCCTGCGGGTCGCGGCCTTCGCCACCGGCCTCGACCATCCTCGCTGGATGACGTTGCTGCCCAACGGCGATGTCCTTGTCGCCGAAACCAACGGCCCGGTGCGGCCCAAGGATGGCCGCGGGATCAAGGGATTCTTCTTCAGGCTGTTCCAGAAGAAGGCGGGATCGGGCGTGCCGAGCGCCAACCGTATCACATTGCTGCGCGACGCCGATGGCGATGGCGTCGCCGAGACCCGTGCGACGTTCCTCAGCGGGCTCAACTCGCCGTTCGGCATGACGCTGGTCGGCGATACGCTCTATGTCGCCGATACCGATGCGGTGCTCGCCTTTCTCTATCATAGCGGCGAGACCAGCATTGCCGCCGCGCCGCGCCGGCTGGTCGATCTGCCGGCCGGCGAGATCAACCATCACTGGTCGAAGAACCTGATCGCGAGCCGCGACGGCCGCCATTTGTTCGTGACCACCGGCTCGAACAGCAACGTCGGCGAAAACGGACTTGCCGCGGAGGAGGGACGCGCCGCAATCTGGCTGGTCGATCTCCGTGACGGAAGCCACAGTCTCTACGCGACCGGTCTGCGCAATCCCAACGGACTCGCGTTCGAGCCGCGCAGCGGCGCGCTGTGGACGACGGTCAACGAGCGCGATGAGCTCGGCAGCGATCTCGTCCCCGACTACATGACGCATGTTGAGCAGGGCGCCTTCTACGGCTGGCCGTTCAGCTATTTCGGCAACCATGTCGACGATCGGATCAAGCCGGACGAACGCCGGCCCGACCTCGTCGCGCGGGCGGTGGTGCCTGACTACGCGCTCGGACCGCACACTGCGTCGCTCGGTCTTGCCTTCGCCGCCGGCGCACGGCTCGGCCCGCGCTTTGCCGAGGGGGCGTTCGTCGGACAGCACGGCTCCTGGAACCGCGTGCCGCAGAGCGGCTACAAGGTGATCTTCGTGCCGTTTTCGGCCGGTCGGCCGGCTGGCCCGGCGGTCGATGTGCTGACCGGTTTCATCGATGCCCGCGACAGGGCACAGGGCCGGCCGGTCGGGGTCGTCCTCGACAAGACAGGCAGCCTGCTGGTCGCGGATGATGTCGGCAATACGGTCTGGCGGGTGAGCGCCGCCTCCGCGGTCGCAGCCCGCTGAGGACATAGCCCGAGCGGATCCGTGATCGCGGATCGACCGGCGGGACTGGCAAAAAGCCGCACGGCGCCTAGAGTTGGCTGCCCGAGCCAGGCCGGAATGGCATTCGGCGACGGGCAGGAGCGGCAGCCTTGGCGGCAGGTGACGACATTCCCTGGATCATCTCGGTCGACGATCACGTCACCGAGCCGCCCGACCTGTGGACCTCGCGGCTGCCGCGCAAATATCTCGAGCGCGCGCCGCAGGTGCGCCGCGACCGGATCAAGACCCACCCCGACGCGCGGCTGATGCAGATGGAGATCGGCGCAGCGGACGGCGTCGTTGCGGATTACTGGATCTTCGACGAGGCGCCGGTGACCAACGGCATCCTGACGCCGATCACCCATGCGATCGGCTATGAAACGCGCATGGCGAACACGCCGCTGACCTATGAGGCGGTCCATCCCGGAAGCTGGATACAAGCGAACCGGCTGGCCGACATGACCGCCAATCACGTCGAGGCGTCGCTGTGCTTCGCCAATGTCGTGCCGCGCTATTGCGCCCAGACGTTCCTCGAGCATCCCGACAAGGCGCTCGGGCTCGCCTGCATCCAGGCGTACAACGACTGGATGATCGACGATTGGTGCGGCGGCGACGGCAAGGGTCGGCTGATTCCGCTCGCGCTGGTGCCGCTGTGGGATGCCGAGTTGGCCGCGGCCGAGGTGCGGCGCTGCGCCGCCAAGGGGTGCTACGCCTTCTCCTTCTGCGAGAATCCGCATGATCTCGGCCTGCCGTCGCTGCACGACAAGGATCGTTTCTGGGAGCCGTTCTTCCGCGCGGTCGATGAGGTCGGCGGCAATCTGTCGATGCACATCGGTTCAGGCAACGAGCTGCCGACGACCTCGGAAGATGCGCCGTACATGATGACCTCGATCCTGATGTTTCAGGATTCGATGACGTCGATGCTCGACTTCGTCCTCGCCGGCATCTTCGAGCGTTTCCCGAATTTGAAGATCGCCTATTCGGAAGGCCAGATCGGCTGGCTGCCCTATGCCATCCGCCGCGCCGACAAGGTGTGGCAGGGCAAGGATAAGGAAGGGGCGGGCTACAAGCGCACGCCCAGGCCGCCGAGCAGCTACATCTCCGGCCATGTCTACGGCTGCATCTTCGACGACGACACCGCGCTGATCTGCCGCGAGCTGATCGGCATGGACCAGATCATGCTCGAGGTCGACTACCCCCATTCGGCCTGCGCCTATCCGCATGTCGTGGAAACCGGGCTCGGCCTGTGCCAATCCGCGGGGCTGAACGAGGCGGAGCGCTACAAGCTGTTCCGCGGCAATGCGATCCAGGCTTATGGCCTCGAACGCTTCGGAATCAGCGGATGAGCGGAGAGACGCGATGACGCGGGTGTTGATCGCCGACGGGCAGGTTCTCGATGGCAGCGGCGGACCCGCCGTTCGCGCCGATGTGCTGGTCGAGGATGATCGCATCGCCGAGATTCGTCCCGGCATCGATCGCGGCGACGCGGATCTGGTGCTGGATGCGAGCGATCGCGTCGTCGCGCCCGGCTTCGTCGATCTCCACACCCATTTCGACGCGCAGGTGTTCTTCGATCCGATGCTGTCGTCGTCCTGCTTCCACGGCGTGACGACTGCGGTCGGCGGCAACTGCGGCTTCTCGCTCGCGCCCTATTCGGCCGAGCATCGCCCGATCGTGCTGCGCATGCTGCGCGACCTCGAAGACATGCCGACCGAGACGCTGAGCGTCGCCGTGCCGGCAGCGGCCGACAGCTTTGCCGATTATCTGCGCGACTTCGAGGCGGAAGAGCCGATGCTCAACTTCGGCTCGTTCATCGGCCATTCGACGGTGCGCATCGCGGCGATGGGGCAGGAGGCCTATGGCCGCGAGGCGACGCCGCAAGAGATCGAGCATATGAAGGCGCTGGTCGCCGAGGCGCTCGCCGCGGGCGCGCTCGGCTTTGCCACCAAGACGTTGCCCGGTGCGCGCCCGTCGCCCTCGCAATATGCCACGCGCGAAGAAACCATGGCGCTGCTCGGCGTGCTGAAAGCCCATGGCAGCGGCATCGCCATGTTCAATCCCGGCGGCGTGTTCGATCTCGACCAGGTCTATGCGCGCCAGGCCGAGATCGGCGTGCCGTTCACCTGGATTGCGATGCTCGCGATGAACGACGGTAGCCATAACGGCCGGCTCGCGCTGCACAATGAGTGGCGCGCCCGCGGGGCCGATGTTCATCCGCAAGTCTCCTGTCGGCCGCTGGTCGCGCAATGCACGATGCGCATGCCTTCGGTGCTGCGAAACCCCGACATGACGCAGCTCAACAATGGCAGCGACGAAGAGCGGCTTGCCGCCTATGCCGATCCGGCCTGGCGCGACCGCGTGCGCGGCAATGTCAAATCGGCCGCGATGCATGTGATCGACTGGCGCGACGTGAAGGTGCTCAAGAGCGCGAGCGCGCCTGAGGCGGTTGGCCGGTCGATGGCGGATGTCGGCAGCGATCGCGGCGTCGATCCGTTCGATGCGCTGATGGACATGGGGATCGCCGACCGGCTCGAGACGCGGCTCGAGGTCGATTATGGCAACACCGATGTCGCCGAGATCACCAAATTGTTGAACGTCGAGGGCGCGGTGTTCGGCCTGTCGGACGCCGGCGCGCATCCCGGCCAGACTTGCGACGCGGTGCTGCCGACCGACATGCTCGGCAATTGGGTGCGCGACCGCGGCGTGATGCCGCT
>Ga0068855_100010968_pt1 | contig 10935 bp, 6 predicted proteins | sample KBSCornC52_FD_66592 | JGI IMG/M metagenome (GOLD analysis project Ga0068855, IMG submission 66592) | Corn rhizosphere microbial communities from Kellogg Biological Station, Michigan, USA - KBS Corn C5-2 | ecosystem: Host-associated > Plants > Roots > Rhizosphere > Soil ... | reverse complement strand
CTCGACGGTCGGGTTGCCGCGGCTGTCGAGAACCTCTCGACCCACAATGTCAACGATCGCACTCATGGTTCAGTCTTCCTTTTCTCTGGTTTTCAAAAAATCGGTCCGTGACGCAGGAAGGGTCGGGCGTGGGCGGCAGCGCCACACGCCGGCCCTGCGTCAGCAGGAAAAATCGTTCTCGAGCAGCGGCTGCCCCTTGACCACCCGGTCGATCGAGACCAGCTGTTCGAGCAGCGCGCGCATGTGTTTCAGCGGCACGGCGTTCGGTCCGTCGCTCAGGGCGCGGGCCGGGTCGGGGTGGGTTTCCATGAAGAGGCCGGCCACGCCCACGGCGACCGCCGCGCGCGCCAGCACCGGCACGAACTCGCGCTGGCCGCCGGAGCTCGTGCCCTGCCCGCCGGGCAGTTGCACCGAGTGGGTGGCGTCATAGACCACCGGGGCGCCGGTCTCGCGCATGATGGCCAGCGAGCGCATGTCGCTGACGAGGTTGTTGTAGCCGAACGAGGCGCCGCGCTCGCAGGCCATGAAGCGGTCGGTGGACAGGCCCGCATCCGCCGCGGCGGCCCGCGCCTTGTCGATCACGTTCTTCATGTCGCCGGGCGCGAGGAACTGGCCCTTCTTGATGTTCACCGGCCGGCCGCTGCGGGCCACGGCGTGGATGAAATCGGTCTGGCGGCAAAGAAAAGCAGGGGTCTGCAGCACGTCGGCGACCGCTGCGGCCGCCTCGATTTCGTGATCGGAATGCACGTCGGTGAGCAGCGGCACGCCCAGCTCGCGCTTGACCTTGGCGAGGATCTCCAGGCCCTTCTCGATGCCCGGGCCGCGGAACGAGGTGCCCGAGGAGCGGTTGGCCTTGTCGTAGCTGCTCTTGAAGATGAAGGGGATGCCGAGGCTGGCGGTGATTTCCTTCAAGGTGCCCGCGACGTCCATCTGCAGCTGCTCGGACTCCACCACGCAGGGCCCCGAGATCAGGAAGAAGGGACGGTCGAGGCCGGCCTCGAAGCCGCACAGCGGCATGGCGGAACGGGGAGCGGGGGCGTTCATGCCACCTCCTTGAGCGCCCGGCGCGACGCATGGGCCAGCGCGGCCTCGATGTAGGACTTGAACAGCGGGTGCCCGCCCCAGGGCGTCGACTTGAACTCGGGGTGGAACTGCACGCCCATGTACCAGGGGTGCACGCTGCGCGGCAGCTCGACGATCTCGGTGAGCCGCTCGCGCTGCGTCAACGCGGAGATCACCAGGCCCGCCTCGCGCAGGCGGTCGAGGTAGTTGACGTTGGCCTCGAAGCGATGGCGGTGGCGCTCGGTGACGACGTCGCCGTAGATCTCGTGCGCCAGGGTACCCGGGGCGACGTCGGAGCTCTGCGCCCCCAGGCGCATCGTGCCGCCCAGGTCGGACTGCGCGGTGCGGCGCTGGATCGAGCCGTCGGCGTCCTGCCACTCGTCGATCAGGGCGATCACGGGGTGGGGGGTGTCGGGGTCGAACTCGGTGCTGTTGGCCTCCGGCAGGCCGGCCTTGTGACGCGCGTACTCGATGGTGGCGACCTGCATGCCCAGGCAGATGCCCAGGTAGGGCATCTGGTGCTCGCGGGCGTACTGGGCGGCGAGGATCTTGCCTTCCACGCCGCGCTTGCCGAAACCGCCAGGCACCAGCACGGCGTCGAAGCGGTCGAGCTGGTGGATGGTCTCGGGCGTGAGGGTCTCGGAGTCGACGTACTCGATGTGGACCTTGGCGCTGTTGTGGATGCCGGCGTGGCGCAGCGCCTCGTTCAGCGACTTGTACGAGTCGGACAGGTCGGTGTACTTGCCGCACATGGCGATGCTGACCTCGCGGGTCGGGTGGCCGACCTCGTGCACCAGCGCGTCCCAGCGCTTGAGGTTGGCGGGCGGCGTGTTGATGCGCAGCTTGTCGCAGATCAGGCCGTCCAGGCCCTGCTCGTGCAGCATGCGCGGTACCTTGTAGATGGTGTCCACGTCCCACATGGAGATCACGCCCCATTCGGGCACGTTGGTGAACAGCGAGATCTTGCCGCGCTCCTCGTCGGGGATGCGGCGGTCGGCGCGGCACAGCAGCACGTCGGCCTGGATCCCGATCTCGCGCAGCTTCTGGGCGGTGTGCTGGGTGGGCTTGGTCTTGAGCTCGCCGGCCGCGGCGATCCACGGCACGTAGGTGAGGTGCACGAAGGCGGTGTTGTTGGGGCCCATGCGCAGGCTCATCTGCCGGGCGGCCTCCAGGAAGGGCAGGCTCTCGATGTCGCCCACCGTGCCGCCCACCTCGACGATGGCGACGTCGACCCCTTGCTCGCAGCCGATGCCGGCGCCGCGCTTGATGAAGTCCTGGATCTCGTTGGTGACGTGCGGGATGACCTGCACCGTCTTGCCGAGGTAGTCGCCGCGGCGCTCCTTCTCGAGCACGCTCTTGTAGATCTGGCCGGTGGTGAAGTTGTTGGCCTTCTTCATCCGGGTGGTGATGAAGCGCTCGTAGTGGCCGAGGTCGAGGTCGGTCTCGGCCCCGTCCTCGGTGACGAACACCTCGCCGTGCTGGAAGGGCGACATCGTGCCCGGGTCCACGTTGAGGTAGGGGTCCAGCTTGAGGAGGGTGACCTTCAGGCCGCGCGACTCGAGGATCGCCGCAAGCGATGCTGCCGCGATGCCCTTGCCCAGCGAGGACACCACACCGCCGGTGACAAAGACGAACTTGGTCATTGCTTTTTCAGCACTGCGCAGGGCGAATGCCAGGGTGGTAAAGCGCGATTATAGGTGGTGGCCGGGCGGGCGCCGGCCGCCCGGGCCCGCAAGTAAGGGACCCCAGGGCACCCGCGATCAGGGGCTTCATGACAGCAGCTGGCATCCATGAGGTCCGCGCGATGAAAGGCAAAGCCCTTGCAGCTCTAGACCGCCCGCCGGGATAGAAGCATTCAAGAGCGGCGCCTGGCTGCGTCCGCCGCTCGACATGGGTGCACGTGGACATGGCTTTTGCACAGTGATCGCCGTTCGAACGGAAAAGCAGGGACCCTCTGTGCAAGCAACGAAACGAGGCGTTTGGTCGGAGGAAACGCTGAAGGCATCCCAGTGGGGACGGAGCTCCCCGGAAGAAGCGTCACTGAACTTCGCCGAGGCGATTGGGTTGCAATGCGGCCAGGCTTTCGCGTTGTCCTCCAACATACGGATGAAACCGCGTTTTTGCGACGGACTGTGGCGGTCGAAAAGAAGCCCGACTTTCAGATGAATGCAAAAGCGACAAAGGCCGAAGCACTGGTTCAGGCAGCGCGATGGGATGGGGTGTTTGCCGCGCCTGATTGAATGAACGGAAAAAGGACTGCCTCATGGACAATGGCAACGGAAGCTGCGCTGGTGAAATCAGCCTCGCGTTCTTTGGCGAGGTCACTTGCGAGGCCGTAGCCATCGGCGGGGCTGTATTCCTCACTTAGCAAGGACTTGCCGCGACCGGCGCAAAATCCGCATATCGTCACCAGCCATCGAGAAAGCCATGCCGCAACCCACCCGAGAAGGCCAACCCGTCCCACGAGTCAACTTCCGCTATCGTGCGGACGGCGAGTGGAAGGAGATCAGTTCCGACGCCCTGTTCAAGGGGCGCACCGTCGCGGTGTTCTCGCTGCCCGGCGCGTTCACGCCGACGTGCTCCAGCACGCACCTGCCGCGCTTCAACGAACTCGCGCCGACGTTTAAGCAAAACGGCGTCGATCAGGTGGTCTGCATCGCCGTCAACGACCCGTTCGTGATGGAGGAATGGGCCAAGAGCCAGGAGAGCGACAACATCTTCATGCTGCCTGACGGCAACGGCGCGTTCACCGAGCAGATGGACATGCTGGTCGACAAGAGCGACCTGAACTTCGGCAAGCGGTCATGGCGCTACTCGATGCTCGTGCGCGACGGTCTCGTCGAGAAGATGTTCGTGGAGCCGGAGGAGCCGGGCGACCCGTTCAAGGTCTCCGACGCCGACACGCTATTGCGCTACGTCAACAAGGACGCCCGCCAACCGGACCAGGTAGCGCTGCTTACGCGCGAAGGCTGCGCCTTCTGTCGCAAGGCCAAAAAGCTGCTGGACGATGCCGGCATTCCGTACGCCGACGTGCCGCTGTCGCACAGCATCCGCACTCGCGCGCTTGGCGCTATCGCGCGGGCCGGGACGGTACCGCAGATGTTCGTCAACGGCCAACTGATCGGTGGCAGCGACAAGGTGGAGGAGTGGGTGAAGCAGCGAAGCCAGTGATGCGCTTTGCGCCCCGCCTGGAAAGACCCGTCTGTGCATGGCACGTCGCCTATGCGGCGAAGTGGGCGCTGAGGCGTTGCACGAGCCATGGCTTTCAAGTGAACAGGAAGAAGAGGGTGGCGATGAGACGAGCCGTCATGGCGGGACTTGGTCTATGGGGGTTCGCTGCCGTGGTGGAACAGTTTTTGGCACCTGAAGGGCTGCTGCTCTACACGCCGAACGACTGGAGAACAGCTGAGAGAACTCCTGTCTGGCAAGTTGGCGGACGAACGACTCGCCACGCTGGGTACGCCGCCAGCCAGATCGTGCACAAGCGCATCGAAGAGCACTTCGGCTGGGCCCAGACGATTGGCCGGATACGACAGACGATGTACCGAGGGCTCCAACGCGTCGATCAGCAATTCAAGCTCACCATGACGGCCAGCAACATCGTCCGAATGGCTCGAATACCATGCGCCGCGCAGCCAGGAGTGCTGCAATGAGCGGCTCCAGGTAGCCCAAATGCAAGTCGCCGGCAGCATGAGCCAGCGCCTTGGCACTCAAAATGATCGGTCGGTCTGGCTTGAATGGCCCGATTCGACGATCAGCCAACGCCCTCGGCCGGGAATTCAACAGCCTGTGAGGGTTGTTCAGTCCGCCTAGCAGCTTCAGCAGCCATGCTCACGGATCCAACGCGGGCTCCTTCGATCCCCCGCGGTGATGGGCATCATCGAGCTTTTTCGTGACCAATGCGACGGGTTCCGTCCCACGCGCCGGATTGTCAATGACGCGATGACTCTGCAGCCCTTGCTGTTCGTCAGTCCGGCAGATCAAGAAATCAAATCCCTCGTAATCACCCGTGAGCCCGTTGTCATCCAGCGACTGGACCAACTCGGAGAGGGTCCCGTCGTACACGGGCGAGGAGTCGAACCTCGGCGAGCGGGATTTCCTCACCAGCACCACGTCATTGCCGCTCTCGAAGGCGAGCCAAGCCGCTGCTTGCTTCAAGTTGTGCAAGGCGTCCACGGCCTTCTTGTCCGGGCCATGTGAGTAGTTGAACTTGGCTGTCTCGATCTCCACGACCCCGCCAGGACCGGCGGATCCCGCGTGCATTTCGAAAAGATCGTCGTCGTCCAAACCCTCTGGAACGGGCAGGTAGATTTCGATGCGGTGTTCCCCGTCCCTCACTTGGTGGACGGACGCCGGAGACAGATCCTGCGCCAACAAGGGATCCGGACTGAGGAGCTCTTTCCCGGAAGGGCCGAAGAAAGCGGCATCCTTTCCTTCCGGAATCTTGAATGCCGGCCTCTTGGCGTCCTCTCTGCCGTGGAGGGATACCGTCACCCTGCGTTTCTTCCCTTCCGGCGGTTGCTGCCGGGCACGGAAAACCCAATATTTGCCGTCCACGTCGTGGCAATCGACATCGGCCGCCTTGGTCACGTACGAGTGTTGGCCCAGGGGCTCGGCAGAACCTTTGCCCCTGGGCAAGATGGGCAGGGCCAACACCTCGGCCGGCACCGCGTCCGCCTCTTTGGAGGCCTCCACCACGCCATAGGTGTATTGGTACAGCTCGATCTGCTGCGTGGGCAGTGCCTTCCCCGAACAACTCCCGAACGGCACGATCTGCTGCAGAGGGAGATAATTCTTGTGGGCCACCAAGTCCCAATCCCCCGAGCCGACCTTGACCTGGCTGTAATACCCGGGGCCGCGGACGTGTCCGTCTCGTTTGGCCTTCGCTTTTTTTCCTGCGAAGTTGGTCCGGTGGTCCACATTCAACACGTAGGGCGACTTCGTCTCCGGTTTGTAGTTGCGAAGTTGCTCCCGCGTCATCTTGGAATTGAACACCGACCAGGGTTCCTTGTCGCCCGGCTCCCATTCCTCCGTGTTTTTGGGGAATTGGGCGGGATTCTGACGCACGAGGAAGGTCGCCGCTGTCTCCTGACCGTCCTCCCGCCGCACATTCCTGATGCCGCCGGACTTCAGCAATGGCGCCAGAATGACCGGCACCTCTTCCGGGCTTGCCTCTTTGGCGCGATCCGTCTGCTGTGGCGCGGCTGTCTGCAGGGGATCGAGCGCATGTGGGGATTCGGAGACACTCCCGGGAGGGTGGCTGGCCGACGATGTCTGAGCGGGATCGACGCCACCGCGGCGATCCGACGCCGGAATGACCGGCACCTCTTCGGGGGTTGCCTCTTTGGCGCGGTCCGTCTGCTGCGGCGCGGCTGGCCTGCGGTCGCCGAGCGGCCGCGCGCTGGAGGTCGCGCCGTCCGAGGCCGTGCTGGCAGCGCGGTTCCGGCGGGGGGAAGGCATGCCGTGCGGCCGGTGGTCCGGCTCGGGGGGTGGACGGTTGTTCGCGGGGCCGGTGTCGGTCGATGCCTCGTCGGCGCAGCAAAGGGTGTCCCTTGCGGACCGGACGACGTCGTGTGTTTTCTGGATGATGCGGCGCAGCATGGCGACTCCTGGTCAAGGCCGATCGACCGGCGGCCCGCAGGTGCCGCAGGCGGAGACCGGCTTCCTCCGGGAGACGATCAGCCCGTCACACCGACTTGCTGACGTTGGCCATCATGGGCTGCGCGGTCAGGCCCTCGGGCAGGCCATGGTGGTGGTGATGGTGGCCGCCGCCGCCATCGATGCCACCCTCGCCACCGCCGCCGCCCTCTTGCATCTGTTGCATCTGTTGGAGCATCTGCATCATCATCATGTCCTGCTGCATCTGCTCCATGCCACCGGCGCCTCCGGCACCGCCGCCGCCGCTGGCGCCACCGCCTTGCTGCATCTGCTGGAGCATCTGCATCATCATCATCATCATTTCCTGATCCATGCCGCCGCCGCCGGCCTTCTTGTGGTGACCGCCCTCGCCACCACCACCCGCGCCGCCGGCCTGCATCTGTTGCAGCATCTGCATCAACATCATCATCATGTCCTGCATGCCGCCGCCGCCGCCGGCCTGCTGCATTTGCTGGAGCATCTGCATCATCATCATCATCATGTTTTGATCCATGCCGCCGCCGCCGGCCTTGTGCCCGCCGCCGCCCTTTTGCATCTGCTGGAGCATCTGCATGAGCATCATCATCATCATGTCCATCTGCATGGGGGGCATGCCGCCGCCGCCGCCCTGCTGCATTTGCTGAAGCATCTGCATCAGCATCATGAGCTCCTGCTCCATGCCGCCAGCGCCGCCGGCCTTGTGATGGTGATGGCCTCCGCTGCTTTTCTGCATCTGCTGGAGCATCTGCATCATCATCATCATCATCATGTCCTGCTGCATTTTCCCCATGTCGCCGCCGACCTGGCCCTTGCCGCCGTCCTCGCCACCGTGCTTGTGGCAGTGACTGGCGCCCTCCATCAACTTTTTCAGGTTGGACTTCATGTCCTTCTGGATCATCTTGCCCAGTTGCTGCATCAGCTCCTGCATCTCTTCATTCAGGCCCGAGGCTTCATTCGGATGCCGAGCCTCGGCCAGGCACTTGCTGGATTCCGACCGAACGTTCTGGAAGGCTGAATTGTTCGAGAAACTGACGCTCATCGCGGACTCCTTGTTGATTTGACGTGCTCGCCCGGATCCAGGCGGGGCAAAACGGGATGTCTTCATGCTAAGGATCGGCAGGAGCCGACGGGCGGGAAAAAACGAATACAGGCATGAATTTCCGAACTGTCGGGGCTCGGCGGACCGGGGTTTGTGCACCTTGGCCGCTCCCGCGGCGCGCGGCCGACCTTCCACCGCGGCCGGCCCCGCCCTGGGTGGGAATGCGGCGCGGCCCCGGCACGGGGTCGAGGGGAGGACCGGGGCTGTCCAGACGGAACCTCCGGAACCGCCATAGGCGGGGCGAGCCCCTCACGGCCCCGACGGGCCCGGACGGGCGACAGGCCGCGAGTCCGGGCGCCACCTCCGAAGTGCCCGCTCGGCGGCGGCGCGACGGGGCGTGCGCTGAGGTGCGCCGCGCCCGGAGCGCAGCGTCAGATCACCCGTTCGCCCGCGTGCGTGATCTTCGTCATGGGTTCGAAGCGCGACTGCGGCACCAGCAGCGGGTGGTCGGCTTGCTCGCCCTTCCACTCCGGGGCGTCGATCGACTCGAAGACCTCGCGCAGCTTCTGGCCCCAGCTGCCGCGGATCATCGCGAAATACGGGTTCTGGTCGTCGATGCAGACGATCTTGTCGGTGGCGTAGGTGTCGGCCTCGTAGACCAGCAGGTCGAGCGGCAGGCCCACCGAGAGGTTGGACTTCAGGGTCGAGTCCATCGACACCAGGGCGCACTTGGCCGCCTCGTCGAGCGGGGTGCGGGGATGGATCATGCGGTCGAGCACCGGCTTGCCGTACTTCGACTCGCCGACCTGGAAGTAGCAGGTCTCGCGCGTGGCCTCGATGAAATTCCCCGCCGAGTACACCAGGAACAAGCGCATCGGCTCGCCGCGGATCTGCCCGCCGAGGATGAAGGAGGCGTTGAAGTCGACCCCGGCCTGGTGCAGCGCCTTGGCGTCCTGCTCGTACACCCGGCGCACGGCGCTGCCCAGCACGCGGGCGACGTCGAACATGCTGGCGGCGTTCCAGATGGTCAGCGGCGGGAGGTCGCCGTTGTCGAGTTTTTCGACCTGCAAGATCTCGCGCACCGACTGCGAGATCGACAGGTTGCCGGCCGACAGCAGCACCATGAAGCGGTCGCCGGGTTTCTCGTAGACCATCATCTTGCGGTAGGTGCTGATCTGGTCCACGCCCGCGTTGGTGCGCGAGTCGGAGAGGAACACCAGTCCCGCGTCGAGTTTGATGCCGATGCAATAGGTCATGTCGTCTGGTCCGCCTGGAGGTTCTTGAGCCGGTACAGTGCTTCGAGCGCTTCTTTGGGGGACAGCATATCGGGGTTGATGCCGGCCAGCGCCGCCTCGACCCGGGAAGGCTCGGTCTGCGGCAGGGCCTTCGGCGGCGCGAAGAGGTCGATCTGCGCCTGCGAGGCGATCTGCTGGGTCTCCAGCGCGTCGAGGGTGGCGCGCGCCTGGCGCACCAGGGTGCCGGGCATGCCGGCCAGGCGGGCCACCTGCACGCCATAGCTGCGGCTGGCCGGGCCCGGCTGGATGTCGTGCAGGAAGACGATGTCGTCGCCGGTCTCCAGCGCGGAGACGTGCACGTTGAAGGCCTGCGGGTGCTTGACCGGGAACTTCGTCAGCTCGAAGTAATGGGTGGCGAAAAGGGTGAAGGCCCGGTTGCGCTCGTGCAGGTGGCTGGCGATGGCGCCGGCCAGGGCCAGGCCGTCGAAGGTGGAGGTGCCGCGGCCGATCTCGTCCATCAGCACCAGCGAGTGCTCGGTGGCGCCGTGCACGATGGCGGCCGCCTCGGTCATCTCCAGCATGAAGGTGGACTGCGCGTTGGCCAGGTCGTCGGCGGCGCCGATGCGGGTGTGGATGGCGTCCATCGGCCCGAGCCGGCAGCGGGTGGCGGGCACGAACGAGCCCATGGCGGCGAGCAGGGCGATCAGCGCGACCTGGCGCATGTAGGTGCTCTTGCCGCCCATGTTCGGGCCGGTGATGACCAGCATCTTGCGGCTGCTGTCGAGCCGGCAGTCGTTGGCCATGAAGTTGCCCGCGCCGGTCTCGGCCAGCCGCGCCTCCACCACCGGGTGGCGGCCGCCTTCGATGTCGATGCAGGGCTCGCGCACGAACTGCGGGCGGCACCAGCCGAGGGTGGCGGCGCGCTCGGCCAGCGCGGCCAGCGCGTCCAGGCTGGCCAGCGCCCGGGCCACGCCGCCGAGCACCTCCAGGTGCGCCTGCAGCTGGTCGATCACCTGCTCGTACAGCAGCTTCTCGCGGGCGAGCGAACGCTCCTGGGCGGACAGGGCCTTGTCCTCGAAGGCCTTGAGCTCGGGAGTGATGAAGCGCTCGGCGTTCTTGAGCGTCTGGCGGCGCTGGTAGTCGAGCGGCACCTTGTCCACCTGCCCCTGGGTGACCTCGATGTAGAAGCCGTGCACCCGGTTGTACTGGACCCGCAGGTTGCCGATGCCGGTGCGCGCGCGCTCTCTAGCCTCCAGGTCGATCAGGAAGGCATCGCAGTTCTGGCTGATGGCGCGCAGCTCGTCGAGTTCGGCGTCGAAGCCGGGGGCGATGACGCCGCCGTCGCGCAGCAGCACGGCGGGCTCCTCGGCGATGGCCGCGCCCAGGAGGGATTCGATGGCCGGCGGCGGGTCGAGCGCCTCGGCGAGCATGTCCAGCAGCACCGCCCGGCCCAGGGGCACGCAGCGCTTGAGCGCGGGCAGTCCCTGCAAGGTGGCGCGCAGCCCGGCCATCTCCCGCGGGCGCACCTGGCGCAGGGCCACCCGTGCGGTGATGCGCTCGACGTCGCTCACCCCGCGCAGTGCCTCGCGCACCGGCGGGTTGCGGCCGCCGTCCAGCAGCAGGGCCTCGACCGCGTCGTGCCGCCGCGCGGCCACGCCGCGGTCGCGCAGCGGATGGGTCAGCCAGTGGCGCAGCGCGCGGCTGCCCATGCCGGTGCGGCAGGTGTCGATCAGCGACAGCAGGGTGGGCGACTCGTCGCCGCGCAGGGTCTGCGTGAGCTCCAGGTTGCGGTGGGTGGTGGGCGGCAGGTCGATCAGGTCGCCCGCCCGCTCCACCGTGAGCGTGCGCACGTGGGCCAGGGCCTGGCCCTGGGTGTGCTCGGCGTAGCTGAGCAGGGCGGCGGCGGCGGCGTGTGCCGTGGCCAGCTCGTGGGCGTTGAACCCGGCCAGGCTGGCCACGCGC
>Ga0068855_100010967_pt1 | contig 10935 bp, 7 predicted proteins | sample KBSCornC52_FD_66592 | JGI IMG/M metagenome (GOLD analysis project Ga0068855, IMG submission 66592) | Corn rhizosphere microbial communities from Kellogg Biological Station, Michigan, USA - KBS Corn C5-2 | ecosystem: Host-associated > Plants > Roots > Rhizosphere > Soil ... | reverse complement strand
ATTGCGCAGATTACCTCGCGACCCGTCCGACGCGCGGGAGCGTCGAGATCGATGGCGCGACGGCGTGGAGCTGTGCGCATGGGATAGAGCGTTGGCGGTCGAACTGCGGCTGCCGCCTCGACGGCAATACGAGTCAGGAATGGCGCGGGCCGTTGCGCGAGGCGATGGACTTTATCAAGCATCATGCGGACGACGTTTACGATCGCTTCGCGCCGCCGCTGGTGGCGGATCCGGCGGCGGTGTTGAAGGAGGCGATCCGGCTCTTTATCGACGATAATCCAGCCGTCGAGCAGGAGTTTTTCGAGCGGCATAAGGTGGCCGACGAGGACCGTCGCGAGCAACTGCTGCGCCTGCTGGAGATGGAGCGGGCGGCGCAGGCGACGCTGACGAGTTGCGCGTGGTTCTTCGACGATTTCGGCGGCCCAGAGGGGCGGATCGTCTTGCGCTGGGCGGCGCGGACGGCGGAGTTGGCGGCCGAGTTCGCGCCCGGGGTGGAGGGCGATCTGCTCAAGCGGTTGCGCGGAATCCATTCGAACCGCCGCGAGATTGGCGACGCGGCGACGCTATATTTGAGTCTCAAGACACGCGAGGCACGCGGGAGGGTCTAAAGGTCCGATGGCTGGCAACGAAAGCACCCATATCGAATCGATTCTGGTCGAGCGGCGGAAGTTTGAGCCGCCGGCGCAATTCAGCAAGCAGGCCGCCGTCAAGAGCATGGCCGAATACGAGGCGCTCTATCAGCGGGCGGCCGAGGATCCCGAGGGGTTCTGGGGTGAATGCGCGCGCGAACTCGCGTGGTTCAAGCCGTTCGGGCAGGTGCTCGAATGGAAGTTTCCGTTCGCGAAGTGGTTTGTCGGCGGGGAGCTGAACGCGTCGTACAACTGCCTCGACCGCCATCTGACGGGCGCGCGGCGCAACAAGGTCGCGCTGATCTGGGAGGGCGAGCCCGGCGATACGCGGGTGCTGACCTACCAGATGCTCGCCGACGAGGTGGGTCGCTGCGCCAACGCGCTGAAAAGCCTGGGCGTGAAGGACGGCGACCGCGTGGTGATTTACATGCCGATGGTGCCCGAGGCCGTGATCGCGATGCTGGCATGCGCGCGGATCGGCGCGATCCATTCGGTGATCTTCGGCGGCTTCTCGTCGGAGGCGCTGGTCGATCGAATCAACGACGCAGAAGCCAAGCTGGTAATCACGGCCGACGGGGGCTGGCGGCGCGGGCAGAAGGTTCCGCTCAAGCATAACGTTGACGAGGCGCTGAAGCGCACACCGTCGATCGAGAAATGCCTGGTGCTCAACCGGCTCGGCGACCCGATTGAAATGCGCCACGGACGCGACGTCTGGTGGAACGACCTGGTGCCGCAGCAGAGTCCGAACTGCGAGGCGCTGCACGTCGACTCGGAACATCCGCTGTACACGCTCTACACTTCGGGCACGACCGGCAAGCCCAAGGGCGTGGTGCATACGACGGGCGGCTACCTCACCCATCTCCTGATGACGATGAAGTGGGTGTTCGACTTGAAGGAGGAGGACATCTACTGGTGCACCGCGGACGTGGGCTGGGTCACTGGACATAGCTACGTGGTGTACGGGCCGCTGGTGGCGGGCGCGACGGTGGTGATGTACGAGGGCGCGCCGAATTTCCCCGAGAACGATCGCTTCTGGGAGATTATCGAGAAGTACCGCGTCAATATCCTGTACACGGCGCCGACGGCGATTCGCACCTTTGTGAAGTGGGGCGAGTCGTGGGTAAAGAAGCACGACCTCTCGAGCCTGCGGCTGCTCGGCACGGTCGGCGAGCCGATCAATCCCGAGGCGTGGATGTGGTACCACAAGGTGATCGGCGGCGAGCGCTGTCCGATCGTCGATACGTGGTGGCAGACCGAGACCGGCGGCATTTTGATCGCGCCGATGCCCGGTGCGATCGCGACCAAGCCGGGTTCGGCGACCCGGCCACTGCCGGGCGTGGCGGCGGAAGTGGTGACCCGCGACGGCGTTACGGTGGCGGCGAATCAGGGCGGCCTGCTGGTGGTGAAGCGGCCGTGGCCCGGGATGCTGCGGACGATCTTTCGCGATCCGGAACGCTACCGGCAACAGTACTTCAGCCAGATCGACGGCATGTACTTTACCGGTGACGGCGCGCGCCGCGACGAGGACGGCTACTTCTGGATCATGGGACGCGTCGATGACGTCATCAACGTCTCGGGCCATCGGTTGGGCACGATGGAAATCGAAAGCGCGCTGGTCTCGCATCCGTCGGTCGCGGAGGCCGCGGTGGTCGGGCGTCCCGACGAGATGAAGGGGCAGGCGGTGGTGGCGTTCGTGACCCTCGAGGGCGGACGGCATAGCGATGCGAAGCTGCGCGAGGAATTGCGCCAGCACGTGGTCAAGGAAATCGGTGCGCTCGCGCGGCCCGACGACTTGCGCTTTACCGACTCCCTGCCAAAAACGCGCAGCGGCAAGATCATGCGGCGGCTGCTCCGGCAAATCGCGGCGGGCGACGAGACGCTCGGCGATACGACGACGCTCGAGGATCTGTCGGTGCTGGCGAAGCTGCGCGAGGACGACGAGTAACCGCGCGGCTAGTGTCCAGCGGGTGAAAGAAGCTGTTGCGGAGCGCAAAACTATTATTTTCACACGAGGTTTCAGGCTTTCCGTCTGTAAAGATGCGGGCTACGCCCTTTAAAAAGGGATCATTAAGACAATCGGTCTTGCGGATCGCGTCCACGAACCTGCCGTGGGCGCGTATGATGGGTTATCGGAAGGACGGTGCGGATCTGCCGTTTTGGCGCCTCTCCCAGCAGGGAGAGGCGGCGCTCGCCCAGCTAGCGCCGATGAGGGACCTTACAGAAATTAGGATCCTGACGCTTTCTGCCGACGAGACGCCTCTCTCGGGAGCTGAGGGAGCGAATTCCTGCCTGGGTCCTCATCCTGAGCGGCTGCCGCGAAGGATCTCGCGAGGGCTTCGGCGCGTCTAGCAAATAATTTCGCAGTTGTCGGTCGCGCCGCTTCAAATGCGACTTTCCGATCATGACGCAGAGGTAATTCCTCGCCGCGTTAACGCGCGGCGGCCCGCGCGAGATCCTTCACTCGTTCAGGATGACAGAAAGGAGGATGACGGAAGGGCGTCCTGATGTCGCGCGGCTAGGCGGCCGACCCGAGCATCGCGAGCGTCAAGCCATGATGGGAAGTCTGAAACCTTGTGAGGTTTCGGACAAACTATAAGTTTTGGGTTCTTCGACAATTCTCCCCCACTTCTAAGCGCTACGTGCGGATTTGCGCATCACGAGCAGAATCGTGAATGAGGCGCGGCCGTAGTCGATGCCGAGGTCCCATTCGATCGTGCGATCGATCAGGCGCAGGACTGGACTGCGATGGAGGTTGAGGCGATAGAAGGGCCATCGCATGAGATCGCCGAGCGGAAGCAGGATGAGGCCGCCGTAGCGCTCGGATTCGACATCGAAGCCCGGACCGATGAGGTCGAGTAATTCGTCGCGCGAGAAGTGGTGGTGCCAGACCACGCCGTTGGAATCGTCGCGGTAGCCGTCGTCGCGCCGGCCGCGCCGCACGATTGAGCGATAGAGGCGCGGGAAGCGGAAGCGAAAATTGGCGGCGTCGAGACCCTGGAAGACGCCCGCATGGGGACAGCGCACGATGAACCGGCCGCCCGGTTTGAGCACGCGCCATACTTCGCGCAGGGTGGCGCGGCGTTCGGTCTGCGGGATGTGTTCGAGGACTTCGATGCAGGTGACGTAGTCGAAGGCGGCGTCGGCGAAGGGCAGCGTCGGCCCGTCGCATTGGCGAAGGTCGGCTTGTGCTAGGTTGCGGCGGGCGGTCTCGATGGCCGCGCTATTGACGTCAACGCCGGCAAGCTGGAGCCGCGGATAAAGTTGGGCGGCGGCAGCGAGGAGTTCGCCGACGTTACATCCGAGGTCGAGCAGGCTGGTCGCACAGTCGGCGGCGGGCTCGATCCATCCGAGACCCTTCATTTGATTCAGCGACATCGGTGTGCGCGGCATCTGATAAAACAGGTTCGCGGGGTGCTCGCTATGGCTCGGGCGAATGCGTAATTGCCGCCTTGAAGGCGACGCATCGGCGATGATAACATGCCCGCGTGGGCCGATGCCCACTTTTTTGTTGGTTCGCCGCTCGCTCCCGGGACATTTCGGCTTGCTTGACTCGGCCCCTGCTGGCGAACCGTCGGGGAAACGGCCGGTGATGGTGTTACAACTGCATCCGACAGCGAAGAAACTGGTCGAGTTGCTCGAACCCCATATCGAGCGGCAGGGCTTCGAGCTGGTGGGAATCGATTTTCGCAAGGGGACGCGGACCTCGCTGTTGCGGCTGCTGGTGGACCGTCCGGGCGGCGGGATCGCGATGAGCGATCTGGAAGTGCTGAGCCCGATAATCGGCGACCTGCTCGATGTTTACGATCCGGTGGACGGACGTTATCTGCTGGAGGTGGCGTCGCCGGGAGTAAATCGGCCGCTGACCAAGCTGGCCCATTTCGAGGCGTTCGTCGGGCAGCGGGTACGGGTGCGGACTCATCGGCCGCGCAACGGGCGCAAGAATTTCCAGGGCGTGTTGGCGGCGGTCAGCGCGAGCGGAGTGGAACTTGACGACGACCAGAGCAAGGGGCGCGAGAGCTTTGGCTTCGACGAAATCAAGGGAGCGAACTACGAGCATAAGTTTGACTAGTACCAGAGACGAGCAACGGATGGCGCCGGCAAGCACCGGCGCCGCGACGAAAATGGCGAATTTATCTGGTTCGTTCCGTGCACGAATCAGCTTGCGCCTGCGGGAGGCGTTATGTCGGTCGATCTGAATCGGGTTATCGAACAAGTATCCAAGGAAAAAGGGATCGACAAAACGATCGTGGTTACCGCGGTCGAGGAGATGATGCATTCGGCGGCGCGCCGCACCTTTGGGCCCGACCGCAATATCGAGTCGCGCTTCAACGCGGAAATCGGCGAGATCGAGTTGTTCGAGATCAAGACGGTGGTGGCAACGGTCGCCAACGCCGGTTCCGAGGTCGAGCTCGAGGACGCGCGGGCCAAGTACGATCCGGAAGCGCAGGTCGGCGACGAAATCCTGATCAAGCTCGATACCGCGACGATGGGCCGCATCGCGGCGCAGGCCGCCAAGCAAAACCTGATTCAGCATATCCGCGACGCCGAGCGCAAACAGATTTTCAACGAGTTCAAGGATCGCAAGGGCGAGATCGTTTCGGGGATCGTGCAGCGCTTCGAGCGCAAGAACATGATCGTGAACCTGGGCCGCACCGAGGCGATTCTGCCCGAGAAAGAGCAGATCCCGCACGAGCGCTATCGGCAGGGCGATCGAATCCGGGCGCTGATCCTCGACGTCGATCTGTCGGAGAAGGGGCTTTCGATCGTGCTGTCGCGCACCTCGAACCTCTTCCTGATGAAGTTGTTCGAGCAGGAAGTGCCGGAGATTTACGAGGGGATCGTCGAGATTCGCCAATGCGCGCGCGAGCCCGGCGGACGGGCGAAAGTCGCCGTGTACTCGAAGGACGGCGACGTCGATCCGGTGGGCGCCTGCGTGGGAATGAAGGGCACGCGGGTGCAATCGGTGGTGCAGGAACTGCGCGGCGAGAAGATCGATATCGTGCCGTGGACCGACGACCAGGCCGAATTGGTATGCCGTGCGCTGGCGCCGGCGAAGGTCTCGAAGGTGGTGATCGACGAGGACGAGCATGCGATGGAAGTAATCGTCCCGGACGATCAGCTTTCGCTCGCGATCGGCAAGCGCGGACAGAACGTGCGCTTGGCCCATCGGCTCTCCGGATGGAAGCTCGACGTGCGCAGCGATTCCGAGGCCGAAGAGGAAGCGCGGGCGGCGCGCGCGTCGCTCAACGCGATTCCGGGTATCGGCGACATCAATGCGGAGCTGCTCTACCAATGGGGGTTCCGCTCGGCCGAGCAATTGTCGGAAGCCAACGAGGACAATTTCGAGGTCGAGGGAATCAGCCCGGAGCGTGCGCGGCAGGTGATATTGGCGGCGCGCGACTGGGTCGCGAACAAGCGGCGGATCGAAGAGGAAAAGGCGGCCGCGGCGCAAGCGGCAGCCGAGAGCGGCGGCACTGCCGAGGGCGAGCAAGCGAGCGCGGCGGCGGGTGCCGGGGAAGTCGGCGCGGTCGATGGCGGAACGGAAACCGACGGCAGTGCGCCTGGCGATGGCGCGGGTGACGAAGCCGCGCAAGAAGTGCAGGCGGCCGACGCCGAGGTGAAATCATAAGCGGACGCCGGGAGCCTGACCCTCAGTCCTCTTCCTTAAAAGGAAGGGGCGTGAAACATGATCCTATCTTAAAGGAGAAGTCTGAAACCTCCATGAGGTTTCAGTGAAAATAAGGTTTGAGCTCCTCAATCACTGAATTAAACGCTTCCGGCGTGCGACATACCCCAGTGCGCACCTGTATCGGGTGCATGCGGCGCGACTCGCAAGCGGCGATGATTCGCGTGGCGGTGGTAGGCGCGAAAGTGCAGCCGGACGATACGCGGCGGAGTCCGGGACGCGGCGGCTATCTCCATCGGAGTGCGGAGTGTCTGCTGAAGTTCGAGCGGAGCAGGGTCAAGGAATTTCGTTCGCTGCGGCGCAGAATCGGCGCGGGCGAGCGAAACGAAATAACGGAATCGATCAGGTCACGGCTGGCGAGTTCAGCGCAGTTGGAATAACATAGAAAAGATGGCCCGAAAGCGGATTAAAACCCTTGCCCATGAATGGGGAGTGTCGGTCGAGGAGGTGCTCGCGAGTACGGGGCGCCTGCGGCTCGGACACGCTCATTCGGATTCGAGCCTGCTCTCACAGGAAGAGACCGATCGGGTGAAAGCCGATCTGGACGAGCAGGCCCATCGCGCCGTGCTGTTGCGCCGCGAGACGGTAGTTGAGACCAGCGCCGGCAAGGTGCTGGAGAAGCGGCTGAACGCGACGGTGATGCGTCGGCGCCATGCGGAACCGGAGCCCGGCGCGGTTGCGGCGGCGCCTGCTGAGCCGTTCCATTTCGAGGTCGAGAGCGACACAGAAGAGCCGTTTGTCGCGCCGATTTTTGAGCAGCCGTTGCCGGTCGAAGCGGAACTGCCGGAACTCGCGCCTGAATTTGCGGCCGAGGCCCCGGAGCCGGCGGTAGCGCCGTCGGCGGCGATCAACGGGGTCGAGCACGCACATTCGGCGACAGCCGCAGAATCGGAGCCGCCGCCGGCGGTCGCCTCGGAAGAAACTGCGACGCCCCACGAGACGCCGTCGATGACGGCCTCGCCGACATCGTCAGCGCCAGCGCCCGCGGAAAAGAATGAGCCGGTAATCGAACGGGTCTCAACGACGATAGTCAAGCGGACACCGGCGCCGGCGACCGGAACGCTCGCGCGGGGAGTCCCGCAGGCGGGAGCACCGTCGCGGCCGACGCCGCCACGGGGAACACCGCCGCCACAGCAGCAACATGAGCGGCCCACTCCGCCGCCACCGCCTGCGGCACCGGGTGCGATTCGTCACGGCGGGATGCCGCCGGGACGCGAGTTGCGCGAGAGTGCGCCGGTGAGAAATCTGTCCTCGGGCAATTCCGCACCGCGCCGTCCTGAGGTGCGAGCGAGTGACGCCGACCTGCCCGGACGCACGATAAATTTTACCAGCTCGGCCCATTCGGCCGCGCCGACGCTCGACGACGGGCCACGCGGGCCGAAGGTGCTGGGCAAGATCGATCTGCGCAAACCGGCAGCGCCGCCCGCCCGTCCGACGACCACGCCGGGCGCGCGACCGGGTGGACCGCCGGCGCGTCCGACGACGACCGGCCGCTTCAATCAGCCGGCGGCACCGGCGATGCCGCCGGAGGGCTTTGGGCCGCCGTCGGAAAACGCCAAACCGGGCGCCGCCCGTACGATCAAGAAAAAGCGCGTCGTCAAGAAAGGCCCCACCGACGTCGCGGCCGAGCGTGAGATGCGCGGATTGCGCGTGCCGAAAAAGCGGCGCGCGATGCCGGGCAAGGAACAGCGCAAGACCGAGATCACGACACCCAAAGCGTCCAAGCGCGTGGTGCGAATCGCCGAGGGCGTGAACGTCGCGGAACTGGCGCGCCAGATGGGCGTCAAGGCCGGCGAGATTATCCGCAAACTGATGGACCTCGGCGTGATGTCAACGCTCAATCAGGTGCTCGACGTCGATACCGCGACGCTGGTCGCGAGCGAGTTCGGCTATAGCGTCGAGAACGTCGGCTTCGACGTGGAATCGGCCATCGAGGAGGGCGAAGAAGAGGTCGCGGGCGAGGCGGTGACGCGGCCGCCGGTCGTCACCGTGATGGGCCATGTCGATCACGGCAAGACCTCTCTGCTCGATGCGATTCGCCATACCAATGTGACCGAGCGCGAGTTCGGCGGCATCACGCAGCATATCGGCGCGTACATGGTGGAAGTCCATGGGCGCAAGATCAGCTTCGTCGATACGCCGGGCCATGAGGCGTTCACCGCGATGCGCGCGCGTGGCGCCAAGGTCACCGACATGGTGATTCTGGTGGTCGCGGCGGACGAAGGCGTGATGCCGCAGACGGTTGAAGCGCTGAACCACGCGAAGGCCGCCGGCGTGCCGATTATCGTCGCGATTAACAAGATTGACCGCCCCGAGGCGAACCTCGATCGCGTCAAGCAGCAGCTCACCGAGCATGGGCTGATCCCGGAAGATTACGGCGGCGAGACGATCACCGTGCCGGTCTCGGCGCGCTCTGGCGAAGGAGTCGAGCGGCTGCTCGAGATGGTTCTGCTGCAAGCGGATCTGATGGAGCTCAAGGCGAACCCGGATCGGACGGCGCGCGGCACGGTGGTCGAGTCCGAACTCGATCGCGGACGCGGGCCGGTCGCGACGGTGCTGATCCAGGAGGGCACGCTGCATCAGGGCGACCCCTTCGTATGCGGTACGACCTACGGACGCGTGCGCGCCATGCAGGACCATCTGGGGCAGCGCGTGACCGAGGCGGGGCCGTCAATGCCGGTGGAGATCTTCGGGCTGTCGAGCGTGCCGGAGCCGGGGACCGCGTTTACCGCGGTGATCGACGAAGCCAAGGCGCGGCAGGTCGCGGAGTTCCGCCGCTCGAAGCAGCGCGAAGGGGTGCTGCAGAAGACCAGCCGGATCTCGCTCGAAGACCTGAGTTCGCGGATGGCTGGCGGCGAGGTCAAGGAGCTGCGCGTCATCGTCAAGGGCGACGTGAACGGATCCGTCGAGGCGCTGGTGGAGTCGTTGGCGCGGCTTTCGACCAATGAGGTCAAGGTCGAGCTGATTCATAAGTCGGTGGGCGCGATCTCGGAGACCGACGTGACGCTGGCGTCGGCGTCGAAGGCGATCGTCATCGGATTCAACGTGCGGCCGGAGCCGAAGGCGGCTCAATTGGCGGAGAAAGAGGGCGTCGAAATCCGCCTCTACACGATTATCTACGAAGTAATCAACGACATGCGCGAGGCGATGGAAGGACTGCTGGCGCCGACCTATCGCGAGAAGTCGCTGGGACGCGCGGAAGTGCGGCAGACCTTCGTGGTGCAGGGCACTACCGTCGCGGGCGTGATGGTGACCGAGGGCAAACTGCTGCGCAGCGCACGCGCGCGGCTGGTGCGCGACGGACGGGTGGTCTGGGAAGGCAAGATCGCGACGCTGCGACGATTCAAGGATGACGCCCGCGAAGTCCTGGCCGGCTACGAATGCGGTATCGGGCTCGAGAATTTCAACGATGTGAAGCCGAGCGACGTGATCGAGGACTTCGAGATGGAGACGGTGATGCGCAAGCTGGCCGTGGCCAAGCCGGAATCCGTGCGCGGCTCGGGCGCGTCGGCTGAAAAGCCGATGCAAACCTAGGTGCTGGTGGGGTGCTTGTCATCCTGAACGAAGTGAAGGATCTCGCGTGGCCCTCCGCGCGCCAAAAGCGGTGAGCTATTACCGCTCATCTCGGCGACTGTCGCTCGCGCTGCCGGGTTAGGGCGCGCGGGTAGCCCGCGAGCCACGAGTTCATGGAGTAAGCGAAGCGCGATGGTCGTCGGGGTCCTGCGGCTCACCCTTTACCTGCCCGAGAACCATTCGCTGAAGGGCAAGCGCCAGGTATTGCGATCGATCAAGGCGCGCGTGCGCGACAAGTTCAACGTCTCGATCGCGGAATCCGACCATCACGATATGTGGCAGAGGGCGGAACTCGGGATTTGCCAGGTGGGCAACGATCGCGTCTTTGTCGATTCGGCGCTGCGCGAAGTCGTAAATTTTATCGACGGGCTGGCGTTGGCCCCGCTCGGCGAAGAGCATCTCGAAATAATCTCTTTCTGACGGACCCCTGTTGGCTCCTGACGGCCTGTTGAAGGATGAAGCCGTGGCGTCCGCAATCGGTTTTGGCGGCGCGGCGTTTGGCGATAGTATTCGGATTACTTATGGCATCGGGCGATGGCAGGCGGCCGGGACGGGTCGCCGAAATGGTCCTGCGGGAGTTGTCGCTGATGCTCCTGCGCGACTTGCGGGATCCGCGTTTGCGCGGCGTCACGCTGACTTCCGTCCGGATGAGCGATGACCTGCGCCAGGGACGCGTCTTCTTCTCGCATTTCGAGGGCAAGTCGCACGCCGCCGACGCGGTCAAGGGCTTCGCCAGCGCCGAGGGCTTCATCCGCCGCAATATCGGCCGCGTGCTCGGCCTGCGCTATACGCCGCAATTCGACTTCGAGTTCGATCCCGGGCTCGAAAACGCCGCGCGCGTCGAAGAACTGCTCCGCGCGAGCCGCCCTCGCGACTGACCCCGCTTCCGACTCTCGCCACTTTTCACCAGCGCATTCCTGGTCGATTCGTTTAAGCCCGGCCCCGCATTCGGATAGGCTGGGCGGTTAATCGTATGGACGGAATAATACTTATCGACAAGCCGGCCGGGCCGACCTCGGCGGACGTCGTGCGCCAAATCAAGTGGCG
>Ga0068855_100010966_pt1 | contig 10936 bp, 9 predicted proteins | sample KBSCornC52_FD_66592 | JGI IMG/M metagenome (GOLD analysis project Ga0068855, IMG submission 66592) | Corn rhizosphere microbial communities from Kellogg Biological Station, Michigan, USA - KBS Corn C5-2 | ecosystem: Host-associated > Plants > Roots > Rhizosphere > Soil ... | reverse complement strand
GCCTGTACGCCAGCCATTCAGCCGGTAAGTAACAATGACCTGAAGCGACTGGCCTCTGGTTTCGGATATCGTGTAGACCCGGTTTATAAAACGGTGAAATTCCACGCCGGACTCGACTTTGCAGCTCCTCAGGGAACACCAATTTATTCTACCGCGAATGGAGTAGTAAAAGTAGCTGGGAACCTGGGTAATGGCTATGGTAATCACGTGGTTATAAATCACGGATATGGCTACGAAACCCTGTATGGACACATGTACCGCATTAAAGTAAAACCCGGCGACCGCATCAAACGCGGTGAAATTATAGGATGGGTAGGCAGCACCGGTAAATCAACCGGCCCCCACTGTCACTATGAAGTACATAAAAATGGGCAGCACCTCGATCCGGTATATTTCTTTTATAATGATCTTACTCCCGAACAGTACGACCGCCTGCTGAAGATGTCTTCATCGAGCAACCAAAGCTTTGATTAGTTCAGCCGTGAATGTTCAATCGTGAATAGCTGTATTTCTGGCAGTTATAAAACTGTTTTGCATGTCTGTTTATCATTCACCGTTCACACTTCATCATTGACCAGTCACGATTTACAATTCCATGACCCCCAACGGTCTAAACCATTGGGAAATGTAAGGTTGTGCATGTAAATTTGCGTCTCAATTATGCATTACCCACCGGATATACTTTCACTGGCTTATAAGCAACCGATCATGCACGATCAGTTGCAGGTAATGCACGAAAAAGAGCAGCAAACGCCCGGTTCAGTACAATACTCCATCAAAAGGTACCGTAAGCATCCGCAATGGAATATTGAAGACACCGGCATGATGGTATACCATTTCAAAAAAACATCACCTGCCGATAATTACGTTGAACTCCGGTTTTGTGTATCAGGTAATATTTACTGTAATCAAAAGGAAGTGGAATGCGATCAGTGTAAACTGAATGCCTCCCGTAACTGCACTGAGCGTGTTGATAGTATTGATGTAATGAGTTTCCGTTTTTCGAATGTGCATTTGTCGCAATTTGTAAAACCCAATAAACTCAATACCATTACCGATGAAGTGCTGCAATTCAAGCATCCTTCTTCTTTTTCAAAAATACTGCCTTTGTGCGGCCGCACCCGTCAGGTGCTTGAAACACTGCTCACTCACACGTATACTGATAGTCTGGAAAATATTTTCATCAATGCCCAAACGCAAATGCTGTTGCTTTACAGCCTCGAATGCATGTTGGGCGATGATAAGGAAATAGAAACATTCCAGTGTAAATTCCTCGCCAACGAAGCCGATCGTGAAAAGATCACTAAGGCAAGGGAGATCTTACTGCAACATATTGGTGAGCCTATCACCATTAAAGAATTAAGCCGTAAAGTGGCTATTAATGAGTGCTATCTGAAGAAAGGATTTAAAGAATTATACGGCACTACCATCTTCGACTTCTACCAGAGCCAGCGCATGGAACATGCCCGGTATTTGTTATATGAAAAAGGACTCACAGTTACCGAAGTATCAATGATGCTGGGCTACTCATCTATCTCACATTTTTCTACTGCATTTAAAAAACAAACAGGCTTAAAACCCTGTGAACTGTTGCTGCATTAATCAACAGGCAATTGACTGCTTTTACTTCGCTCGGCAGCAATTGGCAACGGTTGTCGATTGCATGAGTGGGTGTTTTATCGCCCAGCGCATAGCTTTCCGTCAGCGGCCATGTAAGATCAGGAAAAGGGCTTCCGTATTTCTAATTATCCGTTGTCTTTTGTTTTCCCTTTTCGTAAATTCTTTTTCCGCATTGTATAACAAGGCCGCAAAAACGAATTGCATATTTGTATTGTACCCACAGTACCAATATGACGATTAAAAAGATTATAAGAAAGATACATTTATTGCTCGGGCTTTCTTCAGGGCTAATCGTTTTTATTATAGCGATTACTGGTTGTTTATATGCTTTTCAATATGAAATACAGAATGCCACCCAACCCTTTCGTTTTGTTACACCGCAACACGGTGCTTATCTGCTTCCTTCCCAAATGCGGCAAATAGCCGAAAATCAACTTCCGGGTAAACATCCACATAGCGTGCAATATGGAAAAAGAGATCAGTCGGCCCTTGTGTTGTTTTATAACAGCGAGCCGGAATATTTTTATATAGTGTACATCAATCCATATACCGGTCAGGTGCTGAAGGTGAAGAATATGGACAGGGATTTTTTTCGCGTAGTGTTGATGGGACATTATTATCTGTGGTTACCGCCATCTATCGGGCAAAAGATCACTATCACTGCTACGATCATTTTTGTAGTAATGATGATCACCGGACTTATTTTATGGTGGCCGAAAAACAAAGCGGCTTCGCGACAGCGCTTCAGTATTAAATGGAGTGCAGCCTGGCGCCGCAAAAACTATGATTTACACAATGTGCTTGGCTTTTACATGACATGGGTGGCTATTTTTATGGCCATTACCGGTTTGATCTTTGGCTGGCAGTGGCTGGCGAATACAATCTACCGTACTGCAGGCGGACAAAAAACATTAACCTACCAGGAGCCTCCTTCTGATACCACAAAGGCAAGTGCCAATGCATTACCGGCTGTTGACCGGTTGTGGATCCAGGTGCAAAAAGAGCATACAGATGCAGAAGCCATAGAAGTTCATTTTCCCTATAGCGCTAAGTCACCCATAGAAATTGCTGCGAATACAGATGCCAAAACTTACTGGAAAACCGACTACCGTTATTTTGATCAGTATACCCTGCAGGAACTTCCTGTACAACATATTTATGGCCGGTTTAAAAATGCCAGAGGGGCTGATAAACTATTGCGTATGAATTATGATATTCATGTGGGCGCCATACTGGGCTTTCCGGGAAAGGTGCTGGCCTTTTTTGCATCGCTCGTTGCGGGGAGTCTGCCTGTAACAGGTTTTTTAATATGGTGGGGTCGCCGAAAAAAAAGAGTCCCGCCGAAGGCGGGACTGCACTAATCAAATACCGTTAACCATTAAACCTTATCCTATGAAAAACCAAAGATACATACAAATAGTTTTATATGCATCAATGATTTTGTAATATTCAAAACTGCTACAGAGAAATGATTATCGTCAATAAAGATTACCAATAATGCGGGTGAAGGATGAAGCACTCCCGATCTTCAGGATAATGAGCCCTGGGCAATAAGGGCGACGCGCCCTTGTTAATAATTTATGTGTTACATGAGGTAATCAGATCTTTAGACGGATGCGCTTTTTTTCCAGCAATCCGGTTACCAGAATGATCGCCAGGGCATATAACAGCGATTTGATGATTCCGGTCGGTCCGTTGCGCAGCACCAGCGGCAGACTAAAGCCTATCATCTGATAAAGGGGATAATGTATATAAGGAAGCAGGTAAGCTGTAAGTGTACTGGTTCCTGCCGGTTTGATAATGTTAAACCAGTTTTGTTTTTGTTGGCGGTCAACCAGCCAGATCAATCCGGTAAAAAACAAAATGCTGATGCCGGTACAGATCATTACCCAGGAAGGAGTGGCATGTATTTTTGAAATTCCGCCGCCCAATGGTCTGACGGCAAATCCTGCTCCCAGCATAATGATACCAAAAACAAGGAACACTGTAAATAATCTCCTGTAATTGCCTTTCTGTACCAGCGTCGAATACGCTACGGCTGTTATTACACCTGCCATAGTAAGGGCAGGAGAGGAGCCGTCGCCCGTGATCCAGATATAGGGTTTAACGGGATTCAGAAATTGTAACCAGCCTGCTTTGGCGGCTATATTAAATAGTTCAAAGAATAATAACGCCGCAATCAATATTGACATTCTGCTTTTTGAAAACAGAAATACCAGTGCCGATAACAGATACGACCATCCGATCAATCCCAGAATGCCCCACCAATAAGGCCGCAGCCATATTACATCATCTTCGTCGCCTCCTTTGAATACTATGGCTAAGAAGACGAGTAAAGCAATGCCAAGTCCCTGCAGTAACCACTTCTTTTGTTTCGACAATTTAGGTGCATAATCGAGCCAGATAAGAAAGAAGCTGATGGTGAGCAGTATTTCCCATACGCCTTTTGGTAACAGGGCAGCGCTTTTATTATAATTTTCAAGATTCACATGAAAGAACCCCATTACCAGCAGCGCAAAGGAGCGTACTAAAATATGACCAAGAATATTGCTTTGCGATACGCCTTTCGACCAGCGGTTGCCAATGGCGAATGGAATGGAAAGTCCGACTATAAAAAGAAATGCGGGGAAAACGGTATCTGCCAGGCCCATTCCATCTTCGGCTGCTTTGGTATGTTCAAGCCAATCGGGAATGTTTTTTAATGTTCCCAGATCGTTTACAAAGATCATCAGCAACATGGTCAACGCTCTGAAAACATCAATAGAGGCCAGTCGTTGTGATAGTGGGCGCATAACAGCAAAGTTTTGGCAGTTGAATAAAGGTATTCACTATTGTCTACAATTATAAGTGCTTTATTGCCTGGTTTTGTACCGCATATATGCACTCTATTCATCAAAATACCCATATCCGGGAAGGCTGAAAACCTCCTCAAAGAGAACCTCACCCTTTATTGTTATAATATCTCCTTCAAACTTTCCTTCGCTGCCTGTACCGTCATTTCCACGTCCTCATCAGTTAATGCGCTGCACAGGAACCAGGTTTCAAATGCTGATGGGGGCAGATAAACGCCGCGCTTCAACATGGCATGAAAGAACTTTTTGAATAAGTCATTATTGGCCGAAGCGGCTGTTGTAAAGTTGATCACCGGATGATCGCTGAAGTGTATGCTGATCATTGAGCCCAGCTGATTGATCACATAAGGTGTGCCGGTAGCTTTCAATACATCATTCAAGCCATCCCGCAGACGAGCTGTTGTTTCGTCGAGCTCGTTATAGATTGTGTAATTCTCTTTTAATGTTTTTAGCGTGGTGTAACCTGCAATCATAGCGATGGGGTTACCACTTAAGGTGCCTGCCTGGTATACATTGCCCAGTGGTGATATGTGCTGCATGATCTCCTTCTTGCCACCAAAAGCGCCTACCGGCATGCCACCACCGATTACTTTTCCATAAGTAACCAGATCGGCATTTACCTGTAACCGTTCCTGGGCACCACCAGGCGCCAGTCTGAAGCCGGTCATCACTTCATCCATAATAAACACAATACCTTCCCTGTCACAAATAGAACGCAACCCTTCAAGGTAACCCGTTTGGGGTATTATACAACCCATGTTGCCTGCTACCGGTTCAATAATGATGGCAGCAATTTCTCCTTTGTTATCGGTTATCAGTTGTTCAACTGCGGGCAGATCATTGTACGAGCAGGTAAGCGTATCATTGGCAACGCCGGCAGTTACACCGGGCACCGTCTGAATATTGAATGTTGCCACGCCACTTCCTGCTTTTACCAGAAAAGAATCGGCATGACCATGATAGCAACCTTCAAATTTGATGATCTTGTTACGACCAGTATATCCTCTGGCCAGGCGAATGGCGCTCATACATGCTTCGGTGCCGCTGCTGACCATACGAATGAGGTCAACATTGGGAGCCATGCTTATGATCAGCTCTGCCATTTCTATTTCCAGTTCAGTGGGCGCACCAAATGAAGTGGAGTATTGAGCATATTCCTGTATGGCTTTTACTACGGGATTATGGGCATGCCCAAGGATCATGGGTCCCCATGAATTGATATAATCAATATACTTGTTGCCATCGGCATCATACATGTAAGCGCCTTTGGCTTTTTTCATAAAAACCGGCGTACCGCCAACGCTTTTAAATGCACGAACAGGAGAGTTTACACCACCTGGAATAGAGTTTTGTGCTCTGGCAAATAAGGAAATACTCTTTTCAAACATAATGTTCAATATAGAATGTTCAATACTCAATTTTCAATGCTTAGGGATCAATAATCTTCAATGTCAAGCTGCTCATTAGCCAATTAGCCTTACTGCATCTTTCGCAAAGTAAGTTGCAATTAAGTCAGCGCCTGCTCTTTTAATAGCGGTGAGGGTTTCAAGGATTGCTTTGTTCTCATCTATCCATCCCATTTTAGCGGCGGCTTTTATCATGGCATATTCACCGCTGATATTATAAGCGCTTACAGGTACCGATACGGCATTCTTTACTTCACGGATAATATCCAGATAAGCCAGTGCCGGTTTTACCATTACAATATCAGCGCCTTCTTCTACATCCATCAGAGTTTCCTTAACAGCTTCCAGGCGATTGCTGTAATCCATTTGATAGGTTTTTTTATCGCCGAAACCAGGGGCACTATCCAGTGCATCTCTGAACGGACCATAAAAACAGGAAGCGTATTTGGCGCTGTAGCTCATGATACCGGTTTTGTTTAAACCATTTTCTTCCAGTGCTTCGCGTATAGCCAGAATGCGGCCATCCATCATATCGCTGGGTGCTACGAAATCGGCGCCCGCCTGTGCATGGCTTACACTCATTTGTGCCAATACTTCAACGGTGGCATCGTTCACAATTTCTGATCCTTCCACAATACCATCATGACCATAAGACGAGAACGGGTCAAGTGCTATATCGGTCATAACAAGCATATCCGGACAAGCCTCTTTAATCGCCCTGATGCTTCGTTGCATAAGTCCTTTCGGATTTAATGCTTCAGTACCTTTATTATCTTTCAGTTCATCTTTACATTTAATAAACAACAGTACAGATTTTAATCCCATGCTCCATAATTCTTCTACCTCCTTAACTGTATGGTCAAGGCTCATTCGATAGTAACCAGGCATGGAAGCAATTTCTTCCTTCTTATTTTCACCTTCACTGATAAACAGCGGCACAATAAAATCATTCGGTGTTAAAATAGTTTCAGCCACCATGCTTCTGATAGCAGGCGACTGACGTAATACGCGGTTTCTTCTTTGTAAATACATTATTGAATTATTTTGAGGTTCCTCATTCAAAATTCAACCCTACTGGGGTTGTTTTATTGTTCTTTTATTTCTCCGGGTTTTACCCGGAGCTATTCATATTGAAGCCTTACAGGCTTTTTTTACACCCAGTCTACCGGATTCAAACAAGCCTGTAACAACTTGTCTTCTTCACTGCCTGGTTTGGGTTGATAGTTATATTCAAAGCGTACGGTAGGAGGCAGGCTCATTAAAATACTTTCTGTTCTTCCGTTGGTTTTTAAACCAAATAAAGTGCCCCGGTCGTGAACGAGATTGAACTCAACATACCGGCCGCGACGGATCTCCTGCCAATGTTTGTTTTCGGGTGTATAGGGTAGTTGTTTTCTTTTTTGAACAATGGGCAAATAGGCGGTTAAAAAAGCATCTCCGCAGGTTTTGCTGAAATTAAACCAGAACTGAAGATCTTTTTCTGCTGAAGGGCGTTGATGATCATAAAAGATGCCGCCTATACCACGACGTTCTTTATTACGATGCCAGTTAACAAAATAATTATCGCATTCTTTTTTGAAGTCAGGATAAAAAGAACTGTCAAAAGCATCGCATGCATCTTTATAGGTTTGATGAAAATGTTTTGCATCTTCCTCAAACAAATAATAGGGTGTAAGATCAGTTCCACCACCAAACCATCTGTCGCTGGCAGGACCACCTTCTTCATCATACAACTCAAACATGCGGTAGTTGCAATGCACTGTAGGCACAAAAGGATTAACAGGATGTAATACCAGGGAAAGACCACAGGCAAACCAGTTCTTTCCATTTATCTTAAGCGCATTGCGCATGGCATCTGTTACTTCTCCAAATACAACGGATGTATTTACACCTCCTTTCTCAAACACATTACCATTGGCAATTACACGTGTTTTACCGCCGCCGCCTTCAGACCGTTGCCAGAGTTCTTCTTTAAAAGTAGCTTTTCCGTCTTCCTGTTCCAGCGCTGAACAAATACGGTCCTGTAAGCCGTGTATGTAGTTAATCCAGTTTTCTTTGAAATTCATGGGATCGTTTAATGGTTATATGGTCAATGGTTAGTGAACCAGTTTCGCTTTATATTCTTTCACAGCATCAACAAACGCGCGTGCATGATCTACAGGTACATTGGGCAATATGCCATGGCCCAGATTGGCGATATGACGATGACCGCCAAAATCATCCAGCATTTTCTTTACTTCTTTCTGGATCACGGGAATAGGCGCCAGTAGTTTGGCCGGATCAAAATTGCCCTGCAGGGTTACGTTAGGACCTGCCAGTTCACGCGCCATGGCCGGTGTAATACACCAGTCGATGCCAAGTCCATGAGCACCGGTAGCTGCCATGCCTTGCAAAGAATGCCATGCACCTTTTGCAAAGATGATGGTAGCTACTTCCTCTTTTAATGCAGCGACGATCTGACGAATATATTGTAATGACAGGTTTTCAAAATCATCGGGGCTTAATAAGCCGCCCCAGCTATCGAAGATCTGAATTACGTCTACGCCTGCTTTTACCTGACCTTTTAAATAGGCAATGGTAGTATCGGTGATCATTTGCAACAGGCGATGTGCTGTTTCAGGTTGTGTATAGCAGAATATTTTTGCTTCATCAAAGGTTTTGGAGCCTTTGCCCTGTACCATATAACATAACAAGGTCCAGGGTGAGCCGGCAAAACCAATAAGGGGAACACGTTCGTTCAATTCTTTTTTAATCAGTTTAACGGCATCAAATACATACTGCAACGTTTCATGTACATCGGGTACTTTTATCCGTTTCAGGTCGTTGATATCTTTTATGGGATCGGGTAATAACGGGCCTTTACTTTCTATCAGTTGTACTTCCAAACCCATTGCCTGAGGTACTACCAATATGTCGGAAAACAAAATGGCTGCATCCACGCCAATTATGTCAACAGGCTGAATGGTAATTTCACAAGCCAGTTCAGGCGTTTGACAACGTTCAAAGAAGCCATATTTTTCACGTAAGGCTCTGTATTCAGGTAAATACCGGCCAGCCTGGCGCATCATCCATACGGGCGGGCGTTCAGTTTGTTCTCCTTTCAGCGTTCGCAGTAACAGGTCGTTTTGCAGCATATTTTTCATGTAGTTGTTACTTTTTAAAAAACTCAAACATTCTTTTTACGAGATCATCCTTGCCTGGTTTATCAGATGTAATAACTGTATTATCAGTAAATGTTTTTATAGCGTCGGCGGTTGTTTGGCCAATGGCAAACAAAATAGTTGAAGGCAATACAACATTGGCGTAGAAATAACTCTGTACGGCGCTCGGACTAAAAAACAAAATACCATCATACGCTTTGTCTATTTTATGTGGCGTGCTGATGGTATGATATACTATTATTTCCTGTACCGTAATGCCGTTTTGCCGTAGCCGGCCCGGCAGTTCTTCGCGACGCTGATCGCCGCAAAAGAAAACAACCTGTTTAATATTTTTATCGCTGATGATGCGATCGGCGAGTTCTGCAGCATTATTGCCAACAGTGCCGACAGACTGTTCGCCAAAATATTTTGCCGCCAGCTGACGGGTTGTATTACCGATACATAAAATATTCCATGCAGGTGAATTACCATTGATGTATGCAGCAACGGTGTTTACCGCATTCATGCTGGTGAAAACTATATTGGCCGGCTGAATAGCTATTTTGTTTATTTCTTCCTTCAGGCCGCTTATTTCAGCGGATGTAGTATCAATGAAGGACACGATATCTATGCTGATATCCTTTGCTTTTGCTGCTTCCAAAATTCCCGTTTCCAACGGTCTTGTACTTAATATGGAAATCTTATTTGGCATATTGTATACGATCGGCAATCCCCTGCCCTCCGTTTTGTAATAATTCTTTGGCTGCTATAACGCCCAGGTCATTGCTGTTGTTGACGGGCACCTTTTTTTCAACGGATGCTTTTTCTTTTCCGTCAAGCGATAAAATATTGCCCTGAAAATAAACCTGATTGTCGAGTATAGTTGCCAGTGCACTGATGGGGGTAGAACAGCCGCCCAGCAAAGCACGTAAAAAATCTCTTTCAATAGCAGTGCATAAAGCAGTATGTTCATCATTGAACAACCGGCAGGCTTCAAAAGCGAACTGATCATCTTTACGGCATACTACTACAATAGCGCCCTGAGCCGGTGCAGGTAACATCCAGTCAAGCTCAAAAGATTGTTCAGGCCTAAGACCGATTCTTTCCAGTCCTGCTGCAGCAAAAATAGCCCCGTTCCAATGGCTGTTGGCCAGTTTTTGCAAGCGGGTATTTACATTACCCCGCAAGTTTTCAATGGTATCGTTGGGGTAGCGGTTAAGCCACTGGGCTTTACGACGGATACTGCTGGTGGCGATTGTTAAAGGTGAATGGTCAATAGTCAATGATTCCGTTTGCCGGTTCACTACCGCTGATTCATCTTTATGAACCAACAGATCTTTATATGATGCTCTTTTTAATACTGCTGCGGTAATAATGCCATTGGGCAATTGAGTAGGCACATCTTTCATGGAATGTACCGCAATGTCGATACGGTCATTCAGCAGGGCAAGATCCAGACTGCGCGTGAAAATGCCCTGAACCCCCATTTCGTACAGAGGTGTTTTAAGGTCGATATCGCCTTCACTTTTGATGTATACCAGTTCAGCTTCAAAACCATGTTGCGCCAGCAGGTCTTTTACCTGTGTGGCCTGCCATACTGCAAGCTGACTTTCTCTGGTACCAATACGAATCACTTTTTTCATTTCTTATATTTCGGTGCCGGCGTGCAAATATCGCGAATGGTAAATGGCCAATGGTTAATAATTTGTCATTTCATTTACCATTGGCCATTCAATATTGATCGTTCACGATTAATCGGTTCCGGTAGCTATAAATTCGTTAATTGCTTCAATATAATAACATCCGCGTTGATTTCTCTGACGCATTTTGGATGCCATGCCATTGATCACACGTTGAATTTTCTCGTCGGCATTTATAGTTTTGCAAACTGTTGTTTCGGGAGAAAGTTGAATATATA
>Ga0068855_100010965_pt1 | contig 10937 bp, 10 predicted proteins | sample KBSCornC52_FD_66592 | JGI IMG/M metagenome (GOLD analysis project Ga0068855, IMG submission 66592) | Corn rhizosphere microbial communities from Kellogg Biological Station, Michigan, USA - KBS Corn C5-2 | ecosystem: Host-associated > Plants > Roots > Rhizosphere > Soil ... | reverse complement strand
CCCGCCGACTTCCCGCGCTGCCCGGCATGATGCGCGTCCCGCGGCTGCTGGCGCGTCTGGGCGGGCGCCTGTCACCCGCCGCGCGCGCCGCCCTTCGCGGCGCCGCCACGCCGTTTCTCCCCTGCGGTCTTCTGTACGGCGCGTTCGTCGTTGCGCTGGGAACCGGCGCGCCGCTGGCGGGCGCGGCGGTCATGCTGGCGTTCTCGCTGGGCGCGCTGCCGGCGCTGCTGCTGGTTCAGGCCGGCGCGCGCCGCCTGGCGCCGGCCGGCACCGCCGGCCCGATCGTCCGTCGCGCCGTCCCGCTGCTGGCCGCCGCCGTCGTCGCCTGGCGGGCCATCGGCAGCGCCGGTGGCCCGCCGCGCTGCCATTGAACGTTCAGACGCTGGCCGAGAACCGCGGCGCGGCCGCCGCCGGCTTGCGGCGGTGCGCGTCGAACACCACGGCCACGTTTCGCACGAACAGGCGTCCGAGCGGGGTCAGCTCGATCGTGTCGCGCGCCACCGACACCAGTCCGTCCTGTTCCAGGGCCCGCAGCGCCGCCAGCTCGTCCGCGAACCGCTCCTCGAAGCACAGGTGGTGCTGGGCCTCGATGGCGGGCACGTTCAGCCGGAACTCGCACATCAGCCGGCGGATGAGGTCGCCGCGCAGCCGGTCCTCCGCGCTCCGCCGCACGCCGCGCTCGGTCGGCAGGCGTCCGGCGCCGACCGCCGCGTAGTAGTCGCGCAGCGTGCGCGCGTTCTGCGCGTAGGCGCCCGGCAGCTCGCTGATCGCCGACAGGCCCAGGCCGATCAACGTGTCGGTCCGGGTGGTCGTGTAGCCCTGAAAGTTCCGGTGCAGCGTCCCGCCCGCGGCGGCGCGGGCCAGCGAATCGCCCGGCAGCGCGAAGTGGTCGAAGCCGATGGGCAGGTAGCCGGCCGCGCCCAGGCACGCGTGCGCGTCCGAGACCAGCTGCAGCCGCAGATCGGTGCGGGGCAGCGCGGCCGGATCGATCAAGTTCTGTCGCGGCTTCAGCCAGGGGACGTGGGCGTATCCAAACAGCGCGATCCGGTCCGGCCGGAGGGCCACCACCGTCTCGACGGTGGCCTGGAAGGTCGCGCGGGTCTGCGCGGGCAGCCCATAACACAGATCGATGTTGATGCCCGAGAAACCCAGCGCGCGGGCGCCGTCGAAGGCGGCGCGCGAGACGGCGGCGCTCTGGTTGCGGCCGATGGCGCGCTGCACGCCGGCGTCCAGATCCTGAAAGCCGAAGCTGAGTCGCTGGATGCCGAGCGCGCGATAGCGGGCCAGCTTGGTGGCGTCGACGGTGCGCGGATCGGCCTCCAGCGAGAGCGCGGCGTCGGGCAGGAACGCGAACCAGCGACGCAGCGACGTCATCACCGACTCGAACGCGTCGGCGTCCAGCAGCGACGGGCTTCCGCCGCCGAAGTGCAGCTCCGCCACCTGACGGCCGTCGCCCAGCAGGCCGGCGACCAGCGCCGTCTCGGCGTCCAGCGCCCGCAGGTATCGATCGATCCGTTCGGGCGTGCGGGCGATGAGCGCGTGGCAGCCACAGAAGTGGCACAGCTCGGCGCAGAACGGCAGGTGGACGTACAGCGACACCGGCCCCTGTCCGCCGGCCCGTCGCGCGCGCAGCTGGCTGGCGTGCGTCTCCGCGTTCACCTCCGTCGAGAACTCCGCGGCGGTCGGATAGCTGGTGTAGCGAGGCACGTCGATCACGAACCGTTTCAGATCTTGCAGCTCCATCGCCCCGTCGAGGAGCAAACGCCGGACCGCGCCGCCGGCGGCGCCACCGACGAGAAAATGCGCAGTCCTTGCCGGCGGGCGCGTCGCGCGCGCAATCGTTCCGCGAAACCGCCGCGCGCGCGGCGTGCGCCAGCTGGTCTCGCGATTGCACACGGTGCGGGAAGTGCCTCGACCCACCGTGCCGCTCCTCGTCGTCGCGCTGGCCGCCGCCAGCGCCAGCCGTGTGGCGCGCGCCGCCGAAGCCGCGCCGTCGCCGGCCGCCACGCTGTTCGCCGAGCGCTGCTCGACCTGCCACAACCTGGGCGGCGGCGTGAAGGTCGGCCCCGATCTCCTGGGCGTGATCAAGCGGCGCACGAAGGATTGGTTCCGCAAGTTCGTCCGCGGCCCGTCGGCCGCCATCGACGCCGGCGATCCGGTCGCCGCCCAGCTCTACAAAGCGTTCCAGCCGGTCCGCATGCCGGATCAACCGCTGACCGACGCGGAGGTGGACGGCGTGTGGGGATACTTCGCCGACTGCACCGACAAAGGGGGCTGCGTGCCGGCGCCCAGCGGGCCGCGCTGGGGGACCGACGCCACCGCCGAGGAGGTGACGCGCGGGCGCGACCTGTTCGCGGGGCAGCGCCGCCTGGCACGGGGCGGCGCCCCTTGCTTCGCCTGTCACGCCGTGCGCGGCGACGGCGCCGCCCAGGGTGAGCAGCTCGGCCTGATGGGCGGGGGCACGCTGGGGCCGAACCTCACCTTCGCTTACGCGCGCCTGGGCGAAAAAGGACTGACGCCGGTGCTGGCGCAGATGTCGACGCCCGTCATGCAGGCGGTCTATGCCGGCGCGCCGCTGGAGGCCGACGAGCAGATGGCGCTGAAGGGCTACCTGGCCTCGCTGGCGCGCGACGGTACGCGCCCGCGGCGCGAGCGCGACTTCTTCTTCCTGGGGCTGGAGGGAATGGGGCTGGTCCTGGGCGCCTTCACGCTGCGCAGCCGCGTCCGCCGGACGCCCGGCACAGACAAGGAGCGTTCGTGACCGCGGTGATCTTCACGTACGGCCCCTACTTCGCCCTGTTCGGGTTCCTGGCCGCGCGCCTCTATCAATGGGGCATCCTGCGCGACCGGCTGGCGCCCGCGGCCGGCGCGGTCTCACCGGCCACCGAGGCGGCGCTGGCGCTGGGGTTCGTGATCGTCTTCTCCGGCCATCTGATGACGGCCGTCGCGCCCGGCGCGATGCGGGTGCTGCTGTCGGATCCCGACCGCGTCGCCGCCATCGAGACGGTCGGGCTGATCGGCGCGCTCCTCTTCACCTGGGGCGTCGCCGCGCGGCTGCGCCAGCGGGTCCGTGCCTGGCGCCGGGGCGTGGCCCGACAGATCGGGCCGGTGGCCGTCCTGGCCGTCCTGCTGGCGGTCCGCCTGTCGGGCATCTACCTGACGGTCGGCTACCGCTGGATCACCGTCTGGTACGCGTACATCCTGGTGCCGTACACGCGCTCGCTGGTGGCGATGGAACCGATCACCGGCGCCGTCGTGGCCAGCCCCTGGGCGTTGAAGCAGCACACGCTGCTGTTCTTCGTCCTGCTGGCGGCCTGGCCGGCCGCCGGGTTGCCGCTGGCCGAGATCTTCCCGCTGCGGGCGGTGGCGCGGCGGTTCGCGGACGCCGCGCAGAGCGCCGGTTCGGCCGAGGTGCAGCCGTGACCCGCGCGCGGTGGGCGCTGCTGGCCGCGGCGGCCCTGGCCAGCGGCGGCTGTCCCGGCAAGCTGGGCGGACAGCAGGGGCACGCGCCCGTGCAGCCGATCGCTTTTTCGCACGCGCTGCACGCGGGTCTTTACGAGCTCGACTGCCAGTACTGCCACGCCGGCGCCGAGCGGAGCCGCCACGCCGGCGTGCCGCCCGCCTCGGTCTGCCTGAACTGCCACAGCCAGGTGAAGACCGACGCGCCGGAGATCCGGAAGCTGACCGCCTTCGTGCGCGCGGATCGGCCCGTCCCCTGGGAGAAGGTCCATCGGCTGCCCGACTTCGCCTTCTTCAGCCACGCCAGCCACGTCGGCGCCGGCCTGGCCTGCCAGACCTGTCACGGCGCCGTCCAGCAGATGGTGCGGGTCGAGCAGCAAGAGACGATGACCATGGGCTGGTGCCTGCGCTGCCACCGCTCGACGCGCCAGGAGGAACGGCCCGCGCCGGCGCCGCTGGCGACCCTGGCCCTGAACCAGCTGACCGGTCACGCGCCGATCGCCGGCCGCCACCTCTCACCGCCCACCGATTGCTCGGGGTGCCACCGATGAAGACCACGACGACGTCGCCGCCCCGCTGGTGGCGCACGCTGGAAGAACGGACCGATCCGCAGGGTGTGGCCGCGCGCCACGCCGACGAGTTCGCGGACGAGCTGCCGCTGGGCGAGCTGGGGACCGCCACCTCGCGCCGCAGCTTCTTCAAGGTGATGGGCCTGTCGGCGACGGCGGCGATGGCCGCCTGCCAGCGCGCGCCCCGGCAGAAGATCCTGCCGTTCACGACCAAGCCGGACGAGGTGACGCCGGGGCTGGCGCTCTGGTACGCGACGGCCTGCGGCGGCTGCGCGGCCGGGTGCGGCCTGCTGGTGAAGACGCGGGACGGGCGGCCGATCAAGATCGAAGGGAACCCGCTGCACCCGGTCTCGGGCGGCGCCGTGTGCGCGGTCGGCCAGGCCTCGGTGCTGGGCCTCTACGACGCGGATCGCGCCCGCGGTCCCCGCGTCGACGGGCGGCCCGCCTCCTGGGCGCAGGTGGACGGCGCCGTGGCGGCCGGTCTGTCCGCCGCCGCCCGCGACGGCCGGACCATCCGCGTGCTGGCGCCCTGGGGCCTGGGACCGACCGAGGAGAAGGCCCTGGACGGCTTTCTGGCGGCACAGCCGACGGCCCGGGTCGTGCGCTTCGATCCGATGGGGCAGCGCGACGCGATCGCGGACGCGCACGAGGCTCTGACCGGCGCGCGGCTGGTCCCCGAGGTTCGGCTGGACGCCGCGGAGGTGGTGGTCGGCGTCGAGGCCGACTTCCTGGGGACGTTCCTGGGGCCGGCGGCGCTGACCCGCCAGTGGAGCGTGGGGCGAGATCCGGCCCGGACGCCCATGCTCCGCCACATCCAGATCGAGTCGACGCTGTCGCTGACCGGCGCGTCGGCCGACACGCGCATCCCGCTGGCACCCGCGCTGCAAGTGGCCGCGCTGGCGCGCCTGCTGCGTGGCCTGGACACCGCCTCGATCGACGATCTGGTGGCGCCCGTGCTGGGCGCGGTGGCGGCGGCGCCGCTGCCGAACGAGCTGGGCGCGCGGCTGGATGGCGTGGCGCGCGAGCTGCGCGCGGCCGGCTCGGCCGGCGTCGTGCTGTGCGGCAGCGACGATCCGACCGCGCAGCTGCTGGCGGCGCTGGCCAACGCGGCCCTCGACAACGCGACCACCACCGCCGTCCTCGATCGCCGGATGGCCGCGCGGGCCGGCGAGATGAACCCCGACGCGCTGGCCGCCGAGCTGGCGGCCGGACAGGTCGGCGCGCTGCTGATCCTGGGCGCGAACCCGGCGCTGGTCGACCGCCGCCTCGCCGCCGCGCTGCCCGCGGTCCCCTTCTCGCTGTCGACCAGCGAGCGCCTGGACGAGACGGCGGCGCTGGCCAGGGTCCACGCCCCGCAGGGGCACTTCCTGGAGACCTGGACCGACCATCGCCCGCGCGCCGGCGTGGAGGTCATGGGGCAGCCATGCGTGGCGCCGCTGTTCGACACGCGCGCCCAGACGGCCTCGCTGCTGGTCTGGTCGGGCGCGCCGGCCGACGATCACGCCTTCCTGCAGGCGCGCTGGCGGCGCGAGGTCCTGCCCGACGCCGGCGACGCCAGCTGGGACGCGGCCGTGCGAAACGGCGTGACCGGCAAGACCGCCGCCGTCGATTCGCCGTCGCTGCTGCGATCGCCCGCGGCGGCGCTGGCGCTGGTGGCCCGCGGGCGCGACGTCACACCGATCGGGCCGGGCGAGCTGCAGCTGGTCTTGCACGCGTCGGTGTCGTTGCACGACGGGACGGGCGCCACGGCCAACAACGGCTGGCTGCGCGAGCTGCCGGATCCGATCTCGAAGGTCTCCTGGTCCAACGTGGCCGCGCTGTCGCCGCGGCAGGCGGCGGCGCTGGGCCTGAACGACGGCGACGTCGTCGAGGTGCGCACGGCCGGCGGCGCCGTCGAGCTGCCGGTGCTGGCGCAACCCGGCCTGCCCGACCAGGTGGTCGCCATCGCCGTCGGGCACGGGCGCACCCGCGCCGGCCGGATCGCCGCCGGGCACGGCGCCGACGGATGGGCGCTGGCGGGCGGCGCCGGCGCACCGGTGCGGCGGGCAGGCCTGCGCGCCACGCTGCGCGCGACTGGCCGCCGGCGGGAGCTGGCCCTCACCCAGACCCACGCTTCGCAGGAGGGACGGGCGCTGGTCCGACAGGCGGACCTCGGCGAGCTCCGCCGCGATCCGCACGCCGGCAACGAGGTCCCCCGCCCCGCGACGCTGCCCGGCGGTGCGCCGCGCCGCACGCTGGGCCTGTGGCCCGGTCACGCGTACGAGGGGCACCGGTGGGGGCTGGCCGTCGACCTCAACAAGTGCACGGGCTGCGCGGCGTGCGTCGTCTCCTGCTCGGCGGAGAACAACATCCCCATCGTCGGCGAGCTGGAGGTCCAGCGCCGGCGCGAGATGCACTGGCTGCGCATCGATCGCTACTACGGCGGCGAGCCCGACGCCCCCGAGGTGCTGCACCAGCCGATGATGTGCCAGCACTGCGAGAACGCGCCGTGCGAGACAGTCTGCCCGGTGCTGGCCACCGTCCACTCCACCGAGGGGCTCAACCAGCAGGTCTACAACCGCTGCGTCGGGACGCGCTACTGCGCGAACAACTGCCCGACCAAGGTGCGCCGGTTCAACTGGTTCGACTACGACCACGGCGGCGACCTCGGGCGCATGGTCCTCAACCCCGACGTGGTGGTGCGCAGCCGCGGCGTCATGGAGAAGTGCTCGATGTGCGTGCAGCGGATCGAGGAGGCGCGCGCGCTGTCGCGGCGCGAGGGGCGTGACCTGGCCGACGGCGACATCGCGACCGCCTGCCAGCAGAGCTGCCCCGCGCAGGCCATCACGTTCGGCGACGCCAACGACCCGAAGAGCGCGCTGCAGGCGCGGCGCGCCGAGGGGCGGGCCTACACCATCCTGGAAGAGATCAACGTGAAGCCGCAGGTGACGTACATGACCCGCATCAAGAACCGCGGAGAGACCGAACATGGCTGACCACGCCTCCGTCTCGTCGCTGCGCGAGCCGCTGGTCACCAAGCCCCGCACGCTGGCCGGGATCACCGACGACATCCTGGGCCAGATGCAGCGCCGCCCGACGGCGCGCTGGTGGATCGCCTTCTCGCTGGCCGCCGCGCTGCTGCTGCTGGGCGTCGGCACGGTGACCTACGAGATCCTGACCGGCATCGGCACCTGGGGCCTCAACCGCACCGTCGGCTGGGCCTTCGACATCACCAACTTCGTGTTCTGGGTCGGCATCGGCCACGCCGGCACGCTGATCTCGGCCATTCTGTTTCTGTTCCGACAGAAGTGGCGCACCAGCATCAACCGGTCGGCCGAGGCCATGACGCTGTTCGCGGTCATGTGCGCGGGCGTCTTCCCGCTGATTCACATGGGGCGCCCCTGGGTCGGCTTCTTCGTCTTCCCCTACCCCAACGATCGCGGCCCGCTGTGGGTGAACTTTCGCTCGCCGCTCCTGTGGGACGTGTTCGCCATCAGCACCTACTTCACGGTGTCGGCGGTGTTCTGGTTCGTGGGCCTGGTGCCCGATCTGGCCACCGTGCGCGATCGACTGCCGCCCGGCCTGAAGCGGCGGATCTTCGCCGTGCTGGCCATGGGCTGGACCGGGTCGGCGCGCATCTGGAACCGCTACGAGACGCTCTACATGCTGCTGGCCGGGCTGGCGACGCCGCTGGTGCTGTCGGTGCACACCATCGTGTCGATGGACTTCGCCACCTCGGTGATCCCGGGCTGGCACACCACCATCTTCCCGCCCTACTTCGTGGCCGGCGCCGTGTTCAGCGGGTTCGCGATGGTGCTGACGCTGATGATCGTGGCCCGCGCCGTGATGGGCCTCGACCACCTCATCACGCAGCGCCACCTGGAGAACATGGCCAAGATCATCATCGTCACCGGCGGCATCGTCGGCCTGGCCTACGGGACCGAGTTCTTCATCGCCTGGTTCTCGGGCTCGGCGTACGAGCGCTTCACGTTCATCAACCGCGCCACCGGCCCGTTCGCCTGGGCGTACTGGATCATGGTGAGCTGCAACGTGATCTCGCCGCAGCTGCTCTGGTTCAAGAAGCTGCGCACCTCGACGGTGGCGCTGTTCGTGCTGTCGCTGGTCATCAACGTCGGCATGTGGTTCGAGCGGTTCGTCATCATCGTCACCTCCCTGCACCGCGACTTCCTGCCCTCCAGCTGGGGGACCTATGCGCCCACCAAGATCGAGGTCTTCACGCTGCTGGGGAGCTTCGGCCTGTTCTTCACGCTGTTCCTGCTGTTCGTGCGGGCGCTGCCGGTGATCTCGATCGGCGAGGTGAAGAGCGTGCTCGGGTATGCGCGGCCGAAGCTGGCGGCGCCGCCCGCCGAACCGGCCAGCTCGGTCCTGGAGGTCGCGTGATGCCGTTCCTGCAGGCCAGCTTCGACGACGAGGCCCTGCTGTTGCGCGCCACGCACGCGGTCCGCCGCGCCGGCGTCGAGATCGCGGATGCGTATACGCCCTACGCCGTGCACGGCCTGGAGGAGGCGATGGGCCTCCGGCGCTCGCGCCTGACCTGGGTCTGCTTCGCGGCCGGCCTGACCGGCGCCGCCTGCGCCATGCTGTTCCAGGTCTGGAGCTCGGCCGCGAGCTGGCCGCTCAACGTGGGCGGCAAGCCGTTCGCGTCGGTGCCGGCCTTCATCCCGGTCACCTTCGAGCTGACCGTGCTCTCGGCGGCGCTGGCCAGCGCGTTCTTTTTCTTCTTCCGCTCGCGCCTCTACCCGGGCCGCCCGGCCGCGCCGCCGCCCCAGGTCACCGACGACCGCTTCGTGCTGGTGGTGGCCGACAGCGAGGCGGCGCGGCGCCTGCTGAGCACCGCCGGGGCGGTCTCGCTCACGCGGGCCGAAGGAGCCCTCTGATGCGCGCCGCGCCCTGGTTCCTGGCGGTGGCCGCGCTGGCGGCGGCCGCCTGCGAGGACGACCCCACCGTCCCCAACCGCGAGTACATGCCCGACATGGTCTCGTCGCTGGCCTACGACTCGTTCGCCGAGAACCCGAACACGCGCGACGGGCGCACGCTGATGGCGCCGCCGGCGGGCACCGTGCCGCGCGGCTACGAGCCGCTGCACTACGGCCCCGGCCCCGACGAGGCCGCCCGGGCCGGCCGCGAGCTCACCAACCCCATCCCCGACGGTCCGCTGGTGCGCCAGCGCGGCGAAGTCGCGTTTCAGCGCTGGTGCGCACCCTGCCACGGGCACGAGGGCCAGGGCGACGGCCTGGTCGCGCGCAAGTTCCCCCGGCCGCCCTCGCTGACCGCCGAGCACGCACGCGGCCTGCCCGACGGGCGCATCTTCCACATCATCAGCTTCGGTCAGGGCGTGATGCCGGCCTACGGCCAGCAGGTCGCTCAGCGCGATCGATGGCTGATCCAGCGGTACGTGCGCCAGCTGCAGGGGCAGCCGCTCGCCACCACCGCCGCGCTGATCCCCGGAGGACCCCGATGACCACCTCGATGACCGCCTCGATGACCCCCTCGATGGTTCGCGTGCAGAAGGTCGCGCTCGCCACCGGGCTGGCGGGGCTGGCGGTGCTGGCCGTCGGGGTGGCGCTGGCGCCCGCGCGCGCCCTCAGCAACCTGCTGGTCGGCGGCTACCTGGTGCTGGGCCTGTCGGTGGGCGGCGTCGTGCTGCTGTCGCTGCTGGCGGTCGCGAACGCCGGCTGGGCGGTCGTCCTCAAGCGCATCTTCGAGGCCTTCGGCGCCTTCGTCCCCGTCGCGGCGCTGCTGTTGATATGGCGACCGTCCCAGGCCTGGGCGTGCTTTACGAGTGGGCGCGCCCGGCGGCGCGCGGCGACGAGCTGCTGGCCGGAAAGGCCGCCTTCCTGAACGCCCCCTTCTTCGTGATCCGGATGGCGGTGATCCTGGCCGTCTGGACGTCGTTCTCGGTCCTGTTGCGGCGCGCGTCGCTGCGCCAGGACGCCAGCGGCGACGTCGCCGAGACGCGGCGAACGGTGCGCCTGGCCGCCGGGTTCCTGGTCGCCTTCGCGGTGACCGGCTGCCTGGCGGCGTTCGACTGGATCATGACGCTGGAGGCGCGCTGGTTCAGCACCATCTTCGGCTTTTACAACCTGGCCGGCATCCTGGTCTCGACGGTGGCGGGCGTCGCGCTGGCCGCCGTCGCGCTCCGCCGCGCCGGCGCGCTGCCGGAGGTGACCGACAGCCACCTGCACGATCTCGGCAAGCTGATGCTGGCCTTCTCCACCTTCTGGGCGTACCAGTGGATCAGCCAGTTCCTGCTGATCTGGTACTCGAACATCCCCGAGGAGACGGCCTACTTCGAGCTGCGCTGGCAGGGCGGCTGGTTGCCGGTCTTCTACGCGAACATCGTGCTCGGGTGGGCCGTTCCGTTCCTGGCCCTCCTGCCGCGCGCCGTGAAGCGCGACGGGCGCACCCTGGCCGCGGCGGCGCTGCTGTTGCTGGCCGCGCGCTGGCTGGACATCTGGCAGATGGTGCTGCCCGCCAACTTCCCGACCCGCCCCTGGCCCGGCCTGCTGGAGGTGGCCGGCCTGGCCGGCCCCGGCGGCCTGTTCGTCTTCCACGTCGCGCGCACCTTCCAGCGCGTCCCCCTGCTGGCGCGCCGCGACCCCTACTTCGTCGAGAGCGCGCACCACCACATCTAGCCGCGCGCCCTCCCGCGCCCCCACGACTCGCCACATCGGCGCCAGAGAACCCGCGCGCTGGCAAGCGCGTGTCGCCCGCCCCGACACGCAACCGCCCGAGCCAAGTCCCAAACCGCCCGCCCCGGAGGGCGCCCAGCCCCTTCCGTCGCGTCGCCTCCCGCCCGCCAGCACATCCGCGCAATCAACTTGCGGCTGCCCGTGCGAGTCCTACGCCCGCACGACCTGCCCGCGCTCGGCACTCGAGTCCGTACGCCCGCACGACCTGCCCGCACGC
>Ga0068855_100010958_pt1 | contig 10939 bp, 13 predicted proteins | sample KBSCornC52_FD_66592 | JGI IMG/M metagenome (GOLD analysis project Ga0068855, IMG submission 66592) | Corn rhizosphere microbial communities from Kellogg Biological Station, Michigan, USA - KBS Corn C5-2 | ecosystem: Host-associated > Plants > Roots > Rhizosphere > Soil ... | reverse complement strand
ACCGAACGATGTCGTCACTGGATTCCGGCCTGCGCCGGAATGACGGTGGTGGGAGGCGAGCCGCCGTAACCACCGTCGTAGGTTGGGGTAAGCCGCAGGCGCACCCCAACGTTGCGATGCGTATCGACATGCCGACGTTGGGGTTCGCTGCGCTCACCCCAACCTACGCCGTTCTTTGCTCGTCATTCCTGCGCAGGCAGGAATCCAGTAGTGAAAACCTGGGCTGTTCGCGACAACATCGGTTTGGCTTTTCGCGACCACCGAACGACGTCGTCACTGGATTCCGGCCTGCGCCGGAATGACGGTGGTGGGAGGCGAGCCGCCGTAACCACCGTCGTAGGTTGGGGTAAGCCGAAGGCGCACCCCAACGTTGCGATGCATATCGACATGCCGACGTTGGGGTGCGCCTTCGGCTCACCCCAACCTACGCCGTTCTTTGCTCGTCATTCCTGCGCAGGCAGGAATCCAGTAGTGAAAACCTGGGCTGTTCGCGACAACATCGGTTTGGCTTTTCGCGACCACCGAACGATGTCGTCACTGGATTCCGGCCTGCGCCGGAATGACGAGCGGTGAGCTCCGATGCTACCCAGCCAACAGGCGAGCCCCGGCCCCTCATCTGCCTACCGGCATCTTCTCCCCGGAGGGGAGAAGAGTTCCAAATCGGAGCGCGGCGCTGAATCTCACCACCATGCCCCCTCTCCCCTCCGGGGAGAGGGCTGGGGTGAGGGGTCGGGCGGAGCGTCACGCCGAGGATCGCGACAAGCGCAAGAAACCCGAACAACTACCCCTTCGTCCGCTGGTAATACCGCCGCGCCTTATCGCGACTCCCGCAATCCGCCATATCGCACCAGCGACGCTGCCCATTGCGAGTCTGATCCTCGAACAGCCAATCGCAGGACGGGCAGTAACGCAACCGCTCGTGATCCGCGGCCGTCACCAACTCCGCGGCATCGAGCAGGATGGGCGCCAGGGCTTCTGACGCCGACGACGGTTCCGGCCAATGCCAGGCCAGCGTGCGCGGCTCGATCTCGCGCAATTGATAAGCCTTCGCCACCATCCGGCTGAGTTCCGCAATGGCAGCATCGGATGCTGGCGTGTCGTGCGCCAGTGGCCGCAACACGCGGGTCAGCAGCTGGCGTGTCTTGTAGAGCGGCGCCAGATCCACCGCCTTGCCGCGCGGGAACGGCAGGTCCATCGCGGCGAACCAGCGCCGCACGTTCTCCGGCAACGCCAGCCAGTCGTGCTCCCGCTCGGTCTCAGGCCAGCTGATCGTATTCACGAAGTCCAGGCTGGGCCGACCGCCGATCAGCTTGTAGGTGCCGCCATAGCCATCCGGATTGAGGTTGAGTGCGTCCATGCGGCGCATCTTACCAGCTATATGATTTTGACAGGTGAGTTTTCCGAGCGTATAAATCTCACCACCATGAATACATTAGACGGTAAGACAGATAACCAACCGCCGCTGGCTGACCGTATCCCTCCCCATGCGTATTTCATCGGCAGCGCCATCTTTCACTACCTCGGCCCCTCGTTCGCCGTACTGCTGTTCGCACGCGTGCCGGTCCCCGGCGTGGCCTGGTTGCGCATCGTCTCGGCGGCGCTGGTATTCGCGCTGTGGCGCCGGCCGTGGCGGGCCTTCCTGGCGGCAGAGCGCCGCGCGCAGGCCACCATGATTGCGCTGGGCGGCGTCTTCGCTTTGATGAACTATTCGTTCTACAAGGCCATCGCCGCCCTGCCGCTGGGTACCGTCGCCGCGATCGAATTCATCGGACCGGTAGCGCTCGCCCTCGCCGGTGTGCGCTCGCGACGCAATATCGTGGCGCTGGGCCTGACCGCGGCCGGCGTTTCGCTGCTCACCCAGGTGCGCTTCGGCGGTGCGCCGGAGGCGTTCTTCTGGGCCTTTGCCAATGCCGGCCTGTTCACGGCTTACATCGTGCTGGCGCACGCGGTGTCCCGCGCCGATCCGGCCACCAGTCCGATCGACCGGCTGGGCGCGGCGATGATCGTGGCCGGCGTGGCGATCTCTCCGCTCGGCTTGCGCGACGCCGCACCCGCCCTGCTGGATCCGATCGCACTCGGCGCCGGCATTGCCGTCGGCCTCAGTTCCTCGGTCATCCCCTATGTGTTCGACCAGCTGGCGATGGCGCGCCTGCCGCGTGCGACCTACGCGTTGTTCGTGGCCCTGCTGCCCGCGACCGCGGTAATCATCGGCGTACTGGTGCTGCGCCAGATGCCGACGCCAGTCGATATCCAGGGCGTGGCGCTGGTGGCGGCCGGCGTGGCGCTGCATCGGCCGGCGGAGTGAGCGCGCCATGCAATACGTCAACCTCGGACGCAGCGGCCTGAAGGTATCGCGTCTGTGCCTCGGCGCCATGAGCTATGGCGACCCACACGCCAAGCCCTGGATCCTCAGCGAAGAACAAGGCCGCCCCATCCTCCGCCGCGCACTGGAACTGGGCATCAATTTCTTCGACACCGCCGACATGTATTCCGGCGGCGAGAGCGAGCGCGTACTCGGCCGCGCCCTGCGCGACTTCGCGCGACGCGAAGAAGTCGTAGTCGCCACCAAGGCCTACTACCCCACCGGCCCCGGACCGAACCATCGCGGCCTGTCGCGCAAGCACCTGCTGCACGCGATCGACGCCTCGCTCATGCGCCTGGGCATGGATTACGTCGACCTCTACCAAGTCCATCGATGGGATGACGAAACGCCGCTGGAAGAAACGCTGGAGACGCTGCACGACATCGTGCGCAGCGGCAAGGCGCGCTACATCGGCGCGTCGAGCATGTATGCGTGGCAGTTCCAGAAGGCGCTGATGACCGCCGAGCGGCACGGCTGGACACGCTTCATCTCGATGCAGAACCACTACAACCTGGTGTATCGGGAAGAAGAGCGGGAGATGTTGCCGTTATGTCGGGATGCTGGGATTGGAGTGTTGCCGTGGAGTCCGTTGGCGAGAGGTTTTCTGGCGCGGCCGAGGGACAAGGCGGGGACGGCGCGGGCGGAAAGCGATGTGTTTGCGCAGGGGTTGTATTACGGCGAGGACGATTATCGAGTGGTGGATGCGGTAGCAGCGGTTGCGGATGAACGGGGAGTTTCGCAGGCGCAGATAGCGCTGGCCTGGTTGCTCAGTCGGACAGGCGTGAATGCTCCGATCATCGGCGCCACGCGGATGGAACAGCTTGAGCAGGCGGTAGAGGCCGCAGCATTTGTGCTTACGAAGGAAGACTGCACACGGCTGGAGGCGCCTTATAGACCGCACCGAATGCTGGGGCACGAGTAACGAGCCATTTGCCAGACCGACGTACAACTCGAAAGAGTGAATGCCCCCGTTGCCCCCGAAATTGGACTGACCTTCCACGCCCCGAGAAATCGCAGTAAGGTCCCGCGAAACGCCAATCGCGACTCTGGGGGAGTTATGGCGAAACGCAAGGAACGCGGTATCGGCTTCATTTCGTCGTTGCCATGGCCGGTGGGCGTCGTAATTGGCCTTATCGCCTATTTCGGAATCCGGTATGGCATCGACTGGCTGCTCGCATCCAGCACCCACCCCATGACCATCGCCATGGGGAAGCAAGCACTGAATGGCATATACGCCCCTCTCGCCTGGCTGGCATTGGGCGCAAGCTGGCTCGGCGCCCTGCTCTCCTACATCGGGCAGCGGCAACGCAGGCGCCTGCTCGATACCCAGACAGGCCTCGACAGCCTGAGTGCAATGGACTGGCGACAGTTCGAAATGCTGGTGGGAGAGGCATTTCGCTGCCAGGGTTATAGCGTGCAGGAAACCGGGCTTCGCGGCGCCGATGGCGGAATAGATCTTGTGATTAAAAAGGCTGGTGCCGTCACGCTCGTACAGTGCAAGCAGTGGCGCAGCCGCCAGGTCAACGTCAACGTCGTCCGCGAGATGTATGGCCTGATGGTCCACCACGGGGCTACCGCGGTCATGATCGTCGCTATCGGCTCTTATACGGAAGATGCTCGTCGCTTCGCCCAGGGCAAGCCCATCGAACTCATACATGGAGATGCATTGCTGACCATGGTGCGCGCCGTGCAGAACTCCGAAGCGGTGCCTCGGAAGGTTACGCCCATCGCCAGAAAATCAGACTCCGTGGCGAAGCCGCCTCACCGACCGGCCATAACTTCCTCTCCGACGCCCACCTTGGATCCTTCCGAACGCAGCGAACCAGGCGCTATGCAACCGACTGAACCCGCCCCTATTTGCCCCAGGTGCGGGGAAGCCATGATCGGACGATCCAACAAGCGAACGATGGAACGCTTCTGGGGCTGCTCGAAGTTCCCGAAATGCATGGGCACCAGGCCCGCATGACAATTACCGCGCGCAGCGAAGGGCTAGAAATCATACTTCGCGGCAGTCTGACGCACCGGCAGGGTCGCCGCATCGCAATCGCGACAGGGGCCTTCGTTAGCTTTGTTCCGATTTACTGAAGTCGCGCTTTTTCGCCCAGAAAATCAGTATCAGTAGCGCAGGCATGACCAATGCCGCGGCACCCGCCGCGGTCGCGTCATTCACCAACCGCGGCTCCGGATCGCCGATCCATACTCACTTCGGGGCAACCTGGCAGATAGAGCACAAGAACTTCGCCACATCGATTGACATCAACGCACTGAAGAGATGCGAATGCACCCCCTGATGTGCCGCGCCACCTACTTCGAAGCTGTAACAAAAAGATAGATGCAGACCGCAAACTTGCGGCGCCATAGCCAGACGCCATGCGCCTCAAATTTCAAGGGCAAATGGTGTTACAGACTTAATTACCACCGCCCCTTATTCATTAAATAAAAAATAACTCTATGCTGCCACAAGCAAGGCTCTAGACAAATCCTCCAACCCTGAAGCGTCCAACTTGATAGCAAGCCTATATCTAAACTGCTGAAGCGATATACGCGAGTCTGCAATAAATTTCAGATGAAAATATAGCAATGGAAGCAAGAAATCTTTTCCAGAAACAAAATCAAGCTTATTTACCACACTTGAAATGCGACCCTCCACATCAGCCACCTCTTCCAGCGCCCGCACTCGTCCGATCACTTGAACAATCTCCGCCTCCACGTCCGCAATCCTCCTCTCCAACTTATCATCACATAACCTCGGAAGCTTATATGCTGTATCCGCAACAACAAGGTCAGCAAAACCATTACTTACCGTCGTCACGGCGGGATTAACCTTATTCAATACAGCAAACCGTGAAAATAGCCTCACTAGGCCACTCACAGAAACCTTCCAGCCTTCAAAATTAAAGGCGCCTTGCGCGCGACTGACTTCGCACATGTGCTCCTCCGCACAAACCTCGTTAGCCCCCTTCTCAGCAATAAGTAAATTCTCAATACAGTAGCATCTTAGCCTGTAAAGCCTTGGTATTGCGGGGGGATTTTCACCCCGCACCCAACTAAGGTCCCCGTCTATCATGAAGAGCGCGACACGACTATCCTGATAAGCGGCGGCCGCAGCCAGAACTGCATCCCTGCCTCCATATCTGTAACTGCCCTGCCTCAGAAAAAGCGAGCCCTAGTTCACCGAAGGAACGAGAACCTTCTTTCTGCAATAAATACGTACTGATGCTCTGTGAACGCCGAGCTAGATCATCCATGGCTAAGCCGTACCTTTGCTGACGATCCATCGCAGCCCCCTGCCTTTGTGTTGTGGAGCATAGCGCAATATTTTGTTAGCGCGATGTATTTTCACAGCATGACTCCGAACGCTACGTACGCGGAGCTGTAGCGTCGCCAGAAGCACCGACCGCGGCAAGCCCGGACTGAAACAGATCGAGCACGAAGCAAATAGCGCCAGCCTAGCTCTATTGCCGGATAGCCTTAAGTCCGTCGATCGTCGAAGCCATGTGAATGGAATAGCTTCCGCAGTCAATGGAAGCTGTGGCGATGACGCTTATGAAGGAAAGCTACGCGTGGCCAGGGGCGCCAGATTGACCTCACTGAGTGCTGGGACGCGAGGAACAAACCATTCGCTGTCCGATATCCGCGTTGCTGCTCGACCGATTTGACGCTTCGGACAACGCCAGGGATCGGTCCAGCGCATCCGTTGATTCTCTCAATCGCAGAACGTTTCCGCCCTGAGACCAAAGAAACAAACCAAAGACAATGCTACCGACGACAGGAATCAGCCAGACAAGGACGATCTGCGCGGTCTTCTGACGAGACGTATAGCCGGGGCTGATGGCAATTGCTCGACACGACCATATTGACCCTCGATGGAATCAAGCAACAAGCCACTCATGTTTGCACCCTCCGCGGACGGGTCGGATCCTGAGCCCCTACTACGCCACCAGCAACCACTCTGCGCATCGCTCTATATTCTGACCCGAATGCCAACCGTGGAACGCGATACGCAGATAGCCTTCCCGAATGCTGGTGCTGATGCCGCCGGCCTCGGCTGCATTCCATACGCGCTCGCAATGATCTGCGGACAGGACGAACGACAGGATGGAACCCACCTTCCCCGCGCGCACCAAACCGCCCAAGCGGTCCGCTTCGGATACCCAAGCCGCCGAGCCCGCCAACTTCGCGAGCAAAGCTTTTTGTAGCTCCACCACATGGGCCTGTATGGCCGGCGCGCCACCGTGATCCAGCAGCAGCTGGATCGAACTGGCCAGAGCGGCGCAAGAAAGGATCGAGGGACTGCCAGCCTCCAGCCGGCGGCCATCCGCTGCCCAGGGCGAACTGGCCGTGGCCTGGGTGCCGGATTGGGCGAACGCATCCGGCGCGGATAGCCATGTGCCCACCGGCATCAGCAATTCACGGAAGGCGGGATCGGTCCATAGCAAGCCCTGCCCTTGCAAGCCGAGCAGCCCCTTGTGCCCACCGGTGGCAAAGGCGCTGACACCCTGGAATGAAGGCACCATGGTGCCGGCGCCCTGGATGCCGTCCACCACTAGATGAACGCCACGTTCGCGGCAGCCACGCCCCAGCTTGGCGAGGTCGAGGCGAACACCATCCTGATAACGCACCCAGGAAACGGAAACGATACGGGTGCTCGGTCCGATCGCATCGAGCAGGCGTTGTTCCGGCTCGATGCTGGCGTCGGGCGGCACCGCCGCGTTGACTGCCTGCCCGGGCCATAGCGCCATTTCGCGGCAGCGGACGCCTTTGCATTCGAGCGCAAGCCATGGCAACCGGTTGCTGGGAAATTCGCCCACCGGGATCAGGACCTCATCGCCCTCCTTCCAGGGATAGCCCAGGGAGACGGCTTGCAATCCCGTGGAGGTACAGGTGGTGAGGCTGATGTCGTGGACGTTCACGCCAAAGAGGGCGGCGCCGGCTCGGCGGAGAGAGGCTTGGATGTCGAGAAAGTCTTCGTTCCAGCGCAGAGCCCAGGGGTGGAGTTCTGTGTTCAGCAGCTCGGTCAAACGTTCCGCGGATGCACGGGGAATGGGGCCGTCCTTGCAATGAGAGAGCCACAGGGTCTCTGCCGGTAAATCAAAGAGATCGCGCGGAATTAGAGGAGCAGACTCGAGAAACACGATGCGAATTCCTTAAGCTGGCGTCACCAGGCATGCTTGCCTACAAGGCACAAAGATATCCGCACGACGTCTCAATACATAGGCCAGTGCATTTTTGAACGCTATGCTTAGAGAGCCACAGGGAGACCGAGACATGGAACAACTCTCCGAACTTACGTTCAAGTCGCTAAACACACGCATCGATGCGCTGCCTGAACACTCAAGCGTATCGATGGAGATGCCCATCAAGAGCAAGTATGGATACACCATCGCACTTGTAGCATTCGCCCTTTGCTTCCTCTCCCTAAAAGTATTGCCCGACGGCCAGCTCTATTCCGCAATCGTCCCTTCGATCTTCTTGTTCGTAGAGATATTAGCCATAGTCTTTGTTGTGATTTCCAACTGGCCCATACGCCCACAGGGATTTCGCGGTGAGCGCATGGAATATGCCGAGCAGCTTGATCACGACCTGGAGCATCACACCAAGCTGATCGAGTGGCTGGCGAGCTTTCCGCGCGACAAGCTTGCTCAACTAACTGATTATGCGGAGCTGCGCCATGAGCGCTTCCGCGAAAAGCTCCCCTTGCTCACTGGATCCATTGAAAAACTTGGTGTATTCCCAGTGCTTCTTGGCGTTTTCGCACAGATCAAGGCTTTGCATTGGCCCCTAGATCTTAGCTGGATAGAAATCATCTTTTATTTCTCTATCGCACTGCTCTATTGGCAATGCATGCTCAGGGTTAGCGCTCGCTATCGGGCTCAATTCTTCGAGATGATTTTAAAGCGCGCGCTGGCGGCCGCTGACAAACGACACCAGCATGCCGATGTAGATGTTTAGTCTCGCCAACGCCTACCTTATCGCCAACGCCGCATTCAACTGATCAATATACGTCCGACTAACCCTCAACGGCGTCCCATCCCGCAACCGCACCAGGCAGTCGCGATTCACCAGCGGCTCCAGCTCGGCGATCCGGTCCAGCTTCACGATCGCCGAGCGATGGATGCGCACGAACTGCACCGGGTCCAACCTCCCTGCCAGCTGGTGCAGCGGTTCGCGCAGCAGGTGTACGCGCGGCCCCACGTGCAGTCCGGCATAGTCGTCACAAGCTTCGATCCAATCGATCTCGTCCGCATCGACAACGGCGATACGCTGGCCAGTACGCACAGTAAAGCGCTTCGCGTAGACCGCAGGTGCAGCCTCGCCCGCTACGCGATGACGAAAAGCAGCACGGGCCCGATCCAACGACTCCCGGAACCGCTCGTCATCGATCGGCTTGAGCAGATAATCCAGCGCCTGGATCTCGAAAGCACCCACGGCAAAGTGGTCGTAAGCGGTGAGCAGGATGGACAAGGGCCGTTCGGCCGGCGGCAGGTGGCGCAAGGCCGCGAGGCCGTCCAGGCCAGGCATCTGCACGTCCATGAAGACCAGGTCCGGGCGCAACGATTCGATGCTCTTGATCGCCGCTACGCCGTCCGCCGCCTCGCCCACCAGTTGCACGTCGGCATGCGCGGCCAACCGCGCACGCACGCCGCCGCGCGCCAGGGGCTCATCGTCCACCACCAGCACGCGCATCATGCGGTGAGCGCCTCCGCATCGCGAGGCGACGACGACAGGCGCAACGGCAAGCGGATGTGCACTTGGCATGAGCCGTCATCGGCCAGATCCAGCCGAAACTCGTGCGCCTCGGGATAGAGCGCGCCCAGGCGTTGGCGAACGTTGTTCAGGCCAACCGCACTCGAACGCCCATTGCCATCGCCACGCTCGTCAAGAGGCACACCATCGTTGCGCAACTCGATCCCAAGCCACTCGCCCTGCCGCTCGACGTGCAGCGCCAGCGTTCCGCCCTCCACCCTCGGCGCAATACCATGCCGAATCGCATTCTCCACCAGCGGCTGGAGCAACAAAGGCGGCATCAGCGCATGCAGCACGCCAGCGCCGATGCGCATCTCCACGTTCAGCCGACGGCCAAGCCTGGCCTTCCCGATATCCAGGTAATGCTCGGTCGTGCTGAGTTCTTCGGCCAGCGTCACCTCGCGCGCATCGCTGCGTTCCAGCGAATCGCGCAGCAGATCGCCAAGGCGCGCGAGCATGCGCGTGGCATCCGCACCGCGGCCATCGGCGACCAGGGAGGAAATGCTGTTGAGCGTGTTGAACAGGAAATGCGGTTGCAGCTGATATTGCAGCGCGCGCAATTGCGCCTCCTGCGCCAGGCGCGCCGCCTCCGCCTCGCGCAGGCGCGACTGCTGCAGTTCGGTGTAGTGCAGCACCAGGGCATGGATGGCGCAGAAGGCGATCAGCGGCAGCCAGCAACCGTCCAGGCCGGTGAAAATGCGTTGCAGCGGCAGCGACGAAATCAGCCCGAAGTGCAAGGCCGCCCATCCGCCGATCACGCTGTTGATGACCGATGGCACGTAGGTCGCCACCAGCAACACGGCGACCGTGGTCCACGCCGACACGCGCCGGCGCCACAAGGCCCGCTGCAGCATGCTCAGCGGCACGATCCAGAACAGGTAGGCCGCCGCGTAGAAGCTGCGATAGGCGATCGCATACCCATGCCCCGCTTCCGGCAACGCCAGGATGGCCATGCACAGCGTCAACGGCAGTCCGGCCGCGAGTGGAAGCCAGAACGGTGGAACGGCGGGTCGCGTCGGCGAGGCGTGCATGGCTGTCGTGCTCAGTGGTGCGCCGGTCCGCTGCCGGCTCCGGCGCACCCTAGCCCGAAGCTCAGTGCCTGTCATCCAGCACGATGGAGTACAGCATCGCGCTGATCTTCCAGCCGTCCGGCGTACGCACCAGCTGCCAGGTCTCGTTGCCGTGGTTGGTCGGCTTGCCGGATGCCAGGAAGACGTAGTCGAAGTACACCATGCCGATGGTGCCGTCCGTCTCGATGCGCACGTTGTCGAAGGTCTCTTCGATCGGCTTGGTCGCCTTGCCCACGAACTGCGAGAACTTCTGATAGTCGCCTGTCGTCACCTGCCTGGCGTCGGGCTCCTTGGCCTTGACCTTCTCCCACGAGGCGTCGTCCAGAGTCTGCAGCCACGAACCGCCGGGCAGGAACAGCTTGGCCATGCCCTCGCCGTCATGGGCCTTGATGGCGGTCTTGAACTGCTCGACCAACTGCCGGATCTCGTCCCGGGACGGATCAGGCGCGGCGTCCTTGGCGTGGACAGGTGCCATTGACGCGGCAAACAGCAACAGTGCGGGAAGCAAAGATTTCACGGCAACTCCGGGTTGGCGGGGGTGCGGCGATTAAGCCCGCCTGGCCGCAACGCCCGCCAGCGAAATGCGGCGATGCGTGCGCGTGGCGCGGCGAGCCGTGATCCACCTCCGCCCGCGACGCCAACCGCTCAAACCGTATCGTCGCCTTCCCCGTCCCAGATCAGCCGCGCATCGAAACTCTGCGTCGCCAGCATCGTCAGCACCACCGACATGCCGAAGAACAGGATCCCCGCCCGCGGCTGG
>Ga0068855_100010953_pt1 | contig 10944 bp, 9 predicted proteins | sample KBSCornC52_FD_66592 | JGI IMG/M metagenome (GOLD analysis project Ga0068855, IMG submission 66592) | Corn rhizosphere microbial communities from Kellogg Biological Station, Michigan, USA - KBS Corn C5-2 | ecosystem: Host-associated > Plants > Roots > Rhizosphere > Soil ... | reverse complement strand
CAATTTGAGATTGGCGGGAAGCTCCCAGAAGCTGCATCGTAAGCGTCGTGCCAGATTTCGTTCGAGCGATTGCGGCTTTACGTCCGTCAGCGGACCTTGTCTGGGCCACGGGAAAATCAAAGCGCGCCTCGGTTGGGCCGAGCGACAAGCTATAGCCCTGGCCGTGTGCTACGAAGGCGGCGGCGCCGTGGCTCTGGCCGCGATTGGCCTCGAAGCTTAACGGAAGGCTCCCAAATCCGTTCGGACTATTGATTGGCTGAGAGTGCGTGAGTGAGCTTAGAAACGACTGTGCGCTGGCCTGGCCTGCAACCGTAGTTCCGATCCCCAGCGCAAGCAGTGTGGGTCCGATTTGCAATATGAGGCGTGGCAAAGGTATTACCATCTCGGGATTCTCCTTTGGAACAATTAACAGTGGTGCTAATTACGAAATGATGAGAGTGATTCAGTTGCATAAACCGTGCCATGCGCCTGCGGGCCCGGTCTGCCAGGCTGCCGGAGATCGACATGGAAGCATACCACTCGCGTACTGAGTGTAGGATAAGCCTTAGTACGAAGTCTCTCGCGAACTGTTTGCACGGTGCGACAAATCAACTGGGCGAGCTGTCGCTGCGGCGAACAGGGAAGCTATTGATCTGCAGCGGGCGCCGCCGAAGATCCGCTGAAGTCGCGCCGCTGCTGCTCGACCACTGCCTTGTATTTCACGCTCCTTGCGTTCTGGGGCACCTTGAATTGAAACTCTGTGGGTGGGATCACTTTATTCAGACTGGGTGTCAGGATGCTTTGAGTGAGGATACCTTCGAGGGGCACTTTGTTTCGGCCCGAATTACGGCCCACCAGGACGATGACGGTCCCTGCCTCATTCCAGGTGCGTCCCTCGACGTGTGCGAGCATCATCGTCTGTTTATCGATCATCCAGGTCCATTTTATGTCATGTGTTTGCGTCGTTTCGTGCGCGGTGATGACATAGACGGGCCGATCGTTGCGTTCGGAATCCGGAAGCCGCTTCAGTCCCGTCACGTTCTGAGGCAGGCGGTTGCCCGAAAGAAAATAGAGTGCGTCGTATCTCCCGGCAATCTGCAGCTCGAGCAGGCAAGCTGCTACTTCATGTATGTCCCTGGGCTTTTTCAGCGCCGACGCAAACGTCTGAGTCTGGTTATTGTAGTATGTGATCGTCTGCCCGTCGCAGTAGACCGTGCGTCCTCCGGAGGGCATGACGAACTCTACCTTGAGCATATTGGGCTTCTGATAGGTCAGCGTAGTCGTGAATCCATCTTCCGTCACAACCTTGCCGCCCTTTACCGCCTGGCGCATTGTCCCTTTGCTCTGTCCACGATACGATGTAAGCCGCTCATAGGCGGTCATCATGTTCTGCATGATGGTGTGCGCATCTTGGGCAGATGATGGGGCTGGCGTTGAGCAGGTCAAGACGAGGGCTGAAATGACGACGATGAGGGTGGAAACGCAAGGGCTGCAGCGATACACCGCGGGCTTATTGTTCGACACGTCTGTTTTCTCCAAAGCGATTGCGCGCGATGATCTTATGCGGAGCTCACTGGTCGCGCCGGCGAAGTCAGTATAGCAGAGGCGCTTCCGTGCGTCAACCTGGCACGCATGCGGGACCGCCACCTGTAAACGGGTTCATTCTGCGGGGATGCAGTACATTGCGCTCATCAACAATCGTGCTACTGATGCTCGATCGGCCGTTAAGACGACATCGGGGTCGCGCGCCGGTCGATGAGGGAGTGTGCCATAATTGAACAGTCTTGCCCTGTTGGACGGGAGCTGGCGTACCGGGGCAAGGGCAGCCGAGGTGATTATGTCGGGCGAGATTCTCCGTGTGATAGAACTGGGTTGTGTGAGATACCGGGAGGCTCGCGAGCTCATGGATCGCTTCGCTGCCGATCGCCTGGCCGGCTCTATCCCGGATAGTCTGCTGTTGCTGGAGCACCCGCCGACGATCACGCTGGGCCGCGGCGCCGACAGGAACCATTTGCTGGCCAGCGAACGCGAGCTGACGGATCTCGGATGTGACGTGGTTGAAACAGATCGGGGTGGGGACGTAACTTATCATGGCCCAGGGCAGCTCGTCGGATATCCCATTCTGGATCTGAAAGCGTCGCCTCATCGACCGGATTTGCACTGGTATCTCCGGCAGATCGAGACGGCGCTGATCGCGGCGCTCGACGAGTTCGGCATTCCCGCCGACCGCTTTCAAAATCACACCGGAGTCTGGACGAGCGTCGGCGGACCGTCACCGGAGAAGATCGCTGCGATCGGGATACGCGTCAGTCGCTGGATCACACAGCACGGATTCGCGTTGAACGTTTCTACCCGCCTCGAGGATTTCAAGACGATCGTTCCCTGCGGAATAAAGGACTTCGGGGTCACGTCGATGGCAGCCACTCTGGGCAGGCAGATCGAGGTTGAGACCGTGATGCCGATCGTCGCGTCCAGTTTTGCCCGCACGTTTGACCTTTCCGTCGAGCAGACGTGATGCGAAAATCGACTGCGTCCTCTATTTGAGGGCCTGCTCCAGATCCGCGCATAGGTCCGCGCCGTTTTCCAGTCCCACGGAGAGTCGAAGCAGCCCGTCGGTGATGCCGCGCTCCAGTCGCTCGTTCTGCGTGAGCGCCACGTGGGACATGAGCGGTGGATAACTGATGATGCTCTCCACGCCCCCCAGGCTGGCCGCCATCGTGAACAACTTCGTGCGCTTCAGAACTCGCCTCGCGGCTTCGCCGCCGCCCTTAACCTCGAACGAGACCATCCCACCGAATCCTCGCATCTGATTGGCGGCAAGTTGGTGCTGCGGGTGGGAAGCAAGACCGGGGTAATGAACCCGCGCGACAGCGTCATGCTCCGAAAGGAATCCGGCGACCTCGCGCGCATTCTGCTCGTGCACCTTCATGCGGGCTTCCAGCGTGCGGATACCCCGTAGTGTCAGCCAGCAGTCGAATGGAGCCGCCACGGCGCCCGTCAGCTTCTGGATTGCGTAGAGGTCCTCCCGAAGCGCGGCGCTTCGGCAAACGAGCGCGCCGCCTAACAGGTCTGAATGGCCTCCGAGATACTTCGTTGTCGAGTGCATGACGATGTCGACCCCCATCTCCAGTGGAGACTGAAGGTAAGGGGTCGCGAATGTGTTGTCGATCGCAACCAGCGCGCCGCGATCATGAGCCGCCGACGTAATCGCCTGGATATCCGTGATACGCAGCAAAGGGTTCGACGGACTTTCGATCCAGACCATCCGGGTAGCCGGGGTGATCGCACCGATGAACGCGCGAGAATCGATCGCGTCCGCGTACTCCACAAGGACACCGGCAGGTCTCAGAATCTTTTCGGCCAACTGGGTCGTGCCGCCATAGACGTCCTGGGCCATCACCAGGCGATCGCCCGACCGCAGCAGCCGCAATGCGCAGTCAGTTGCAGCCTGACCGGAGCTGAAGCAGAGGGCCGGGCTATCCTCAGGGGCGCCTTCCAGGGAGCCGATGCATGCCTCAAGCGCCGTGCGTGTCGGGTTGCCGTACCGGATGTATTCGTATCCCGCGATCGTCTCCCCGGGCGCCGCATAGTTGAATACGGTGGTCAGGTGGATTGGCGGTATCACGTCTCCGGTCGCTGTGTCCGGCTGCCCGGCGTGGATCGCTCTCGTCGCAAAATTCATCGATCCGCCTCGCTATTGCGCCGCTTTTGCATCGTCCGTTGTTTCCTCGGTCCGTGACTCTGCCTGGAGTCGTGCCGCCTGCTTTGGATCGCCGATGTGCAATGTATCGTATGCTTGCTGCGAGCTTGTGAACGGTCCGACGCCCGTATGGCCGTGCCAGTCGCCCTGGGTTAACATTGGATTGGTAATTCCCTCTTCGGATTCTCGCTTTGCGATCCAGGCCTCCATCCGAGCTTTCAGCAGCGCAACAACGCCCGGTTCGCTCTCGGCAAGGTTGTTGTCTTCGTGCGGATCGTTCACAAGGTCGTACAGCTCGACCCCCGGCTTGAAGTGCATATCGGGCTCCAGGGCCACGATGAGCTTCCATTGCGGCGTGCGCCAGCCGTGTTTCCGCATCCAGGTGCATTCGGTAATGTAGAACTCCGGCTCGTGTGACGGGACCTCATTGCGCACGAGAGGCATCAGGCTGCTGCCGTCATACTTTCCTGCAGCGGGCAGCCCTGCCAGCTCAAGGAGTGTAGGCACGAGGTCTTTATGTTGGGAATAGCCGGACACGCGCATACCCTGCGGGATCGCACGGGGATACCGTATAATCAGCGGCACATGCAGCGTGACGTCGTAGATTCCGTGATGGTCGAACCAGCATTCATGATCGTAGAGCGTCTCTCCATGGTCGCCATTCAACACGACGATCGTGTTCTCCAGCATATTATGCGCTTCCAACGCCGTGAAGATCGATTGTATGCACGCATCCATGTAGGCGACGGCGCCATCGTACTGCGCGATCACATAGTCCTTGTCGGAGATCCCGGGCGGCATCCAGCTGGCGAAGAAGTCGCGGAACGGCTTGAAGGACATCACCGGATCCATGGATCGATTAGCAGGATCCGACTCGTTGCCGTGGTAAAACATGCGCTCATACGGCGCAGGGGGAAGATACGGCGCGTGCGGGTCCATATGCCGCAGGAACAGGAAGAACGGCGCGTCCTGCGCGGCGAGGCGATCCAACTCCGGCAGCGCGACGCGATTGAGGTTCTCCGCCTTTGGGCTTCGGCCTTCGTTCCAGCTGCCCCATCCGGGGTAATCGAGGTAGGTATCGAATCCACGTGCGCTCGGGTTTCCGGTGAATCCCACGCAGGTGGAGACATAGCCGGACTCACGCAATATCTCGGGCAGCGTTGCGATATCGGCGCGGAGCCCGCCCTGATGCCGCAGCGCAACCACGCGCGTACCGAAACAGTCCAGTCCGGTCAGCATCGATGCATACGCGCTTGTGGTTGGAATGTGCGGGCTATAGTTTCGTTCGAACAGTGTGCCGCTCTGCGCAAATCGATCGATGTGCGGTGTCGTGTGGCGGGAATATCCGTAACAGCTCATATGGTCGGCAAGCAGGCTATCTACGGCGAACAGTACGATGTTCGGGTGTTTCGCATTCGATTGTTGAGACATTTGGTCCTCGTGGATGGAGATGGAGTGGCGATCAGTTCACCGGAGCGGCTGCTAAATCCTTTTGTGCTTCGGTCGCGTGTGCGTCTGGTCCATTCAACGGTCTTGCTGAAGCAAAGCATCCGAGTCCCGCCAGCAGCAGCGCTGTGGGGTACACCTGCAGAAGGCATCGGTACAGCGTGTCGTTCATATAGATCGGAGTCCAGCCCGGATCGACCCAAATCGCCCAGACAATGACCACAACGTAGCTGATGAACTGCAGCATCACGAGTAACAGCAAGGGGAGGACATACTGGTTTCGGTGCCGTGCCGCCAGAATCAAGCCTGTAATGACAAGTATCTGGGAGAGACCCCAGGCAGGGTATTGCGGTCCGATCCCTATGGAGTATTTCGCTAAGTGCGTCGCGATATCGAGAGCGCTCGCGAACGCCGTAGAAGCTGAAAGGCTGCCGGCCGCCTTTGTCGTCATTTCATCGCGCAAATGCCAGACATGCTGAAGCCAAAACCACGGCAGTAATCCAGCCGCGAATGCCCCGATAGAGATGAGTGCGGCCCTGGCTCGTTGGATGACACCGTATCCGCATATGATAAGAAGCGCGGCGAGGGTCCAGGCGATCGTCTCATTCTTAACCAGGCAGGTTACCGCGAGCATCCACAGCAGGGGAGGCCCCGCGGTCTTGTCCTTGTCCACAAATCGGCGCGCGAGGAAAACGGCGGTCGCGAGCATAAAGACAGAAGCGGCGACGTCCGCATACCCGGCGAGAGCGTATTTCTGAACCACCCGGGACGAGGCGACCAGCGCGGTGCAGGCGAGAGCAGGCATCGTGTCGATCCACAGTCGAAGCGAGGCGTACGAGATAGCCAGCAAGTCCAGATAAAAGGTTAATCCGATGATCTGAGGCCAGAGCTCGGCGGTCGATCGAGCATGTGCGAATACCCAATATGACAGCAGCGGAATCATCGGGGGGTATTCCGGGTGAAAACAGTGGGCCGTATCCTTAAGGTAGAGCATGTTGCCTTCAATGTAGAAGGCTCGCGCTTTGAGCTGCCAGAAGCTCCACGCGTCCCATCCCAGCCCGGCTTTGAAGCCTGACAGAGTGGTCGCTAACACGCAAATGCCGATGAACAGAAGCAGTATCTTGAGGACGGTTGCATTGCGGCGCGAACCGACCGGGACTTCAATTCCACGCTGAGAGGCGACGAGCAGACTCATTCGCGGGCCAATGTGCTTCCACGCTGAGAGGAGAATCAGCAGCGCCCCGTAGACGGGCAGCACAGACAGCTTGCCGAATACCAACTGATTTAGCAAAAGCAGAATCGTGATTGCGCCACAGCCGACCAGGTGCGCAAGCGCGAAATTGCCGATTGCCAGGCGGTACGGGGCGTGCGCGCAGGTCAATGCAAGCAGCAGCAAGCCCAGGACAAGCGGCACGGCGAGCGCAAACGCGCCTGCAAGCAAACTCAATTCTTGCAGACTCCGTTTATTCTGTGGTTGAATGCGCTGATCATTCTTTGCCCCCGCGAATTCTGCTCGTCGAGATCGGCGTGCGCACGCGATAGACGGTGCCGCTGTGCCAGAGCGTGTCCGAAGGGCGCAGCAGCATCAACTCATCGCAGATGTAGATATCATTGTAGACACGTGCATCCAGCCCATCCCACGGAAAGTACAGCCTGTCGACTCGGGTAGGGTAGACCAGGTATTGCAGCCGGTAGGCAAAATAGATCGAATCTTCGGTCCAGTCTTGCGGCAAACCGAGCAGGACCAGCGCCCTACCGTTTGGGGGCGAGTGCTGCCGGAGCTCCAGGGCCGCCTGCTGAACTGTCTTCTCCCTTTGATATGTTTTCTCAGGTATCGACGCCTTGACGGCGGTTACGATCTGATTGACGAACGCTACACAGATCGCAGCCACCCAGAGGTAAATGATCGCGCGGCCAGATTTTGTAAAGATGAGCATGTCGCTGGTGATCCAAGCGTCAAAGGAGTTCGGACAGGCAAGGTCATCCCGCCGGCGTCACTTTCTCCAAGGGTATGAGAAGTTCCTCGGGCAGATGCCTCAAGCCGTGTTAATATCTGCTACACAAAAACGTCCCGCCTCTTTAGGAAAAGGCGGGACGAGCAAGCATTCGCGCCAATGCGGGGCGAACAGACTATTTGCGACGGCGAATGCGTCCCAGTCCGAACGCGGTTCCGCATACACACAGGCTGCCGAAGAGGGCAATTGTGCCCGGTTCCGGAACGGTGCGAGCGCTGAAGGTGAGCGTGTCGGTTCCATTGAACGCGGCGATGTTCGTCGGCGGCGCGCCCCCGGTGCCTGCGAATGGAGCGGCAGTAACGAATCCTGCCTGGAGGCTTCCACCATTGAGCTGGAATCCTGCCGGAAATAGATTGCCAGGTCCACCATTAGCGGCGTAATCTACGGTGGCCGCCAGCAGATTAAAGCTGCCGCTATTTCCGCCAATCGTTCCGCCAAGAGCGCCCGCGCCGTAACTCCCCGCCAGGACTACCGCGTGCGTGGCATGATCGGTGATTGAAAAGGTCCCACCGGAGGTCAGTACGTTGAAATTACCCATGCCGTCGACGGTAAATCCAGTCCTTGTCACGGGACCGAAGACGATATCCACATTCATGTTGTTGCCCTGGCCAACTGACCCGAAGAATGCCGCCGTATTACCGGCGCCATTTCCGAGGCTAAACGTTGTACCGTCATAAACAACATTGGTAGCGGTCCCGTTGATCTGCGTATTGCCGATCTTGGTCAAAACCTGGGCCGTGGCCGGGATAGTCCCAACAGCGATGATTCCTGCCGCAATGGCAACCGATAAAGCCGTTCGAAGCTTCATTCCAAAATCTCCTTAGTTTCCTTGCGACAGACTCGGCTGCTAGTCGTGGCGCTAGCCAGCATCGATAGAGCGTGAACAACTTACCGAATTATAGCACTAATGCCGGGCGAGAAGAAACGGTAATTCTACTTTGCTAGTAATAATGCAAGATTCATGCCAAAGCAGGCTGGCATTCCGAAATCATATCTGAATCAGAGAAACTCCCGCCTCCGAGGTTTGGAGACGGGAGCTGAACTTAGCACATTCACATCGGTGCCAACCCTATTTGCGGCGTCGGATCCTGCGAAGTCCGAAGACCGTACCGCAAACCCCGAGGCTGCTGAAGAGCGCGATCGCGCCCGGCTCAGGAACTGCAGGTCGAAGCGCGCTGAACGTGAGTGTGTCGGTGCCAACAAACGCCGCCACGTTGCTGCCGTTTTGAGCGAACGGCAAAGAAGTTACGAACCCTGCCTGGAGGCTTCCGCCATTCATCAGGAATCCTGCCGGGAAGAGATTACCCGGTCCACCGTTGGCTGCATAGTTGACGGAAGCTGTAATGAGGTTAAAGCTGCCGCTATTGCCGCCGATTGTTCCACCGATGGCTCCCGAGCCAAAAGTGCCTGCGAGCACCACCGCATTCGTGGTGTGGTCTTTCAGGCTGAAAGTTCCGCCAGTTGTGAGGACGTTGAAGTTGTTCATCGCATCGATGGTGAAGCCAGTTTGAGCAACCGGTCCGAACACGATGTCGATATTGAGGTTATTGCCCTGACCGACGGCGCCGAAAAACGCCGCCGAATTACCGGCGCCGTTACCCAGGCTGAAATTCGTGCCATCGTAGACAACGTTGGTTGCGCTGCCATTTAGCTGTGTGTTGCCGATCTTGGTCAGCACCTGCGCGGAGCTGGGAATTGCAGCTATGGCCATTATTCCTGCTGCAAGGCCGAGTGACAATGCCGTTTTAAGCCGCATTCCGGATCCTCCAAATTTCTTCTTGTTGGCGGGCCGCCAGAAACATAATACCCCTGCAATCGTCGGAATTCTAACCGTATGCTTCGAAATATGGTTCAATTACCTGGTTAGCAGGGCCGCCAGCACATGTTGTATTTTGCTAATACTTGACATCCACGCCGGGCGGATTCTTTACGTGGAGTGGTGATGAGCAAGCACTTGTACGTTATGACGAGACCACGAAACACGACTTCGCTGAGCTCGGCAATCGGACATTTTACAGTGTGATATGAGTGCAAGAATCGTGCCAACGGACATTAAAGGTCAGCACGCGGCAAGCAGGCTCAAACCTGCTTATTGCTCGCGAGGCGTTCAACAAAGGCCGTTCACAAAGAAATCCCATTTTCGCCGATGGGAAAATGGGATTTCTGTCACCAACAGGCGATTAAACGCCATTATTTACGTCGTCGGATCCGGCGGAGACCGAACATAGTGCCGCAAACGCCGAGGCTGCTGAAGAGCGCGATCGCGCCCGGCTCAGGAACTGCAGGTCGAAGCGCACTGAACGTGAGCGTGTCTGTTCCTACGAAGGCGGCCACGTTGTTGGCCGGCGACCCAGTGGACGCAAAGGCCACGGAGGTAACGAAGCCCGCCTGGAGGCTTCCGCCATTCGTAAGGAATCCTGCCGGGAAGAGGTTTCCCGGTCCACCGTTAGCTGCATAATTGACAGAAGCTGAAACAAGATTGAAGCTGCCGCTGTTGCCGCCAATTGTGCCGCCGATCGCTCCCGCGCCAAAACTGCCCGCGAGCACCACCGCGTTCGTAGCGACGTCTTTCAGGACGAAGGTGCCTCCGGTGGTGAGGACATTGAAGTTGCCCATGGCGTCCATGGTAAAACCAGTTTTAGCGACCGGACCAAATGTGATGTCGACGTTCGTGTTGTTGCCCTGGCCCACAGCTCCGAAGAAAGATGCTAGGTTGCCGGTGCCATTGCTCAGACTGAAGTTCGTGCCGTCGTAAACAACATTGGTTGCGGTCCCGTTGATCTGTGTGTTACCGATCTTAGTGAGGACCTGGGCCGATGCCGGGATTGAGGCAATGGCGGTGAGGAGTCCCACCGCAATGCCAAATGGTACTGCCTTTCGAAGGTGCATAACGAGTTCTCCCTGCTTTGCCATGATGGACTCTTCTTGTTTAAAACAAGCGGACAAGCGCACCTCATCCAGTTTCGCCAGATACGGCGAGCCGAACCATCACTCGTTGTATCGTAGGGATACAACGACACTGGTATTGTTGCAAGATCTATGCCAAATCGGGTACTCGTTCGGTAAAAGCGCGAAAATTAAGAAATCTTCATGAAACACACAACCCCGCCTCGGAATCGCGAGGCGGGGTCGTTGATCGAGCTCAGGACGGCAAACTTGCTACTTTCGGGATCGAATACGACGCAAGCCGAAGACTGTACCGCAAACCCCAATTCCGCTGAACAGAGTGAGCGCGCCAGGCTCCGGCACTGCGGGTGTTCGCGCGCTGAACGTAAGCGTGTCTGTTCCAGCGAACGGCGCCACGCCAGTGGTCGGGCCGCCGCCGATTCCGACAAACGAGTTGGCGGTAACAAATCCGGCCTGAAGACTGCCGTTCGCTGTCAGGAAGCCCGCAGGAAACATGTTGCCCGGCCCGCCGGATCCGCCGTACACGACAGAGGACGTAAGCAGATTGAAGCTGCCGCTGTTCCCGCCAATCGTTCCGCCGAGGGCGCCCTGACCGAACGTGCCCTGAAGAACGATCGCATTTGTAACATGGTCTGTAATCTTGAACGATCCGCCGCTCGTGATGATGTTGAAGTTGTTCATCGCGTCGATGGTGAAATTCGTCTGAGTCACGGGCCCAAACGCAATGTCAACACTCATGTTGTTGCCCTGGCCCACCGAACCGAAGAAGGCAGCGGAATTTCCAAGGCCGTTACTCAGGCTGAAGTTCGTGCCGTCGTATACAACGTTGGTCGAAGTTCCATTGATCTGCGTGTTCCCGATCTTTGTGAGTATCTGAGCGGAGGCAGGAGGCGCGGC
>Ga0068855_100010951_pt1 | contig 10945 bp, 6 predicted proteins | sample KBSCornC52_FD_66592 | JGI IMG/M metagenome (GOLD analysis project Ga0068855, IMG submission 66592) | Corn rhizosphere microbial communities from Kellogg Biological Station, Michigan, USA - KBS Corn C5-2 | ecosystem: Host-associated > Plants > Roots > Rhizosphere > Soil ... | reverse complement strand
TGTCAACGGCGTATAGAAACCACTTGTTTGTATCACATTCAACCCTGCTAAGCGCCCTGGTAATGCATAGGTATAGGAAGAAGCGGGCGTTGTGCTCAATTGATTTGACCCTACGGTTGATATGGAACCTAAAAACGAACCGGCATTGGCCTGACCATATAACACATTTAGTGCGGATGCAGGCTTGCCAGGTATATAGATGGTGTCTCCGGCCGGTACAGTGCTGATACGCGGAGTAACAGTTTGCTGAAGATAACGGGCAGACAGGCGTACGAACAATGGCCGGCTGCTTTTTGCCTTTACTTCAGTTGTGTTATAGCCGGGGTATTCAAACACCAGCACAGTGCCTGGCCCTGCAGGTAAATCAAAAGCACCATCCTGATTTGTTACCCGTCCTATTTTTTCTCCTTTTATATGTACTGTAGCGCCCTGTACGGGAACACCGTAATCGTCCACCACCGTTCCATTGACAGAGCTTTGTGCCAGACAGGTATGCGGCAGGGTGATATATAGCAGCGTCGCCAGAAGCACGCCGCCTGTTTTTACTATGTTTTTATATATGCTGTGAACCATATTAAGCAGTTAAGATGAGCAGATAGTTGTTATTGGCATTTGAACGTGTACATAAATGGCGTTGATCCGCCGGCATATCCCACCTTGTTGCCTCCGGCAGCATCGGTGAAGAAATATTTTAGTCCGGTGAGATGCTGGTTATCGGTAAGATTAAACAGCTTACGGGGCCAGATATCTTTCTGCCATTTATTTAAGCCCAGCGACGTCATCTTTGTTGCGTCGGTTTGTATGCAGGCAGAAAGGCTGTCGCCTTTGTCTGTAATACCCGACACACATAGGTAGATCTGCGAAGCGTTATCCAGTTTTGTTGATTGTACGCCTCCGTCGAAAGTCACTGTGATGATATCATTATCAAGCGAGGTGCGCGGGTCTACGGTTGAGATCTGTGGGTTACAGAAGTCAATGAGGTCGCCGGTGCCTACAGACTGGAAACAACCGGGGAATGCCGTAGCATACCGGTCAGAACTGCTTAGTCCATCTGTACTGTTCGCAACACAGTAACCCAGCTTGAACATGAGGTTATCAGCACTTGTTTTGATCTTTATACTCACGGTGGCGTGTATGGTAGCGTTTGCAGCTACTGAATAACTGGCGTTTGAATAAAAAGCAACCCATTCATAGTCGGGCAGCAGATTACCGCCGTTACCTATTTTGGTGGCGAGTAATGTGGGCCAGTCCATGCCACCGCCTTGAGGCGCCGGTGTGCCAGCAGATATCACTGACATTCCCTGATCACCGGAGCTGATGTCGCTGGTAAAAGTGACGGTTCCGTTTTGCGCCACCTTCCACACTTTTGGGACCAGCACGGCCACCATAAAGTTGGAGGTTTGTGTTTGGTTGGTGGTAATGGTTACATTCAGCGTTACCGGCAATGTGCTGCCGGCCGTTATGCTGGCGGGTTGAACCACGCTGTCAATTGTTATAGAACAACTCACAATGATCAGCAGCAGCAGGCCACCCAGGACCTTCCAGATCAGCGCTGCTGTGATTTTGCGTTTGTTCTTTGGTGTATGTTGTATAGGCTGGTCTTGCATTAGTTGGCTTTTTGAAGGGTGTACTGATAGGTGTTAAGACTGCAGCCGGGGCTGAAGGTGATGATCACGTTACGCTGCCCGCCGGTGACAGGATACTGAAGCGGAGAAGTTTTCGCGCTGCTGTCTGTAGCCTGGAAGGTGAGCGTAAAGGGATATTGCGGATCGTCGAACGACCATCTTCCACTGTGGTTTACGATGAAGGGCACCAGGCTATCGATCGTATAGCTGCTGTCTGTAAAATGTATTCTGAATTTAGAGAAGTCGAACCTGGTAGTGAGGTCTGTGCCGTTACGCGTGGCTTTGATGATCTGCCAGTTGCCCGACAGGTTCTTGGTAGATTCTGACGGCGTAACAAGCATTTCGGGCTTGCAGGCAACAAAGACCAGTGCAAGCAACAAGAATATAATTGTTTTACTCACGATCATATTCTTTTTTTTAATGGTGTTCGTGAATGCTTCAAGTTTCATATGGCTATGTTAGTTAGTATAATGGATTTTGTAACAGATCGGGTGATTTCGCTATTTCCGATAATGGCAGCGGCCACAGGTACATAGCTTTGGTGAAATTGTGCCTGCGAACGGCGAATGGCTTATACACAACGGTAGATCCGCGATCTACTTCCATACCATGCATGGTGAGGTTATCGGTTTGTTCGGCAATCATCCAGCGTCGCACATCCCAGAAACGAAATCCTTCAAAAGCCAGTTCCAGTCTTCTTTCTTTTTGGATAACAGTACGCATCTGCGACTGGCTCAAGCCGGCGGGTAACTGATAAGGCCGCAAACCGGCGCGTTGTCTGATGGCTTCGACTGATTGATATACTTCGGGAGTGGGACCAACTGCTTCATTCGTAGCTTCTGCAAAATCAAGCACTATTTCTGCATAACGGATCAGCGGCAACACGCGGGTAGTGGCGCCTACGCTGTTGTTGATCACATTCGGATCTACCATCTTATAAATGTAGAGCCCGGTTGTAGTGCCTTTGTAAACAGCGTCTCCACTGGATGCTACAGGCGGGTTAACAGCAATATTAATATATAATTGTACGGGTGAAGGCTGGTTGGTGCCGAACGTTACCCGCAACGTGGAATCATGTATGATAGAATATCCCAGGCGCGGATCGCGATTGCTGTACGGATTGTTTGGATCATACCCTGAAGCAGGGTTTGTAATATCTAACCCATTACTCATGGGAAAAGCATCAACCAGTTCCTGATAAGGAAAAGAACCACCTGATCCGCCACGTGAAGGCACATCCCATAGCGACTCCAGATATTTGTTGTCGCCCATCATATGATTCAGGATATACTCAGTGTTATAGCGTTTGGTGAATAGTTCCTGAAATCCATAGCCGGGTTCGCCGGGTTTTGAAGTAGAGTCGGTAAACAACTGATATGCATTGAGCGCAATTACTGCCCGGGCAGCATCCGCCGCCAGTTGCCAGCGATGCGGATCAGCATCGGGATAGGCAACGATGCTGCTGAGATCAGCATTACCTGCCGCCAATCCGCCATTGTTGAATAAAGGACTCGCTGCAAATAATAATACCCTGGCTTTAACGGCAAGGCAGGCGCCCCTGCTGGCCCTGCCATATTGTGCGCCAGTCCAGGTAGTTGGCAATACGGCTGCGGCAGCATCTAACTCAGACAATACATATTTTACGCAGTCGCTGTAAGTATTGCGTTTTACACTGATGTTAGCCGCCGATGCATAGATGGTGTCGCCGATCAGCGGCACGCCGCCATAATGCTGCATCAGCATAGTATAGTACCAGGCACGGAGAAAACGGGCCTCAGCAGACACCTGTGTTTTTAAGGCGCTGTTGAAAGGTATAACGGGTAAGTGTTTAAGGAACTGGTTAACGGCGCGGATATTCGAATAACAAATATTCCATGCATCTGAAGGAACAATAGTAGGGTTTACAGATCCGGTGGCAAACTGTATAAAGCCGTTGGTACTGGCAGCATTGGGGCCCTCTGCTTCATCGCAGGCAGCTTCAAGACCAGCTCCATAAGTACCGGCAGTATTGGTAAACCGGCGCGGGTCAGTCGCAAACCCGATATTTACATAAATATTATTCAGGAACTGCATGGCGTTCGAGCTGTCGGAGAAAGTAGAACTCTCATCCAGACTGGAGGTGACCGTCTGGTCGAGAAAGCTCGTTTTCTTACAGGCTGAAAGAACGGCCGCGAGCCCCGAAAGCAGTAACATGGCTATGGCAAGTTTTTTCATTATTTAGCAGTTTTAGATATTCGTCAATGTCGGGTTAAGCTTCGGGCTTTCTTTGCGTTCTTTGCGGATACTCTGCGTTCTTTGCGGTGCTCTTTTTCGACGCTTTTGGTAACGTAAAGGACGCTAAGAAGACGCAAGGGGCGCTAAGAGTTAAAACTTGAATTAATGCTTCACTTAAGCGACATTGATATGCGTTATGGTAAAATTGTACAGGTTTTTAGGCCGATAATTGTGAAAATATTTTTTGTGTTCAGGTAAAAAAGGGTTCCGTTGGAGGGGTCAACCTGGCCAATGAACCTAAAAAATGATCCGGACGACAAGACCCGGAAACACGGGTGATGAATGAATGATGAGGGTAATTTTGAATAAATACCTGAGGGTAGTTGAACGGGGGCTTTTGTTTCATACACAAGCAATTAGCGTTAAAAATTAAAGTAATATGATGCCTTTAATTCTGGCTTTATAGAACAGGCAAATCGTCGTTGCCGGATTAAAAGTAGAAAGAAAAACCGTTTTAGGAAGCATTTTTATATACTTTTCTATCTCACAAAAAACTATCAATGTTATAATAGTACCAATGCTTAATCTCTTTGGATTCTTTCTTGTTCTGGCATTTGCTGCCGCCTATGTCACTTTCCGGTTAGAGTACAAGCGAAAGGAGATGGAAGGTGTAATTCACCCTTTTGCCGGTCCTGCCCGTATCGTGCATCCCTTTCTGTGGGCGCTGCTGGGTTTTGTGGCCGGCGCCAAACTCGTTTACTGGTGGCAGCATCGCAATCTGTACATTGGTACTCCGCAGGATTTTATCTTTTCCATTCGTGGTAACCTTATTGCGGGTTTGATCATTGGGGTAATTGCGGGGCTGGTAGCCAAACGCCGGTCGCCCCCGGCAGCAGCAACCGAAAATATGCACCCTTACCAGTTGATGGACTACCTGTTGCTGTATTGTGGTTTGTTTGGTTTTGCGGGAGCTATTCTTTTCGCCAAAGTGGAAGCTATTTCGGGCTTTAAGCCGATCTTCTATTTCAACGGACTTAATTATTACGGAGCACTGATCGCCGGTGCGCTCACTTATTTATATATCAACAACCGGTACGGTATTCGCCCTGCCATTGCCGCGGATATCGGTAGCCCGGGTATGATGCTGGCTTATGCTGTTGGAAGAATGGGTTGTCATGTTGCAGGGGATGGCGACTGGGGCATTATAAACGAGCAACCACGGCCAGCCTGGCTTCCTGAATGGCTATGGGCATCCCATTATCCGCATAACAGTATTCATCAGGGTATTTATATACCGGGCTGTGCCGGCAACTATTGTACGGTACTGCCAACACCTGTTTATCCGACCCCGCTGTATGAGGCAATTGTTTGTTTTTGCCTGTTTTTACTCCTTTGGGCGCTCCGCCGCCACGTAAAAAAAACAGGATTTCTTTTTGCATATTTTGCCATCCTCAATGGCGCCGAGCGCTTCATCATTGAATTTATCCGCGTGAATCCCCGCTATCATATCGGCTACTGGAATCTAAGCCAGGCACAGATTATCGCACTGGGCTGGATGCTTACCGGCCTGATTGTTCTGCTTTTTTCTGCACGCAAAAGGGCCTTTTCAGAATAATACTATTATAACATCAAGCAAATTTCATCTGACAAAAAAGTATTTAAAGTTGATGCTAAATCAATTTTAAGCACTTACTTTTAGCGCATACTTCACTGTTTGATTCAATGCCGTTTGGTTTAGCCAATCTTAGATACTTGCACTACATAGGACATAGGTCACAGAGGAAGTCACACATAGAAGAGTTCTATGTGAAACCTATGATTCCTATGTGTCTATGTGGTGCAGAAATGTCTTAACGAAACGACATTAATTGCCTGATTGCCTGCTTATGAAACGTTACACACCGATAGGTGGACCTATTATTGCTGGCCTGTGCCTGTTTGTTGCGGTGCAACATGCGGTGTTTTTTTTGGCGTGGATAGCTTTAGTTCCGGTATTAATTCCTTTGTTTGGTCGCTTCAAACTCACTCCTTTTCGTGCTGGTCTTATTATGGGTGCTGCCTTTTCGTGCTGCGCCTTCGGCTGGATGATTTCAGGCGTGCACGCATTCACCGGGTTATCTGCCGCGTACGGCGTGGCGCTGTTTCTTATTAGCGTATTGCTTTTTTCTTTCGGTTGCGCAGTGGTGCTATGGATAGCATTTCGTTTTCGTGATCCTTTATATATAGCATCGGTATGGGTGCTTGCAGAAGTGCTGGTGCAATGGGCCGCAGGCGGTTTACCCTGGTTCCTGTTCCATGCGGGTAACACCCTTTCAAATAATCTGTATGCCATTCAGCCTGCGTCACTAACAGGTGTTGCCGGACTAAGCTTTATGGTAGTATTGGTGAATTGTTTGATTGCAAAAGCCATCGCAAACCGCACGTATAAAAAGTTATGGATTCCCTGCGCAGTATTTATTGTTTATATGTGTGTGGGTTGGTTGCTGCTGATTTTATTCGATCAGCGTATTAACAACGCGCCGGTTTTTAAGCTTTCTATCCTTCAGCAAAATATTCCACCTGAGGTACAATGGGATCAGCAGAATGGCAATGTACTGGTGCAGCAGTTGTTGCAACAGGAACGCCGGTGTGTTGCACAACGTCCTAACATGATCTTATGGTGTGAGTCGGCCATACCATGGACATACTCACCCAATGATGATCTGGTTAGGGAACTGCTGCACAATTCTGACGCTTCAAACATCTCGCATATACTGGGCATGAATACCGCCGTGTCGGAAGACGTTGTAGGCAATTCTGCTTATTGTTTATTACCCGGCGGTAAGCTGGCAGGCCGTTATGATAAAGTGACGCCACTGCTGTTTATTGAAGAACCATGGCATGGACTATTATTATCCTTCTTTTCTGCCAATGGCTATTCGGTACTGCCGGGCAATAATAATTATCCGCTGTCAACACCTTATGGAAAAGCGGGTATACTGATCTGTAATGAATCGGCTTTGCCAGCATCAGCAGCCTCTACGGTAAGGCATGGCGCTCAATTCCTGCTGAATCTCAGCAACGATGGATGGTTTCGCAACACATATCTCGTATCGGGCCATTTTTATAATGCGCGGTTGCGGGCAGTGGAAACCCGTAAGGACATGGCCATTAATAGTAACAACGGCTGGTGCGGCATGGTAAGCGCCTCGGGCCGCATTGATCATGCTGATCTTGTTACCATGCGCCCTAATGATTGTAAAACCATGGCAGTGCGTTATCCTTTGTTGCCAGCCTTTATTTGTTTGTGCATTGTACTCTTTACCATTATCATACACCAAAAAACCAAAGCAACATGAGATCAAAACGATTACTTGCTGTATGTCTGCTGCTATTTGCCACCGGCAGTCAGATCTTTGCCAATTTTAGTCAGGCACACTGGCGCTGGCGTAAAGACAATGGCTCTGAAAGCCGCGCCACGTGGTTAAGTCCGCAGGACTTCCCTTCTACCCTACCCTTTACTGTGGGGGTACCATTGCGTCTTCGCATGGAGGTATATAACAGTCTGACCAATACAGAAACCGGCACTGTCAATCTCCAATACCAGCGTGGCAGTGCCGGAACATGGACGACCATCAACAACACCAGCACCGGTCATGATTTTGTAATGGCTGGTTCGAGCGCTTATATCACCGACGGACAGCCGACTACTACACAGATCCGGGATGACGGCGCAGGCACTTTTGCCGGTGGAAAGGTGCTGGTGAATACCTGGCAATTCACCGACACGGTAAACGCAGGTACCAAAAAGGAGTATGAGTGGTGTATAAAACCCACCAGCTCATTAACAAAGGATTCTGTTTATCAGTTCAGGTTATCATTTACCGGTACGCAGGATGCCATCAGTTACGGTTCGCCGGTGCCGGACATGATGTACCGCAGCAATACTACTATTCCCGGTAATGCCGGTATTTATAAAGATTCGCTGGTAACAGGTTTCTTTGACAGAAAGAGTGGCTGGATTGCGAGTGATGGATCCTTCACGATTCCGCTTTCAGATGGAAGAGTGTTTTGGGCGATGAACGACAGTTATATTGACCATCTGGATACCATGGCCGGTACAACGCCCTGTCTTTTTCAGGTAAGAAATGCGGGTCTTGTTCAGCCGCTGAATAATTGGAGCTGGCCTGCTACTTCTACCCGCATCGGCAGCAGTTCGGGTGTGCCCAGTCTGTTTAAGAACAATACAGATGACAACTACCTATTATGGCCAACCGGTGGTTATCAGAATGGCGATACCGTATACGTGTACTGCAGCAACATTATGAATAGCAGCGGCGGATTGGGCTTTACCCGAGGCGGCAACGACTTTCTTGGTAAAATGGTAATGCCGGGCCTTACCGTAACAGGCTTTGATCCATTGCAAAACTTCAATGATATCACCTTTGGCCTTGGCTTCGATACCAATGAGCCGGATAATTATATCTATACCTGGGGCGTACAGGGCGCGTTTATCACCAGCAATATTGTAGCGGCGCGCTTTCCGAGAAACAATCCGTTGGCCCCCTGGTCGTTCTGGAATGGCTCGGCATGGGATACTGCGATTTCTCATATTGCTCCTGTTACCGCCGGTGCTTCCAATGGCGTATATGTTGCCAAAGTGCGGAATAAATATGTGGCGCTAAGTACCGAGTTCAGCGTAAGCTGCGATGCGGGTACCCGTATTTATGTAGCCACCAGCAATAGTATTACCGGTCCGTTTACCGATAGAAAAGTGTTGTATACGATACCCGATAATCAGCTTGGGCATACACCTTTCTTTTATGGGCCTGCTATTCATCCTGAATATATCAATTCAAAGAATGAATTGCTGATCACGTATGATATCAACTGCTATAGCAACTGTTTGCCCAGTTGTATCAATAACGGGTTTAATCCTGATTATTATCGTCCCCGTGGTTTACGCGTGCCATTGACTCTTATAGATTCAAATATTTCTTTATCGGGTGCGCAAAGCCATATTTTTCCTGCGCATGCCGGTAAAATATTGGTTTATCCTAATCCTGCGCATTCATGTATTAATGTATTGTTGCGGGAGTTCAGGGGCGGATATGCCAATCTTATATTGCGTAGTACAACGGGTCAGGTGGTGTATAGTAACAGAGTGGCGGTTAATAGCCCCGTAGCCTCATTAAACATTAATGTACCGAAGGGATTAACTCCGGGTACTTATTTATTGCAGGTGCAGAACGCAGTGTATAGTCAGGTGACTAAGGTATTGTTGCAATGAACAACTAAAAACAAAACACGGACCTCAAATAATAAATTGAACAAATGAAATTCCAGTTTACGCTCATCATCACATTGGTAATTCTATTCTTCAGCAAATCCGGTAATGCAAGTCCCAGGCAGATACCAACAACCGGGCACTCGCCTACTTCATGGAATGCTACGTGGATTGCAGCTCCCGGTGATGATGGACGTGAATATGGAATCTACTATTTCAGAAAGCATCTTGAACTGGCAGCCAGGCCAGCCAGTTTCGTCATTCATGTTTCTGCAGACAATCGTTATAAATTATTTGTGAATGATAGTCTGGTGTCGCTCGGACCAACAAGAGGCGACCTGTACAACTGGAATTATGAAACGGTTGACCTGGCGCCTTATCTGGTTGCCGGAAAAAATATCATCGCAGCCATTGTATGGAACGAGGCCGATTACCGTCCGGAAGCACAGATCAGTTTTCGAACAGCGTTTATTATACAGGGTAACTCGCCGGCAGAGGAAGCACTGAATACAAATAATAGCTGGAAAGCTATGCGCGACCATGCCTATCAGCCCATTGCAGGATTCTTTGCGGCAAGCGTTGGAGAATTTGTAGACAGAAATAAAACGATCAATCACTGGATGAGCGCCACGCTGGATGACAGTTCATGGCCTTCTGCCAGTAACCTTATTGGCGGCCAGCCAAAGGGTTTATCGGATGGTTTTGGATGGATGCTGGTGCCATCGAAATTGCCACCCAGAGAATTAACCTATCAGCGCATACCTCTTTGCAGAAAAGCTACCGGCATTACTGTACCTGTGGGATTCCCTGCCAGTAAAATCGCTGTAACCATACCGGCCAATACAACGGCTACTTTAATTCTTGATCAAACCTATCTTACCAATGCGTATGTAACACTGCGCTTTAGTAAAGGAAAGAATGCGGGTATTTCGCTGCGCTATGCAGAATCACTGGTAGCGGAGTTTACAAAGTATGGCGCCCGCAAAGGAAACCGGAATGATGTAGAAGGAAAGATCTTTTCGGGACGGAAAGACAGTCTGGTATCTGACGGCAGTGACGACCAGGTATATACAAACTTAAACTTCCGTACTTTCCGGTATGTACAATTGCTGGTTCAAACCCAAAGCGAACCGCTGGTAATTGATGATTTGTTTGGAACATTTACCGGCTATCCGTTTCAACAACCGGCCCGTTTTGTAACTGATGATACCGGTATTAATAAAATATTGGAGATCGGATGGCGCACCGCCCGGTTAAATGCATGGGAAACTTATACCGACTGTCCTTACTACGAACAGCTGCAATATATTGGCGATACTCGCGTACAGGCGATGATCACTTACTACAACAGCGCCGATGACCGGTTGCCCCGCAACGCCATAGAGCTAATGGACCATTCACGCATAACAGATGGAGTTACCCTTAGCCGTTACCCAACAAGAAGTACCCAGATCATTTCCACTTTTTCGTTGTGGTATATTGGCATGTTGCATGATTACTGGCAGTACCGGGGCGATAGCGGGTTTATCAGTAGTAAACTGCCCGGTGCAAGAGCCATTCTTAATTTCTTTAGCAAATATCAGGAGGCAGATGGCTCGTTAAAAAATACGCCTTACTGGACATTTGTGGATTGGGCGAATGGACAAAATTGGTTTATGGGTTCACCCCCCAAAGGAGCAGATGGCAGCTCTGCCATTCTGGACCTGCAACTACTTTGGGCATATCAGTGGGCTGCAAGCATGGAACGCAAGCTGGGAATACCCTACTATGCTAACCAATACACGCAAAGGTCTGTGCAGTTAAAACAAACCATCCAGCGCAAGTATTGGAATGCTGCCCA
>Ga0068855_100010947_pt1 | contig 10948 bp, 7 predicted proteins | sample KBSCornC52_FD_66592 | JGI IMG/M metagenome (GOLD analysis project Ga0068855, IMG submission 66592) | Corn rhizosphere microbial communities from Kellogg Biological Station, Michigan, USA - KBS Corn C5-2 | ecosystem: Host-associated > Plants > Roots > Rhizosphere > Soil ... | reverse complement strand
CGCAATCCTGTTGCGAAACGCAGCCATCGAGACGCCGCACTGTCACTTCTGCGGTTGCGCCTCGAAATGCGACTTGTACGAGTCTCGCTACAATCCCAAGGCGAGGATCTGCAAGCTCTGTGCAGTAGAGATTGCCGCGAAATTCAACGCTCGCGCGACGCAACCCTCGGAGGACCAGCAGCCCGTTTGAAGCGCGGTCCCATGTCACGCTAAGGCGTGCGAAAGATTCGTAGCGCCAACCGGCTGTTGGTTTGCGCGCGCCACGCGAGCGGGTTGGGCTCAGCCCCGCAATCCCTTCGAGGCCAAACCCCTTCCGATCCGTCCCAACTTCCCCGCTGCGTCCGTGCTTTTCTCGAAACTGCTTTAAATCCTACCCCTTAGCCTTGGATCTTGTTCTCGATCACCCCGATGATGCTCCCGCTGCCGCCCGCTAGAGCGTTGCGACGGCCCACCACAGGGCGAGGGACCGAGACCACCCGCGCGACGAATCCCGGCGGGGGGTTCGAGCACGCCTCACGGTAGATCTGCTCGGTGGCTGGGGCTGGGCTCGTGGCGAAATGGCGCCAAAGCACGGTACGGCATCGCTGGTAGGCCGCCCCGACCGCAGCGGGCTTGCCCTCACGTGCGAAGCACCGCATCAGGCCACGATGGACATCTTCAGGAGTGCAGTCGATGTCGAGCGCGCTCTCGTATAGGGAGATGGCCGAACCGACCTCGCCGGTGCGCTCGTATACCTGGCCGAGCTGCAGGACCGCCTGAATGAACTTGCGACGCAACCGTTCGCGGGCTTCGTAGGTCAGCGGCTGATCCGCCTCGCTCAGGAGCATTCCGCCGTAGAGTCGCAGGATGGGCTGCAAGCCGCTTGGCTCCGTCCTCTCGGACAGGCCCTGCTCGAATGCCCAGGCATCGACCCAGCACAGGGCCGGGTCGAGGAAGATCCAGCCGTCGCTGAGACCGATGGCCTCCTTGTGACCCAAGAGGCGCCGCAGCCGGTAGACGGACGTATTCAGCGCCCGCCTTGCCAGCAGGGAATCGGATTCGGGCCACAGGGCATCCTGCAGGGTGCCCTGGCTCAAGCCCCGCCGGCCAGCGCAGAGCAACGCTTTCAGCACGGCGAGGACTTTCCTCGGTGTCTTGGAGACAAACCGCAATGGTGTCCCGTCGAGCACAATTTCGAAGCGGCCGAGCGCGTAGATCTGGATCGGCCGGGTGTCCCCCGCATGGTTCGTCGTCATACTCATCCCTCCAGGTTTTTTTGGTAGCGCGATTTGCCGGTCGACATGTAAGGCTTCGCATGCCGGAAAGTCCTGAAGGCTGTCGGAGGGTTTCCTGAAACATTTCTGAAGGCACCGGTGAGCTGTCTGTGACGGAGCGGTCAGTCGCCGAGGGGACAAAGGTCGTGGCGTATACTGCGCAGCGCTCGGAGAGGGACGATGCTCGCAGGCACTACCAGCCCAATACAGACAGGCCCGCTGCGGATAGGCGAGTGGCTCGTAGACCCGAGCACAGACACGATTTCACACGGTGAAGAGACTCAGAAGCTCGAGCCCCGCACCATGCGGCTGCTCCTGCTGCTGGCGGAGTGCCAAGGAGCGGTTGTCAGCGCTGACCGTATGCTGGCCGAGGTCTGGCCCGGGGTCATCGTCAGCCCGGCTTCGGTGTACCAGGCGGTATCACGGCTGCGACGGCTCCTACGGGATACAGATCCGACACCCACCTACATCGCGACTGTTCCCCGCAAAGGCTATCGGCTCGTGGCGCCCGTGCATCCGATCGAGGCGCCCCCGGCTGATGCGACCGTCACCAAGGCACGCCAGTGGCGCCTGCTCGCCGGTTTGAGTGCCCTGCTGCTGCTCGCTGGTATTGCGCTCGTGCTCGGGTGGACTCAGTTTGCCAAACAGGGTCCACCGGCGCTCGAGACGACCTCCATCGTCGTTCTGCCTTTCATCGACCTGACCGCCGAAAAGAAGGATCAGGCCTTTTGTGACGGTTTGACCGAGGAGCTGTCCAATTGGCTGGCGCAGATTCCCACGCTGCGGGTCGTCGCACGGACCTCGGCGTTCGCTTATCGCGGCAAGCAGATCGACGTCCGGACCATCGGCCGCGAGCTGGGAACGACGCACATCCTGGAAGGCTCCTTGCGGCGTTCCGGCAATCTGCTGCGGGTGACCGCGCAGTTGGTCAGCGCCAGAGATGGCTACAACCTCTGGTCCGCAACCTTCGACCGGACCATGGAGGACGTGGTCAAAATTCAGGAGGAGGTCTCCCGTTCGGTCGCCGACAGCCTGGAAATTCACCTGACGGAGCGGGCTTCGAAAGGGTTCGCGGCCCGGGAGGGAGGCGCGCCAGAGGCCTACCAGCTCTATCTGCTCGCGCGGCATCACCTGCAGCAGTTCACGCGGGAATCGAACAATCGGGCCATCGAGCTCTACAAGCAGGCCCTGGTGCTCGATGACCGCTTCGCCCTGGCCTATGCCGAGCTCGCCCACGCGTACCTCAACCAGATCTACTTGAACGGCTTCTCGGTCAACGAGGTCGCCAGCAAGGCGGAGCCGCTGCTCGCCAAGGGACTGCGCTTGAATCCCAATTTGCCGGAGCTCTACACGCGGCGCGGCGGCCTGCGCAGCGATCAGGGAAGGTATGAGGAAGCCCTCCGGGACCTGCGACATGCGATCGAGCTGAACCCCAATGACAGCCAGGCGCTGGCCGAAATGGGCTATGTCTACATCACCAACTCCCGGCCACGGGATGCGCTCGCCAGTTATAGCGCCGCGGCCATCCTGGATCCCCTGGATTTCAATTTGCATGCGCGCCGCTGCATCGCGTTGGCGGATATGTCTCGCTACGACGAGGCGGATGCCGCCTGCGCTCACGCCCGCGCTCTAGCGCCGGCCGCTTCCTGGAGTTACGTCGCGAGCAGCTGGCTCGAGGAGGCGCGCGGCCGCATCGATGAGGCGCTGAAATGGAATGCGCTCGCCTTGAAGGCCAGCCCGGATGAATTCGAGTTGTATGACGATCGTGCGAACCTGCTGCTCACACTCGGCCTGCCGGCCAAGGCTCGAGAGCCCCTGGAGCGCGCGCGGGTTGTTGGGGCTGGCGGTAACGACGAGGCCATTGCCGTGCGGCTCGCGCAGGTGAGTTATTACGAGAGTGGCGCTTCAGCGGCGCTCGCGCTGATGCAGACGGGACGTTTCGACTCGTCCAGCCGAGCCGACACGCTATTGCGGACCGCGCGCTTGCGCCTCCAGCTCGGTGATGCGGCGGCGGCAAAGCAGGTTCTGCAGAAGGCGCAAATGGCGCCCGATTGGAGCCGCGCGACGCTCGACCATCCCTGGTACCTGCGGGAGGGTGAGTCGTATGGGCTCGTCCTGGCTCTGGCCGAAATCAACCTGGGCGAGCGCCGCTCCGCCGAACAACAGCTCGGTAGCCTGCTGGGAGCGTTGGATAGCCTCGCGCAAGCCGGTGTGGAGCGTTATGGAATCTATACCCTGCGGGCAGCGGCGCTTGCCCTGCGTGGGGATGGCGATGGCGCCATGGTTGCGCTGGGCCGCGCCGCTGAGTTGGGATGGCGCGGTGCGATGCAGGCGGAGCACGAGCCGGCATTTACTTCATTGCAGTCGCGCGCGGACTTTCGGGCGTTGCTGGAGCGGCTGCGGCAACAGGACGAGCGTATGAAGGCCGATCTCGTCAATCCCGGCTAAGGAGGCAGGGCCGCGGCAGGCTCGCTGCCCGCCTCCTTGGGCACTCAATGTGCGGGACAAACGCGGGACAAAAAGAACTAGTGCGGACCCATTCCTCCATCGGGGGTGATCCCGCCACCGGTTCCGCCGGTAGGCGGTGGTGTCGGCTCCGTGGTGCCATCGGTCTGCCCGGCCTTGTGCGGACCCATGCCGCCAGCAGGCGTCAGCTTGTGCGGGCCCATCCCTCCGGCGGGCTGGAGACCCTGGGTGGGTGGGTTGGTTGTATCGGCGGGTTGTTTAGGATCAGACATGACGCGACACTCCGTGTAGTTGGAAAGTGGCTGGACACTGCCCGCCGCGGATCTTGGAATCGGCTCGACCGGAAACTTCGCATCGAGACTGAGTGTGTTGGCATTCGCGGCAGGAGCCAACTGACCGTAGCACAAGCCCCTCAATGCCGCAATGTTTGTGTTTCGCCCGTCTCCGGGTTGATTTCGCTAAACATCCCGGCGGGTGTTCGATCCGTGATTGGTGCGCGCTAGGCTGCGCCAAAAGACTTCCTGACGAGGTGCACTCGTGCCCACAACGGGAGGGGTGAGCTCGATGCGCGATATCAACAACCTCTGTCCGCAGCCCAACCTGCCCAAAGTAGCCGCGGCGTGAGTCTCCTGACCCGTATCGTAACCGCTCTGTTGTTCGCACTGGCGTGCGCGTCCGCTTTTGCCAACGGTGGCCCATCCGGCACGGCTGACGGCAGCAGCGGCGGCGCCTCGTCTTCGGACGCGGAGCCCGCGACTCCCGAATCGGGCATACGCCCGCAGGTGTATCCGGCAACTCGGCTGTCGACATTGTTTCCTGCGGCTGTGCAGATCAGCTTCGCGGTGGCAGTGGTGCCGGACCCACTCGTGCCGCGCTATCGTCGACCCTACGACCTCGAGATCGTGGCGCTCGAGCTCGGAATGCTCCACGACGGGTACGTCCTCGATCGATTTTATCTGCCTTGGAATGCAGACCTCCGCAGGGCGTCCACGGCCACCAGCGCCCAACAAGGGCCAATGGCATATCGTTACGGTTTGATGATTTTCCGTTGCGATGCCTGGCGTTCGCGTGACTTGATTCGGACACCTGATCCCGCGTCGCGCCCTGCGAACACCGCTTGCAATGCGCCGGTCACTGATGCTTCGACTCACGGCACCCATATCCGCGCCCTCTACATCGTAACTGACACCGCGACGAAGGGTCTGGAAGGGGAGGCGCTGCTGTGCGCCATGGATCGGATCAACTCGCAATTGTCGGGGGATTTCCCGGCCCCGACCGTCCCGATGCAGCGATTCAAACGCTGTTGGCAATGGCTGGAAGGCGCGCCCGCGATCTCCACCGAGTCGCCGGCGCCGCGCGCTGCGCTACTCTCATATCCGGATACCTGCGAGACCCCTGACCGGGCCGCGACGCTCCTCGTGCTCGGTCCCAACTTCTCCGGAGGAGTCGATTCCGCTGGTGAGGTGGGCAACCGGTTCCAGCTCGCGCTCGGCGCAGACTTGTCGCGGCAACCGCTCAGGGGCATGTGCCTCTTGTCGAGCTCGGCAACCGACGGCACCAACGTGCACGCCAATGAGATCTGGAGCCGCGCACCTTTCCCCGTGAGATACGCGAGCCTGGCGCTGGAGAACTACCGCAAGTTGCGGCACCTCCATGAACTCCTGCCGGAGCTCATCGGCAGGCCCCTGGCGACGGCTTCGGACCAGGGAGCGCTAGAGTTCAGCCCGGTCGCGATCCTTGCGGAGGCGTCCACGTACGGCTACGGCGTGTGTGGCTACGCCGATGATCCCAACAATTCCGTGTTGCCCGGGGCGAGAAAGCTGTGTGTCTCCGCCCGCCGCCTGTATTTCCCGGCGAACATCGCCGATATCCGTTATGGGATGCAGCAGAATGAGCAACACCGGGCGCGCGACAACCCGCTGGAGCTGGCAATGCCACCGGGACACTTGCCGCTCGATCTCGGCGCGGAGAACGGCAGTGAATATCCGGAGAGCCGCCAATCCGGGCTGACTTCCGCCAGCATACAGCTCGCGCTCGAGCGGGTCCTCCAGGAATTGCGGGCACACCCGCCGAAGCTCGTCGTCGTGGTCGCGACCGATGTGCGCGACCGCCTCTTCCTGTTCGACGCGTTGCGCAAACGCCTGCCACGGACCATGTTGGTCGACCTGGAGTCTGATAACCTGATCGGCCATCCTGACTTTCTTCATGCGAGCCGCGGCGCGCTGGCGATAGGCTCGGCAAAGCTGACGACCGGAGGCTCGGCGTACACTTGCGTCGTGGACGGTGGGTCGCGAATGATGTCGACCTGGTCAACCGATTTTCAGGCCATCCTGGCGGACGCCGTGTCGCGGCTTTACGATCCGGCACAAGAGCGCAGTCAGACGCCGTGCAGTAGTGCAAGCTTTCGTAACCGGCCACCCGAGCTCCAGGTCATTTCACTCGAAGGATTACGAAGCGTCACGAGCACACGCTCGAGCGCGCCCGGTCGAGGAAGGCTTGCTGGCGCGGAGATGGTTGCGCCTTTTTCTTGCCTGGCGGTCGCCTGGCTGCTCATCGGACCTCTGGTTCGCCCACATTGGCGCCCCGACCCTGACAAGCGCAGGGCGCTCTCCTGGAGCGAGACGATTGCTGCGGGGTTTGCTCTGCTGCTTCCAGCGAGTGCGTGGGTGGTGGCCTTTTGGGTTCACGAGCGCGATGAGGACAATCTCTTGCTTCTCGTCACGATCGTGTTTTCCTGCGCAACGCTGTTGGGTCTTGGCGTATGCGTTCGGCTTTTGAGGCACGCGGCACGTACGGCCCCACCTGCGAATCTTCGCAATGTGGCAGCGCCAGTCATATTGGGATTGTCGGCAGCTTGTTTCGCCACCCTGCCCTCCTTCTGGTACGCCTCGGTCCAGTCTTTCGCACCTTCTCTGGACGTGGCAGCGCTGGAGGATCTGGCGCTGGATCCGGACCCCGGCCTGGCTTTCCTGTTGCTGGTTGCCCTGGCGACTTTCACGCTGTTGTATGCCTGCGCAGTGCTCGCAACCGGCGCGGCCATCGTGAGTCGCAATTCAGCGATCCTGCGGCAGGACCCTGATGAGGCGGTTGCGTGTGCGCCGGTAGCTATGCCCGTCGCCCCGATGCAATGGGTCGGAGGCACCGAGACCGTAGTCAGCATGGCCCGAGTTCCGGCCGCCGAACCGGTGCAAATGGCGGAGGCAGCCCAGATCGCCCAGACAGGCCAGATCGCCCAGACCATCCAGACTGTTGGTCCGTCGACGACCGCGCGACTGTTGCCAAACCGACAGCCCGCGACGATGCGAGACGCGTCCCAACATTACAGGCCAGAGCTGCGCGGTGCGCTCCAGCTCAACCCCTTTGGTGTGCTCGTCGCGGGTGCGCTCGTGATCCTCTGCATCGTGTTGCCTGACTTTCTTGAAGGTAATATCAGGTTGACCATCTTCGGGCCGTTTGCTTCGCGAGTCGCCCTCCTGGCACTCATGGCAACGAGCCTCTCTGCCACCGTCCTCTTTGCCTGTAGCCTGGGGACGGTCCGCAGGATATCCGCCGTAGCGCGTTACCTGGCCACGGCGCGCAAGCAGTCATCGCCGCGAGAGACTGTGGGTCGCTGGCCAGCCGATGTGCACGGACCGCGCGTTTTTCCGCCGACCCCGGTGGTCGCAAGAGCCACTGACGCCGGAGCGCCGGCGCGTAAGCTCCTAGGGGCCGGAGACCTGGCGCAATGGCGCCTGCGCGTCTCCGAATGGCTCCGTCACGGCCACAATGATGGCGCACACCGGGCGGCTGTCTTTACCCTGCTGGCGACTGAAATCTCCCTGTTCAGGTGGTGCGTGCTGGGAACGGTGCTTTGCGCGTTGGCGAGCATAGGTGCGGTCTATCTCTTCCCGATCGAAGCGGATCCGTTGTTGATAGTCAATCTGTTGCTGCTCCTGGGAATCGGCGCCGTTGCCGCCTTCGCCGCTACGTCCTTCGAACGCGACGCTCTGCTGAGCAACCTGTTGTGCAATCGCGCGGCACCACGCAGGTTCTCGACCCCGCTTTTCATGTTTGTCTCCGTGCCTTTCATTGCCTTGGCGATCGCCTTGGCAATCGCGCAGGTGCCCGGCGTCGTCGACTGGGGCGGCGGGATACTCCATCTGCTCGCGGGTCTTGGGCTGCACGGCTGACTGCCAGCTCATTCAAAGTGATACGGTGTCGTCCGGTCTTGGTTGTCCTCGGCTATAATCCGGTGATGGGTTTGGGACAACCCCGCCGGTGCGGCGCTGTTCGATCGAGCCGCGGGTCCCCGAGGGAACTAGCAATGTATCGCAGACTCGCCTTACTGGTAGCCACCTGTTTCGCCGCCGTTATTTGTCACGCGGCCTCGCCGTCGTCTGCGCCTGATGTGGCTGCAGCCGACAATGCGTTTGGCTTCCGATTGCTCGAGGCCGTCCAGAAGATGGTCCCGCGCGATAACGTCGTTCTCTCGCCGGTGAGTGCTGCCCTGAATCTATCCATGGTACTGAACGGCGCCGCGGGACAGACCCGAGAAGAGATGCTGACCGCCCTCTCCCTGGATTCCAGAAGTCTCGAGGAGATCAACGCGGCGAATGCGCAGCTGATCAAAGTCATACGCACACCGGCAAACAGCGTCACGTTGTCCGTGGCGGATTCGTTGTGGGTCGACAAGCGTCGCGCGACACTGCGCCCCGACTACGCGAAGCGGATGCAAACATCGTACGATGCCGAGCTCGCGGAGCTCGATTTCTCCGCTCAGAGTGTTGCTCAACGAATCAACAGCTGGGCCGCCGCTCAGACCCACGGGGCCATTCCCAAGGTCCTCGATCGGATCGATCCCGCCGATCTCGCCTTGCTGCTGAATGCCGTGTACTTCAAAGGACAATGGACCCACAAGTTTGACAAGGCACAGACGCAACCGCGCGACTTTACACTCGAAGGAGGCTCGACCAAACAAGTGCCGCGCATGACGCAGTCTGGCCGATTTGACTACTTCGAGACGGCGCAGCTGCAGGCCATCCGCCTCCCGTTCGGTACGGGTGATCTGGTGATGGAAGTCTTCTTGCCCGCGAAATCCTCGAGTCTCGGTGCGTTGGAGGGACAACTGACACCCGAGCACTGGAAGGAGTGGCAAGGCCAGTACGCCGCGCGCCCGGGGAACCTCGAGCTGCCGCGCTTCGAGCTGAAGGGCAAGTACCGCTTGAATGGACCCTTGGTGGCGCTCGGTATGCGCCGGGTGTTCGATCCGAATGGCGCGGAGCTCACGGGCATGCTGTCGGGCCCTGCACATTCCGACTCTGGACATCTCTCCATTTCCTCTGTCTTGCAATCGACCTACTGGAAGGTAGACGAGGAAGGGGCCGAAGCTGCAGCGGTTACAACTACCGGCATACGAGCGACCGCGGTGCAGCGTTCCGAGCCACCCTTCCGGATGATCATTGATCGGCCGTTCTTCTGTGCCATCCAGGATCAGCGCAGTGGCGCGCTGCTGTTCGTGGGGGCCATTTATGATCCGGAGCCCACGAAGTAGCTCGTTATAAATACGCCGAGCATCGCGAGCACGACCGCAATTTTCGCCAGTGCGCCGATTGCCATTCCGAGCCACGTGCCGAAGCCGACGCGCGCCGCGGGTTCCAACTCACCGCGGGCGATGAGCTCCCCTGTGACAGCCCCGAGGAATGGCCCGATCAGAATTCCTACGATCCCGAAGAACAAGCCAACGAGGGTGCCTACAGTGGCTCCCACGAGCGCGAGGCGACTCGCACCGACCCGTTTGGCGCCGAAGAATCCGGCGAGGATGTCGATGGCGAAGACCATTGCGGTGAGCACCCCCAGAATGGTCAGGGTGATCCAGCCGATCCGCTGAAAATGATCGATCCAGGCCGCGAGCAGCATGCCCGCGAACACCAATGCCGCGCCCGGCAGTACGGGTAGAAATGTCCCGATCACACCGCCGACAATCAGCGCGATGGCGAGCACCCATAACCACATTGGAGGCATGACGATGAAGGGGCTTCGATGGTCGATATGGGTATGCTCGGCGCTTGTCGTCAGTTGCGCAACAAGCCCGCTGCCACACCCGGCGAGTGCTGCATGTGATGCCATACCGGGGTCGATGCTTTGGTCTCGAACGGAGCTTTATTTTGGCATGGGGAAGCCAGATGACTCGTTTACGAGCGATGACGAGTACCAGGCCTTTATCGATAAGGAAGTCACGCCTCGATTCAAGGACGGCTTCACGGTGCTGGCGGGACGCGGGCAGTATCTGGATCCGCGTGGCCGGCTGTGGCGTGAGCCCGCCAGAATACTGCTCCTGCACTATCCCGCCGACCCCTCGAAGAGCCTGGCGATTGAAGCCATTCGCAGCGCCTACAAGACAGCGTTCCAGCAAGAATCCGTCATGCGGGTCGATGAAACTGTGTGCGTCGCGTTCTAAATCACCCTTCCGCCTCTCTTTTGGCCAGGGCTTGCTGGACGCGCTCGCTGAGCATCGTATTGCGCTCGTAAACGGACAAGGCCTCAACGGCAACGTCGGCGCTTGCGGCGGCTCCCTGTTCGATGATGGAGATGAGCCAGTCAAATGCGGCCTCGCTTCGGTGCAACGCGGCGGCGCGGATCAGGACGGCACGAAACTCCTGGTCGAAAGCACCGTCCCAGGCGCTCCGCAGGTGTTGGAGAGCTTCGAGCTGGCGCGACTCGCCCAACGCGAGCGCGGCGAAATCACGAACGTCGTCAGGGCCGTCCGAGAGGTATGTGGCGACAAACGGGAGAGAGTCATCGGGTGCAACACTCAACAGCCCGGTGAAGCACTCACCGATCACTTGCGCCTCCTGGTCTCCGATGAGCACTTTGAAGCGCAATACTGCTTCGGCTTCGCGCGGGTTGCCGCATGATATGGCACGCGCGGCGCCCGCTCGAGCCCGCCATTCGGCATCGTTCAAGAGAAGGGTCAATTCCTGGATGGCGCGGGAGTAACCCGTGGCAGCCAGCCCCATGGCACAGTTGCAACGGACATCGACGGCGGAATCCGCGCTGCCGCCCCAGACCGGCTCGGGTTGCCGATAGCGAATACCCTCGAGGAAGAAGTCGACGTCCGCGCAGTCCAATTCGACGAGGGCGCGTGCGATCGCTTGTTTGGCTATGCATTTAGGGTCCCGTTTGACGGGGTCCGCAAGGAAGCGGGGATACGCGCCCAACAGGTCGGGCACGTGCTCGCGCAACGAGCGCTC
>Ga0068855_100010946_pt1 | contig 10948 bp, 9 predicted proteins | sample KBSCornC52_FD_66592 | JGI IMG/M metagenome (GOLD analysis project Ga0068855, IMG submission 66592) | Corn rhizosphere microbial communities from Kellogg Biological Station, Michigan, USA - KBS Corn C5-2 | ecosystem: Host-associated > Plants > Roots > Rhizosphere > Soil ... | reverse complement strand
CGCCCCTGCCTATTCAGGACAGTTTGTATGTTCAATGGGAGAACATTGATAGTATGTGGACAAAATATAATTATGAGCATCCGGCTATGACGGGCATTTTTGGAATGTTGCCAGGTGATGGTGTAGATACTATTATTATGCAAAAAACCCTTGCAAAGGTTGAAAAGGTATGGGATTTTAACCGCGTATGGGGATGGGATTTTCCAATGGTCGCCATGGATGCGGCAAGACTGGGACATCCTGATCAGGCGGTTAATATGCTTTTATATCCTTCGCCGCGGTTTGCCTTTGACGAGCATGGGCTCGTTGGTGGCGGCAACCCTTATCCTTATATTCCCTCGAATGGCGGTCTTTTGTATGCTGTGGCCATGATGACTGCGGGCTGGGATGGCGACAAAAACATACGTGAGCCCGGGTGGCCAAAAGACGGCTCCTGGGTGATCAAATGGGAAGGTTTTAAAAAAGCGCTGTGATGGAAGAGTGTAAACGGATTTTTTATTTCAGAAACATAGACTTTATATCAACAAAATCAAGGCTGCTAAAACTAGCTAATTAGTCAAAATGGCCTACCTTGTTTTCCAAACTTTCAACAAGTCTTTAAAACGTAAAATGGGCAATGAATAGAAGATGGATTGCATTTATGGTATTCATTTTAGCAGGCGCAGCTTTGCTGTATTCCTTTAAAAGAGCAGATAGGTATTACAGGGAATTACAAAAAAACAATGCGCATCCCCGGATTGTAAATATTATCAATTTTATTCGTTTACTGGAACCACGCGATTCTAACATTACCGAAGAAGTACTTTATCAAACTGTCGTTAAGCAAGTGGATATGATGAAGAAGTATAACCTCGGTGGCACTTTTTTATTACAATATGATGCTTTGCTCGACCCGCGTTATCAGAAGCTTCTGAAAGCATTACCATCCGATAAATTTGAAATAGGAGGCTGGTTTGAAATTCCTCAACCGCTTGTTGAAAATGCTGGTTTGAAATGGCGTGGCGATTCTCCCTGGGATCCCCGTGCTGATGTGGATTTCGCTACCGGATATACACCGCAGGAGCGTGAGAAACTGGTCGATGTGTATATGAGAGATTTTAAAAAGATTTTTGGTTATTATCCTAAATCTGTTGGTTCGTGGTTTATTGATGCGCATACTTTGAATTATCTGTATAAAAAATATGGAATTGTGGCTTCGTGCAATTGCAAAGACCAGATTGGCACCGATGGATATACCTTGTGGGGCGGTTATTGGAACCAGGCGTACTATGCGAGTTTAAAGAATGCTTACATGCCTTCTCAAAATGCAAAAAACCAGATACCTGTCCCAATTTTTAGAATGCTTGGAAGTGATCCTGTCAGGCAATATGATGAAGGAATCGGAACAAACCGCCAGGGGGTCGTTACACTGGAGCCTGTGTATAAATTTGGTGGCGGTGATTCAGTATGGGTTCACTGGTATTTTAAACAGTTTGTGGAAGGCGAATGTATGGAGTACGCCTACGTTCAGGCCGGACAGGAAAACTCTTTCACCTGGGACGCAATGTCTAAAGGATTTGAAGTTCAGTTGTCTTTGCTTGCAGGATTGAGAGATGAACATAAAATTAAAGTGGAAACACTGGCAGAATCCGGCAAATGGTTTCGTGAAAATTTTAAAGTTACTCCTGCTACTTCCGTTACTGTAAATCACGATATTGATGGCAGCAACCTTAAAACTGTGTGGTTTGACAGCCGCTTTTACCGGTTGAATTTATTGTGGGAAAATGGTTCTTTACGCTTTCGTGATATTCATTTGTTTGACGAAGATTTTGCTTCTGATTATTTAACCAGGAAATCTACTTCCAGTCAATGTTCTTTTTTTGCCCTTCCGTTTGTGGATGGGCATCTCTGGGGTTCCGCTGGAAAGCTTGCTGGTTTAAGATTCAAAACGATCGTGAATGGCAAAGAAATATTATTAAATGGGGATGATCCTGTTATTCAAAGCCAAGTCTCCGGAAGGTTGGATATTTCATGGCCATTGAAAAGCGGAAATACTTTGCAAATGCATATTGATGAGCAAAAAGTAGAAATGGTTATGGCAGGAAAGCCACTCAATTGGTTTTTAGATTTATCAACAGCCTCCGGAGCAAAATTGCCTTTTAATAAAATCAGTGCCAACCGGATTGATTGTGAATTCGAGGGAATGAAATATACCATTTATGCAACTATAGGAAACTTCTCTGAACCTTCTGATAGCGTTGTTTTTAGAATAAATCCTGTTGGGAATAAATTGGTTTTGGATTTTGGAAGAAGACGAACAGAATGACCCACGCCTTCATGTGACTACAGTTCACTTTCTGCCATCGATGCAGCCACCGGAAAACTCAATCGATGGTATTATTAACTTTGGAGGCGGGGATCAAAAATTATATGCTGTCAACGCCAGCGGAATGCTGAACTGGTCTTTCACAACAAATTATTTTATAAATGCACCGGTTTTTATCTGCTATACTACTGCTATCTGCAGTTTTTAACTGCGGATACTGTCGTAAAGGTGATAGTGAGATACGAAATCCATGGCTCGGAGGCAGGCTTATTCCAAATTAAATACTCATGGGCCGGCATTTAAAAAATATATATTTGTGTGTTAGCGGTCAGGACGACCGATGAAAGTCAATGACACAAAAAAGGGAAATATGAAAAAAGTAATTGCAGCAATCAATATGACGATTGACGGGTTTTGTGACCATACCTCAGGTATCCCGGACGAAGAAATACATCAACATTACGCTGACCTGTTGAGAAGCGCTGATACCATTTTATATGGCAGGATAACCTACCAGCTTATGGAATATTGGCGAACCGTTCTGGAAAATCCCACAGGCGACAAAGCAATGGACGACTTTGCAGTCGCAATAGATCGCACACCGAAGATTGTTTTTTCCCGAACACTGAAAAATGTAGATTGGAAAAGTGCGAAATTAGCAACTCAGGACCTTGAGAAAGAAGTTTTGGAACTTAAACAATCCCGAAATGGCGGGAGTAAAGACGTTTTTGTGGGCAGTCCAAGCCTGATAGTAGCTTTGACGAAACTTAATTTAATAGACGAGTATCAACTTTGTGTTCACCCTGTTATCGCCGGAAGCGGCTTGCCGTTATTTAAAAACATCAGCGAAAAAATCACACTTAAACTCCTAAAGACCAAAACGTTTAGCGGTGGTGCAGTCGTTCTTTATTATGAACCGGCATCAGAAAAAATGACAAACCGCTAACAAGGGTTACCAAAAGAGGGCAGAACGGCTTTGAGAGGATATTTCTGTAAGATTCAATATTCGTTCTTCGATTGAACCTTTGTGCTAAAAATCCCCACTCCGGCAATACGGATACGGTAGGTGGTAAGCGGCCTTTGAGGCCTTATCACCTTTTATCACCACCACGTTGATATCAGAATATTTAACGTTAGCTTTGATAGGTCAATATCCTTCCTCAATACCATCGTATCATTTATGGAATGCAAATAAAATAAAGTACATCATCTCAAAAAAAGAGACTTTATGCAACTCATAGTACCTGCAAAATCAGCGAGGATAGAATCCATTGATGTGCTTAGAGGCATCGTCATGGTTATCATGGCGCTTGACCATGTCAGAGATTATTTCCATCAGTCCGGAGACCCTCTTGACCTGGCTACTACCACTCCGCTCTTATTTTTTACAAGGTGGATCACGCATTTTTGTGCACCGGTATTTGTATTTCTTTCCGGTACATCCATCTATTTACAAAGTTTGCGCAAAACAAAAAAAGTGCTGCAATCTTTTTTGATAAAACGGGGGCTTTGGCTAATATTTATAGAGATCGTTGTAATCTCATTCGCATGGACATTTAATCCCCATTATAATATCATCGTATTCCAGGTGATATGGGCTATCGGCATCAGTATGGTTTTACTTGGCCTGCTGATCCGTTTGCCCCTCAACGTTATTTTGATCACCGGGTTGATCATTGTGTTTGGACACAACCTGTTGGATATTCCGGAATCAGCCCCGGGGTTTAAAGCCGGTTTCTGGTGGGATCTCTTGCATCATGGTTTTTTTGCGGCTTACCCGATCAGTCAGTCTCATGTTTTACTGATCCTTTATCCATTCGTGCCCTGGGTTGGGTTGATGATGATGGGGTATTGCTCCGGCGTATTCTTTTCGCAAAAATTTACTGTCGGGCAAAGGAGAAAAACATTAAACCGTGTTGGTATCGGTTTAATTGTTTTATTTATTGCACTTCGTTTTACAAACGGGTACGGAAATCCTCAGCAGTGGCATATTCAAAAGAATGGCTTATTTACATTTCTGTCATTTATTAACGTGCAAAAATATCCTCCATCCTTATTGTATATGTGCATGACCATCGGGCCGGCTTTTCTGTTGTTGTTATTTTTTGAAAAAATAAAAAATGGTTTTACCGCAGCAATAAAAATTTATGGAAGGGTTCCGTTTTTTTATTATGTAGCTCATCTTTATCTGATTCATATAGCCTCTGCTGTTTTTGTTTTCATCAAAGGACACTCCTTAGCGGAAGCAACCACTATCAATGGCGATTTGCCTTTTTATTTTTTGGCTGAAAAGGATGGTTACAGCCTTTTGGTAGTTTATATCGTTTGGGCCGCCGTGGTGATAGCCCTCTTTCCTTTGTGTAAGTGGTATGATCATTATAAAACCCATCACAGGGAAAAATGGTGGTTAAGCTATTTGTAACAAAGAAAATGGGGAAAACCATTTTTTGGAGATTGTATGAAACAGGTGTGCATGAATTTGAGAGAGAAATATTTCGTGGTGCCAGGACCACAATGCAGATGTTTTTTTGGAGGCGCCTTAGGCAGCCTATATTTGAATGTCGCTGCCTTGTACACCTTATCAATTATGACAGATAAACAAATAGAAAGAATAAAAGCCAGGATTGAAAAATATAATAAAGCTTTAGCTGCTGACAAAATCTATTGGGGTGGACAATATCACGACGGACAAGGAATCCAATACCTTATACCAGAACAGTTTATAAAAATCAGGGACTACAAAGGTGGACAGAGATACTTGAATTGGTTTGACAAAAATTTTCCTGGCGACGGCGGCTATCCGATATTTTTATTTGAGCGGACATCTATTTTATTCAACTGCGACAAATTAATGTTTTATTATTCAACTGCAATTTACATAAACCCTTTTAGGAGATTATTAATTGATTATTACTCGTATCCATTCCGTTTTTTCAGTGCAGAAGCCGTTGATGGTTTACCAGTATTGATTTTAATTGCAAAAGTTCTTTATTTAAAAATACATAAAATTTAAACGATGATTACAATTCATTTGGCCGGAAAAATCCTGCTTACCGTTGCAAGCTTAATGTACACTATTGCTCCTCCAATAGTCGATTTAGGTCACACACATGCTACTAATCCGCTTTGGGTTTCACATGCAAGGTTTCATGTGGTATGGCAGGTATTCATCACAACAGGAATCGGCTTACTCAGCATTTATTTGCTATGGTTTTCGTTGATTGATCCACATTTTGCCATCAATCTTTCTTTTATCCTTGGGTTAATTGTGCTCGGTAGTTTTGTCCTTAACGTTGCACTTAAAAAGCTTTATGCAGGAACATTATCTGATCCCAATGGTGTTCCGCCAATTTTCAAAAATGTGGATGCCAATTTATTTTTCTTTACTCTTGCTCTCCTGATTCTGATTATAGGTTATTTTGTTGCCTGATGATGCAATAACCATCTTTTATTTAAGGTTCAAACCATTTAAGTTTATGATTTATGAACAGGAACAATTAAGGGAAAAAAATAGTGAACTTGAAAACAAACTGGCAGCGTTAACAGGTCAGCTTGATGTCCGGATTTCATTTGAAAGGATCAGGGAAACAACTATGAGTATGAAACGCAGCGAGGATTTAAAGGATGCGAATCTTGTAGTATTACAACAAATGCAGAAACAAGGGATCGCTGCCGCTGTTTGTTTTATTGTAATTATGAACGAGGAAAATCGTTCTTTAGAACTAAACATCGCTAACAGCCAGACACAGAGCAATGCATTATTCAAGGGGAAAATTGATGAAAGTTTTGTAAATCAAAGAATGTATGATACCAAAGTAAATCATTTGCCATTGAAATGTTTGGTGAAGAATTGGATAATTACAGGGATTACCTGAAAAGACTTGGTATTCATATGCATTCCAGAAAAAGCATGGGGCAAAAAGAAACAACGGATATCAATTCGCTGGCTGATGAATATTTGCGATTGAGTTATCATGGATTAAGGGCCAAAGACAAGGCCTTTAATGCAACTATGAAAACTGGTTTTGATGGGTGCATTGCGGTTACCTGCCTGATGAACCTGTGGAATAGGTTTGTGTTAATTCATAATGGGCATTCTGTGAGACAAAACAAATAAATTTAATTAAGCGGCTTTAAACCCCGTTAGGTTAACAAAAGGTGAATTTCTTTGAACAGCAGCAAATACTCTGATTACCACTTTCGTTCTGCAGAATTGTGACTGCCCGTTTAATCAAACAGCCGCGCAAAATGATTTTCCAAATGATGCCGCATAGAATTTCTAAATAATTCGGGTGTGCCTGTTTCCAAAACATCTACCAATCCTTTGTGGGAAACAAAATTTCTAAGTGGTAATTCTTTTCCAAGCAACCCGCTGTGATGCACGTAATCAAAAACCGGAAGCAGCATTTTTTGAAATTTCTTTAAAGTTTCATTTCCCGCGATCTCATAAAGTTTTCCATGAAAGGCAATTTCATGGCTGATGTTGAACAAATGCTGATCGGTTATCTTCGGCTCTTTCTTTACGATTTCTCTAAGCTCCTCTATATCCTTCTTTGTTTTTCTTTGAAAAAGAAAATCGGCCATCCCGATTTCTAACACCAATCTTATCTCAAAAATTTCTTTCAAGGTTTCCTGGTCCAGAATATGCGGATTCATGCTTTTACTCATGATCCCGAAAAGGTCAGGGCTGGTGATTACTGCGCCTTTTTTCTTTTTAGATTCTATCAATCCCATCATTCTTAATCTAAGCAAAGCTTCGCGGATCACCGTGCGGCTAACACCCAGCGTTTCTGCAAGTTCAATTTCTTTGGGAATGCTATCGCCTACTTTGAGCTTCTTTTTTTGCAAAGTCTCCACGAGCTTTTTTTCGACTTTGTCTACAAGCGAACTGGTATCAATGGTTTGAAGATTTTTTTTGAAGAGTGCTGAGTTCATGATATGTCTAACTTAATAAATTTTGTAAATGTAAATGGTAATAAAGAGTTTTTTACAAAAAAGTGAAACTTTTATTTGGTAATACAAAATTAACCTTTTACTTTTATTATGTCAAACATAATACTATAATTTTTTAAACTCTTTTGAAATGAAATTTTCTTATTTGAAAATTGGGATTTTAATTACCTGCTTTCTGATGTCAGCTACGAGCTGGGCACAGGTAAAAAAAGTAACAGGCAGAGTAATTTCTGATTTGGACGGGAAGCCATTAACCGCCGTTAGTGTGATTGTTAAGAATTCAGGAGCAGGAACGGAGACAAACGCTGACGGACAATTTACCATTGATGCTTCAGTGGGAGACGTCATTACTTTTACTCATACAGGTTATGATCAGGAAACAGTAAAAGTTGGAAGCGCCTCTGATTTGACGGTAGAGATGCATGGCAGTGCCGGCAAACTTGGTGAAGTGGTGGTTGTAGGCTATGGAACTCAAAACCGTTCTACCATGAGCAGTTCCGTTGCCAAACTTGATCAAACTGTTTTAAAAAATGTGCCAAGAGCTAATGTAGGAAGTGCACTGCAGGGAACATTGCCGGGATTGAATGTGGTAACTACTACAGGTCAGCCGGGCGCTGGTCCATCTGTATTATTGCGTGGAGGGGCTTCAATCAACAACCCTGGTGGTCCGTTGGTTGTAGTGGACGGAATCATTCGATCTTATAGTGATATCCCACCAGAAAATATTGAATCTATTCAACTTCTTAAAGACGCCGCTGCTACGGCCATTTATGGCGCCAGGGCGAATAACGGGGTGATTTTGATCACTACCAAAACCGGAAAAAATGGTAAAGCTGAAATTTCTTACAAGTTTACACAGGGTTTCAATTCGGCAAGAAAAGGGTATACTTTTCTGGACGCTAAAGACTATATCTATTATAACAGGCTTGGCAATTTGAATTCCGGACGGAGTTTAAGCCAGGTAAATTCTTCACGTGGTTATGGCTTGTTGGGTGATTCTGCCAATCTCGCCACTTTCGATATCAGAAAGTACGATCCTTCCACTGCTAATCTTTTAACCAAAGGATGGGATACTGTTGGTGATCCATATGGCGGAACCATTATTTTTAAAGACCACAGTGGAGAAATTGAAAATATTATTTTCAGAAATACTCAAACTCAGGATCATTATATTGATATCACTGGTGGAAATGATAAGGGAAAATATTACTCCAGCTTCGATTATTATAATGAAGACGGTGTGATAGTAGGTTCTAACTACAAACGCTTCTCAGGAAATTTAAATGGCTCCTATAAAGTGAAACCCAATGTGGAAGTGGCTTCAGGGGTTACTGCATCCACTTCTTCTCAAACCGGTGTAAATGGAAGTGAGGTAAATAATATGTATCGTAATCTGGCTTTGTGGCCTACTATGAATCCATGGTTAGATTCGGCCAAAACCAAACCCAATCCGGGAAATGGGATCAATGATGGTAATCCGTTGTATTGGCTGAGCAAAAGAAGCATAAGCAACGAAGTGAACCGCATTACTGCCAATGCTTCTGTTCAATGGGACATTCTCCCTGGACTTTATGTAAAAGGTACCGGTTCCGGATATTATTTTGAAGAACTGGATCAGTCTTTTCAGAAAGCCACTCAAAACTATTCACAGATTTTTTCCAATCCGCCAAACGCCGGAAATACCAACCGCCAGGCTTATGCCTATTACAACCGGAGTTTCCAACAGCAATATGATGGAATTATCAATTACACGCATTCCTTTGGCGAACATAATTTGAATGTGATGTTGGGTGCAGAATATTTTGATACCAGGGCATTTACCATGCAGGTTTTGGGCAGCCAGGCTCCTACTGACGATATTCCTACTGTTAATGCTTCCACCGTTTTCAATCCTGGCTCCAATTACAGCAGTAAAGCCGAATACCGCATAGCTTCTCAATTTGGAAGACTTAATTATGACTTTGACCGTCGCTATTTATTGACCCTCGTATTTAGAAGGGACGGTGTTTCCAGCCTCCCCGGGGACAACAGATTTGGCGTTTTTCCTGGAATGTCTGCCGGATGGAATGTGCATAAAGAAAAGTTTTTCCAGAATAGCGGACTTTCAAAATTTGTTTCCACTTTGAAACCACGCATCAGCTATGGTGTCAATGGAAACGTGGCGGGATTAGGCAATTATGAAGTTCAGGGAGTTTACGGCCTGCAAGGTCTTTACAATGGAAATTCAGGATTTTTGAATACAGGGATCATCAACAATAATTTAAAATGGGAAAAAAGTAAAACCACCGATTTGGGACTGGATTTAGGATTTTTAGACAATCGGGTCACTTTTATTTTTGATTATTATGACAGAAGGACCAGCGACCTGTTGACCAATTTAGCATTGCCGGGTTATACAGGATTTAACTCTGTTAGAACGAACCTTGGCTCTTTCCAGAATAAGGGGTATGAATTCGCTTTAACAGCGAATATTCTTAACCAACCTAACAGCCTTAGATTAGATATTGGCGCCAATGCTTCTTTTGTGAAGAATAAAATTTTACAATTGCCACCAAACGGACAACCAAACAACCGCCAGGGAGGGTTCCAGATCTTTGATCCAAAATCAGGACAATTGATTTGGGTAGGTGGTTACCAGGAAGGACAAACTTTGGGGGATGTATATGCGTTCAAACAGGTTTCAATTTTCAAAAGTGATGAAGAAATTAATAAACTTGCCGGAAGCCGTTATGATGCAGTGGCCAAAATTGGCGGCCCTAATACTACCGCTACCAGTTTCATCACTCCCGGTGATGTAAACTGGCTTGATGTAGATCGCAATGATACCATTGATAATCGTGACCAGGTTTATATCGGTAACATCAATCCAAAATGGACGGGTGGTTTCTCCGCTACTTTAACTTACAAAAATTTCAGTCTTTATACCCGTTTCCAATTTGCAACAGGATATGTGATTTACAATGACCAGGTAGCACGTATTTTAGGGAATTACCAGGGAACTTTCAACTATATCGATTGGCAGAAAAACTCATGGAGTCCGGAAAACCCAAATACCGATATTCCTAAAGTGTATTATGCAGATCAGGTGGCCGCTCCACTGGGAAAGAAAAATTATACAAGAATCAATAATGCCGGAGTTGTTCTTAACAGCAACAATTCAAGATTTTATGAAAATGGAAGTTATCTCGCTTCCCGCGAAATAACCCTTTCTTATGATTTTAGTGCTCACCTGGTTTCTAAAACTAAAGTGCTTTCCCATGCCAGGGTTTACGTAAGCGGCGACAATTTATTTTACATCACCAACTTTAGCGGCCCTACGCCCGAGCCGCCAATAGGAGGAATATATCAGGGAACTTATCCAACGCCAAAATCATTTGTTTTTGGAGTACAAGTGACATTTTAAACATTAAACTTATCAAAATGAAAAAATATATTAAGATACCGGTTTTGATTTTAATTATTGCCATTGCAGCCAACTCCTGTACCAAACAACTGGACCTCGCGCCGGTGAGCAGCCTTAGCGATGCGAGTTATTGGAAAACGCCGGACCAGGTAGATGCTTTTGTATCGGGCATCGAGCAGGCTTTCAGGGATAATACACTGGCGTTTGAACTTTTAGGCGAAGGGCGTGCTGATATTTTCGGCACTGACCCGGGTTCCAGTTCTTCCTTTACCGGCGAAGCTACGCAG
>Ga0068855_100010945_pt1 | contig 10949 bp, 8 predicted proteins | sample KBSCornC52_FD_66592 | JGI IMG/M metagenome (GOLD analysis project Ga0068855, IMG submission 66592) | Corn rhizosphere microbial communities from Kellogg Biological Station, Michigan, USA - KBS Corn C5-2 | ecosystem: Host-associated > Plants > Roots > Rhizosphere > Soil ... | reverse complement strand
CGCCCGCTTCAGGACCGCCGGCCTCCCGGATCGATGCAAATTGCACGTCGCTGTCGACGACGAGGCCATAGATTGCGTAGCGATGGCGCGTCGCGGGGAGCCGTGAATCGGGCATGCGCCAAGGTAACAGGACCGTGCCACGGGATCGAGTGGCTGGCTTCGACCCCGCTCCTTCTCTACTTTCGCGACTCGTGCGCCTGATCGATCTCGATGTGGAACATGCCGATCCGGACGGAACGATCGCGATCGACCGGCCACGCTGGCGCGTGGCGCTGTGGTGGCGCGAATGGCCGGTCGGGCATGTCGAGGGCGCCACGCCCGCGGGTGGCAGGCTGGCAATCGGCGACCTGCTGGCGCGCCTCGATGCCGAAGCGCTCGCCGACGCCCGGCAACGCGAGACCGCGCCTCCGCCCGCGCCGGCCCCGACGCTCAGTGTCGTCGTCTGCACCCGCGACCGGCCGGTCGAACTCGCCCGTTGCCTCGCCTCGCTGGGCTGCCAGACGCGGCCGGCGGACGAGATCGTCGTCGTCGACAACGGCTCGTCGGACACGCGCACGCGCCTGGCCGCCGAGACGCACGGCGCGCGCTGGGTGCGCGAGGAGCGGATCGGCCTCGACATCGCGCGCAACCGCGGCGCGCGCACCGCGACCGGCGCGATCGTGGCCTACACCGACGACGACGTCGTGGCCGACCGGCGCTGGCTCGAGCGGCTGGCGGCGGCGTTCGATGCGCCCGAGATCGCCGTCGTCACCGGCCTCGTGCTGCCGGCCGAGCTCGACACCGAGGCGCAGGCGCATTTCGAGACCTACTGGGGGTTCGGCCGCGGCTATCGCCGCATCGACTTCGGCCGCGCCTTCTTCGCCCAGGACCGCCGCAGCGGCGCGCCGGTCTGGCAGATCGGCACCGGCGCCAACATGGCCTTCCGGCGCGAGGTCTTCGACAAGGTAGGCCTGTTCGACGAGCGCTTGTGCCATGGCGCGGCGGGCTGCTCGGGCGACACGGAGTTCTGGCATCGCGTGCTCGGCGCCGATGCGACGTGCCGCTACGAACCCGGCGCCGTGGTGCGGCACTTCCACCGCCGCGACACGGACGCGCTGGCCCGCCAGATCCATGCCTACATGCGCGGCCATGCGGCGGCGCTGCTGATCCAGTACGAGCGCAGCGGCAATGCGGGCAACCTGTGGCGCGCTCTGGCACACATGCCGCTGCTCTACGCGCGACGCATCACGGGCCATCTGCTGCACCGCGGCGCGCGCCACGACCGCTTCCTGTGGCAGGAGGTCGGCGGCTATTTCTCGGGCCTGCTCTACTACCTGCGCACGCCGCGGCCGCGATGACCCTCTCGGTCGTCATTCCCGCACGCGACGCCGAGGCGACCCTGGGCGATGCCCTCGACAGCCTGCTCGCCCAGACGCGCGGCGACTGGTGCGCGATCGTCGTCGACGACGGTTCGACCGACGGCACGGCCGATATCGTGCGCGCCTACGCCGCCCGCGACAGCCGCATCCGCCTGCTGAGCGACGGCCGCGCCGCCGAAGGCGTCGCCGCGGCGCGCAACCGTGGCATCGCCGCGGCCGAGGGACGCTGGCTGCAATTCCTCGACGCCGACGACTGGATCCTGCCCGCCTTCGTCGCCCGCATGTTGGGCACGCTGGAAGCACGCGGCGGTGCGCGGATCGCCTATTGCGGCTACCGGCGCGCGACGCCCGCCGGCACCCTCGGCGCGGTTCAATGGAACGCCGCGCTCGCGCGCTCCGCCTACGGCATCCTCGCACGCCGATGCGAGATCGCCATCCATTCCTGCGTGCTCGAGCGCACGCTGGCGCTCGACGCCGGCGGGTTCGATCCCGGGCTGCGCACCTGCGAGGACTGGGACTTCTGGATTCGCGTCGCGCGCACGGGCGTGGTCTTCGTGCCGGTGCCCGAGCCGCTCGCGATCTACCGCATTGGCAAGGATTCGCTCACCAGCGGCGTCGAGGCGTTGATGGCCGACGCGCGTACGGTGATCGAACGCGCCTTCACCACCGATCTCGCCGGCGCGGGGCCGTCGTGCAGCCAGGAGATGGCGATCGGCTATCACGCGCTGTGGTGCGCGGCACGGGTCGCGGGCCGCGGCGGCGATGGCGTGCCGCTGGTGCGCCCGCTGCCCGACCGCTGGGGCGAGGTGGCCGAGGCCTGCCGCATCATCCTTCTCGATGGCCTGACGGTGGGAGCGGGCGAAGCGCCGGAGAGCCGGCGCGGCGACCCGGCCTTCGCGACCCGCCTGGCCACGCTGCTGGAAGCGGTCGAACGCGCCAGCGGACGGACAGGCTTCGCGCGCCTGCTGGCATTCGCCCTCGAGCCGGCGTTGGGCGACCAGGTCGACGAAAGGAGGGGGCTCACCCGGCAGGCCGTCGCCGGCGATCTCCTGTTCGTGCGGCAGGACATCTCCACCCTCGCACCGATCGCCGTGCCCGAGGGCATCGACGCGATCCATCTCGAGTTCCGGCACGCCGGACGCACCCTGTCGCGCCTCGACGCGCCGGTGTTCGGCGCGCTGTCGCGCCGCGAGGTCACGGCCCTCGCGCTCGACGTCGTGAGCCTCGCGACCTTCGCCAGGGCCAACCACCTGGCCACGAGGCTTCCGTTCTGGGGTCACTTCGCGGTGGAGCTCGCGCGCCTCGGCCTCGAGATCGCGCGCGCGCGCCGCCAGCGCCGGCCGGTGCCGGTGCGCACGATGAAGGACCTCCTGCGCGCCGCGGCCCGCAAGGCCATTGTCGCCTGGGCCGGGCCCGCCGGCAGCGCCAACGAGAGACAGCGCGACCGGCTGATCGACGATGCGCGCGCCGCGGCAGCGAAGCAGGGGTACGCGCCCTCCGCACCGGTCCCAACCGTGCAGGCCTCGCCCGACCGCTCGGGGCCGGCGCGCGACCGGTGGGAAGCGCTCTACGCCCGGCCCGATCCGTGGAACTATGCATCGGCCTACGAGCAGACGAAGTATCGCCGTACGCTCGATCTGCTGCCGGCCGGCGCCATCGGCACGGCGCTGGAACTCGCCTGCGCCGAAGGACGCTTCACGGAACTGCTGGCGCCCCGGGTCGAGCGGTTGATCGCCGCCGACATCTCGCCGACCGCGCTCGGCCGCGCGCGGGTGCGCTGCGCGCGCCACGGCAACATCGACTTCCGCCGCCTCGATCTTGTGGGCGATCCCCTGCCCGACGCCCTCGACCTGCTGGTGTGCTCGGAGGTTCTCTGTTTCCTGCCCGACGTCGAGGCCCTGCGCGGTGTCGCCGCGCGCCTCGCGGCGGCGCTCGCGCCGGGCGGCCGCCTGCTGGCCGCCCACGCGCTGGTCGTCACCGATGCGCCGGACCGTACGGGCTTCGACTGGGACGAGCCGTTCGGCGGCCAGAAGATCGGCGAGACGCTGGCCGCCGTGCCCGGCCTCACCCTCGAACACTCGCTGGGCACCGACCTCTACCGCATCGACCTGTTTCGCCGGCTGCACGACGGCGAGACACCGCCAGCGCCCGTCGTCGAAGCCGCGCCGCTCGGCCCGCTGCCGGAGCCCGCGTTCGCGCGAAATATCCTGTGGGGCGGCGTTGTCGCGCGGCGCGCCGACGTGCGAGCGCGTGAGCGCACTGACCGGCTGCCGATCCTGATGTACCACCGCGTCGCCGACATCGGCCCGGCGGGACTCGCACGCTGGCGCCTGCCGCCGGCGGCCTTTGCCGACCAGATGCGCTGGCTGCGGCGGCACGGCTATCACGCGGTCACGTCGGCCGACCTGCTGGACCGCCGCGCGACCGGCGCAGCCTTCGCGGGCCGCCCGGTAATGATCACCTTCGACGATGCCTACCGCGACTTCCACGACGTGGCCTGGCCGATCCTGCAGGTCCACGACCTCACCGCCGAGATCTTCGTCGTCACCGATCTTGTGGGAGACGCCGCGCGCTGGGACTCCGCCTACGGCGCACCCGCGCCGCTGATGGACTGGCCGCAGATCCAGGCGCTGGCGCAGGCCGGCGTCCGGTTCGGCAGCCACCTCGCCAGCCACAGCCACATCGCCGATCTCACGAGCCCGCAGATCGCGGCCGAAGCCGCCCGGTCGCAGGCGGTGCTGGCGCGCGCGACCGGCCGGCCCTGCCTGTCGATCGCCGCCCCGTTCGGCGAGGCCGACGACCGCTTCCGCCGCATCGTGCGGCACTGCGGCTACGAGGCCGCCTTCACGACCGAACCCGGCACTGCGCGCCTGTCCGACGATCCCCTTTACCTGCCGCGGATCGAAGTCGCCGGCGATTGTTCGCTCGATGCCTTCGCGCGCGCGCTGCGACCCGACGGCTAAAGGACGCCGTCCACGGCATCGAGAAAGCCTCCGGTCATCCGCGCGACGGTGAAGCGATCGGCGACCCACGACCGCGCCTGCCTTCCCAGCCTCTCGCGCAAGGCGCCGTCGAGGATGAGCCGCTCCAGCGCCTGCGCCAGCGCGCCAGCGTCGCCGGCATCGAACAACAGTCCCGTCCGCTCGTGCTCGACGATCTCGGGCAAGGCGCCAGAGCGCGCGGCGACCACCGGCAGCCCGTAGGCGCCGGCTTCGACGACGGTGAGGCCGAAGCCCTCGTCGAGCGCCGGAGCCACGACGACGTCGAGGTCGCGATAGATGGCATCGCGTTCGCGGGTGAAATCGATGCGCACAATCCGGTCGGCGATGCCGAGCGAAGAGATTTCCGCCTCGACCGTGCGCGGGAAGCTCCCGAGGGCGCGACCGACGATGTGCAGCCGAAAAGACTCCGCCGGCAGCCGCCGCTTCAGCTCGGCGATCGCCCGCAGGAGGACCAGGTGCTGCTTCTGCTGCGAGATGCCGCCGATGATTCCCAGCCGAACGGGCGGCGTCGCTGCCGGCGGGCGCGCCACGGCAGGCGGCAGGTCGATCCCGTTGTGCACGATCGCCGACGGCACACGGCCGAGCGGCGTGCGGGCGACGGCATCGGCCACGAACCGCGACACGCACACCACGCGATCGACGTGCCGGCGCGCGGCGGCGCCCCACAGCGAGAACGACGGCGCGGCGGGAAGGCTGTGCAGGTAGAGAAGACGCCGCGCGCGCGGCAGCGCCCAGGCGCTCCACAGCAGGAGCTGCGGATCGGAGAAGACCAGCCAGTCGGGATGCACGGTCGCGACGACCTGCCTGATCTTGCGGATCGCCACCGGCATTGCGCGAAGCGTATGGAACGTCCACCACGGCCTGCGGAGATAGAGCCGGCCGAGATCGGCTTCGTAGTAGTCGAGGCCCTGATCCCACAGCAGGCGCGGAAACTCGCCGTTGTTCCAGCCGTTCACGATGGCGGTGACGCCGTGTCCGCGCCGGTCGAGGTCGGCCATCAGTGCATGGAAGACGATTTCCATTCCATGGACGGCCGATCCGCCGGCGAAAAACAGGAAATTCATGTCCGGAGGACACGATGGCGGAGGCTTTCAGGCCCGGCAATCGTCAAATCTGACTCTGGTGTCACGGTTGGCGTCAGCGAAAGACCTTCCTGCACTGCCTCTCAGAGTCCCGGTTTAAATCCTTGGAATCTATTGGGATTGGGCCTGCAGAAATCGCCTAAGCAGTCCTTTTCGGCTCTGAAAACTAATTGCACTCGCACCTCAGAATAGCGGTTTGTTACCCCAAATACAAAAACAAATCGATTCACCGAAGATTCCTCTTGGATTCTGCACCGCAAGTGTGGCATTCCTCTTCTCACGCGAGGTTTGGCTGTGGGAGTCAGACCTCGGAGAGACAATACGAAGGGTCCGGTGCGTTATCCGGGCCTCGCTTTTCAGGGAAGGTGTGGGATGCGTCATCTTTTTCTGGCCGCTTTCATGATGGTCGGTGCCCTCGTCGTGACGTTCGGTGCAGCCTCGACACTGCAAGGTTGGGCGACGTCACGCAGCTACGCGGGCAACGTTGCGACGCCGGCGATGATTTCGCCGGTCGCGAAAGCCACCGAAACGGCCCCCGTCGGTCGCGCGCGGCTCCATGTGGCCCCGCGTCAGGCTTCGGCCATCGATCAGGTCGCCGAGTCGAAGATCTAAGCGACGCCCCTGGGGAGGGGCTTCGAACGACGAAAAAAGCCGCATCGCTGCGGCTTTTTTTGCGTCCGCAGGCAGGCCCTCCGGTCCCTGCCGCTTGCCCGTCCGGGCAAAGACGCCGAAAGCTGATCCATGTCGGAGCCGTCTTTCCTCGCCGGGCGGTTCTTGCCGCATCGCATCCTGCCCGACTGGCTGGGCGAAGCGCAGGCTGCCGGCCTGCTGGCCCACGCGCTGGGAGCCGAAGCGCGCTTCGCGCCGACCAGGCTGAACGATCATGGCACGGAGCATCTCGACGCCGTGGTACGGCGATCCCGGGTGCTGAAGGATCTCGGCCCTTTCGATGCTCCGCTGCGCGCGAAGGCGCTCGCCCTGCAGGCCGATCTCGAGACGGCGTTCGACATGGCGCACGGCCCGGCCAACAGCACGCAGATGGAAATGGTGGCGCACGGCGACGGCGCCTTCTATCGGCCGCATACCGACACCTTCGCCGGCGACGAATACATGTCGGGCGGCCGGCGACGCCTGACGATGGTCTATTATTTCCATCGCCGGCCGCGCCGCTTCACCGGCGGGCGGTTGCGCCTGTTCGACCTCGGCGGCCATCGCACGATCGACGTCGAGCCGACGCACGACAGCCTGCTGGTGTTCCCCTCGACCGCGCGCCACGAAGTCGAGACGATCTCCTGCCCCGACGGCGCTTTCGCCGACGGCCGGTTCGCGGTCAACATCTGGCTGTGCGGCTGACGATTTCATGCCGCTGGCGCGAAGCGCAGCAATGCCGTCAGCCGCGTGTCAGAGAGGTGATGGTGCCCCGAGACGGACTGCGGCAAGGACCGTAGATCAACGAGTTAGCGGAAAGTGGGACGCTCTGGCGAACCGCTGATTTATTAGGCTTTCTTCTCGGCGTGTCCCACCGAAGTCGAACCCTCAATCAAGTGAGCGATCAGACACAACCCTGCGCCGTCACTCATTCCTCGTAGACCTCGACGGTCTGCATCATGCCGAGTTCTTCGTGGTTCATCATATGACAGTGCAGCATGTAGATGCCCGTGTAGTCGAGGAAGCGTGTGCGGAACACGACTTTTCCGCCACTGCGCTCGACGATGACCGAGTCGCGCCACTGCGGCGGATCGAGTTTGCGACCGTTGATCTCGATCACCTGGAACGGGTTGACGTGGATATGAAAGACATGATCGTCGCCCGTATGGGTGTTGACGATGGTCCATTCCTCGACGGCGCCCAGCTTGACCCGCTGATCGATGCGAGAGGGATCGAACTTCTTGCCGTCGACGTAGAACCCGAACTCCTGCCAGTGGGCGGCGCCCGCCGTGTCCTCCTCCGGTACGCTCGCTGAAAACGTGACCGTGCGACGGCCCGTAATCTCGCTTTCCTGAATGGTCACCAATGGCGCCTTGGGCAGCGCGGTTGGCAACTTCATGTTCATCGGCTCGCCGGCGACCACCAGCCGCGCGGTCGCCGCGGCGGGCCAGGCATGACCCTTGTCGTATGCGGTGACATTGAAATCGTAGGTGCCGGCCGTTCCTGCCTGGACAAGGATGTCGGTCCTCTGGCCGGGCGCGATCACGATCTGCTTGCGATGCTCGATGGCGCCGAGCTGGATGCCGTCATAGGCGATGGCGTGCAGATCGTGCCCGGCGAGCTCGAGCACCATGTCGTCGCGGTAGGCCGCGTTAACAAGGCGCCAACGCTGCACCTCTCCCGGGCGCATCTGGACGACTGGCCGGCGTTGGCCATTGATGCTCAGGAAACGCGTGGCCGTATCCGGGAACAACATCTCGAAATTCTCGATCATGCCAAAAGCATCGTACACGACCTGCGACAACACCATGACCCGCTCGCGGGCGGCGACAATCTCCGGCACGTCGGCAAAGTCGCCCTCGACCACGATCGCGCCCACCATGCCGCTCGCCATCTGGATATCGGCGCTTCCGTGGTGATGTGGATGGTACCAGTACGTCCCCCTGGTGTGGTCTTTGGGCAGGTCAATCTCGATGTCGTAGCTGTGGCCCGGCGCCATCGAACGCATGACGTTGTCGGAGATGCCGCTCGGGCTGCAGTGGGCGCCGTGAAAGTGGAAATTGGTGTTGTTGAACTGGTGGGGAGTGCTCATGTCCATCGGCAGGACGTCCCGGTTTGGCGGCAGGTCGTTGGTCAGGCTGATCTTGAGCTTGTCGCCGGGCTTGAGGCGAAGCGTCGGCCCGGGGCTGCCACCCTCATAGGATCGGACGTGGAGCTGGACGCGCCCTGCCTGCCGGTACGCATAAGCGCAGCGAATGGAGGTGCTCAGCACGCCGTTCACCGAAGCGCGAACCTCCGGCTCCCTCAGGGGCTGATCCATCGGCGGCACCAGCTTGTCGGGTTGCATGCCGAGCGTCTTCGACATGCCCATGGCACGGTGATCGTGGGGATCGGCCGCCGTGGCCGCGCGAGCGGCCAGCAACGATGCGCCAAGACCCAGCCCGCCATTCAGAAAATGGCGACGCGGCATCTTATCTTTCATATGGGCCCCCTTCGAAGACGATCGGGCCGATGGCGCGTCAAGCGACGACCTTCGTCCGCAGTGTCTTCGACACAATCACAGCGCCAGCGTCGCGGCAACGAAGCATTCACCGGGATGTCGCAGCGGGCATGCCGCGCGTTGAAGAACAAGAGCGGCGTTACCTTCATCAAGCGGCTCTTTTTCTTTCCCAAAGATAGCAGCGACGTGCCGCCCCACTCTGCGCAGTAGACCTGAAGTTGAAGTCTTAGGGTTCTCGTAGTCGATAGTGGCCTTGTACAAAGAAGCGCGGAGGTCGATTTCCTTAACGGCTTCGGCAATCGGATGAATGAAGTGGTGCCGCGACGCGGGACTTTCCGAAGAATGTACCGCCCATGGGCTGCGCAAAGCTGGTGCGACGATTGCCGCTGAGAACGGGGCGACCGAGCATCAGCTAATGGCCATCTTCGGATGGGCAAGCGCGCGCCAAGCGGCGATCTACACGAAGAAAGCGAACCGCACTCGCTTGGCCGCCGATGCGATGCACCTTCTGGTGCCCAATGAGAACGGACCGGGACGAAAAGTGTCCCACCGCGCACCGGAGGAAGTGTCCCACCGGAACAACAAGCATTAACTATCAAAAGCTTAAGCTGGGTAGTGGTGCCCCGAGACGGAATCGAACCGCCGACCCCATCATTACGAATGACGTGCTCTACCAGCTGAGCTATCGGGGCACGGAGGCGGGTTTAAAGAAAAGCCGGGAGGGGCGCAAGACGGCGTTTGAACGGCTATAAAGCGCGCCCGTGCCGACGTTTCTCGCTCTTCTCCCCCTCCTGCTGGTCCTTGCCCTGCTGGCCTCGGGCCGCGCCAGCGCCCTGGGCGCCGGCCTCGCGGGGCTCGCCGCCACGATCGCCGTTGCGGCCATCACTTCAGGCGCCGTCGATGCGCTGACGACGCTACTGGTGCGCGAGATCCCGGCGGGCCTGTGGCTGTCGTGGCAGGTGATCGCCATCATCGCCACCGGCATTTTCTTCCATCGCTGCCAGCAGTCGCGCGACGCCGCGACCGGCGGCGAGACGCTCGAGGCGACGCCGCGGCGGCTGTGGGCCGTGTGCTTCCTGATCGCGCCCTTCGCCGAGGCCGTGACCGGCTTCGGTGTCGGCTACATCATCGCGCTGGCGGCGCTGCGGCGGCTCGGCCTCGGCGGCATGTCCGCCCTGCTGCTCGGCCTCTACAGCCAGAGCCTCGTGCCGTGGGGCGCGCTCGCCATCGGCACCACGGTCGGCGCGACGCTCGCGGGCCTGACGCCCAACCAGCTCGGCCTCGGCTCGGCGGTGCTGCAGGTGCCGATCCACGCGCTCTATCTGCTGCTCTACTGGCGCTTCGCCCGCGAGGCGGGCGTGCGCGTGTCAGCGGCGCAGAAGCTCGACGACGGCGCCTGGACGGCGGCCCTGCTGGCACTGGTGTGGCTGGCCAACCGCTATGGCGACGTCGAGATCGCGGGCGCAGCGCCAACCGCGCTGCTGGCCGCCGTGCGCTTCTGGCGCGACGAGCGGCCCGACGGCGCGCGCCTGCGCGCGGCGTTGCGCACCAACGCGCCCTACGTGGCCCTGACCCTGGCGCTCTGCGCCACGCGCCTGGTGCCGCCGCTGCGCGACTTCCTGAAGCCCTTGTGGGCGTTCAAGCCCTACGACAACCAGCCCGCCTTCGCGCCGCTGTACGCGCCGGGCTTCTGGCTGCTGTCGATCGGCATCGCCGTCGTGCTGGTGGCGCGCACGTCGCTGGCACGCGTCGTGACGGAGACCGCCAAGGGCGCATGGCGTGCCTGCGCCGTGACGCTGGCCTTCGTGGTCATGGCCGAGCTCTATGTCGGCTCGGGCATGGCCCAGCAGATCGCCGAGGCGATGCGTGGCGCGATGGGCCGCGGCGCCGCGACGGCGGTGCCGCTGTTCGCCGGCGTCGGCGGCTTCCTGACCGGCGGCGGCGCAGCGGCCAACGCCATGCTGATGCCGATGGTGACGGCGCTGGCCCGCGCGCTGGCGCTCGATCCCGCCTGGATCGCCGCCATCCAGAACAGCGTCTGCACCAACCTCACCATGCTGTCGCCGATCCGCGTCTCGATGGGCGCGGCGATCCTGTCGCTGGCCACATCGGACGCCGCCCTCTACCGCCGCGCCTGGCCGCTCGCCGTCCCCTCGCTCGCGGTGGGGGTCGCAGCCACCCTCCTGCTGCTCTATGCTCCGGCCTCCTGAATTTGGAGGACGAGACGATGGCGAAGGTGGCATTTCTGGGTCTGGGCGTGATGGGCTTCCCGATGGCGGGACACCTCGCCGCCAAGGGCCATGACGTGACGGTCTACAACAGGACCTTCGCCAAGGCCGAGGCCTGGACCAAGAAGCAC